>ERZ1106973.1384-NODE-1384-length-22507-cov-4.479957_pt1 | contig 22507 bp, 34 predicted proteins | sample MGYA00403686_ERZ1106973 | MGnify/ENA primary metagenome ERZ1106973 (study PRJEB35170, sample SAMEA104062408) | human gut metagenome | biome: human gut; feature: human-associated habitat; material: faeces | place: Denmark | collected 2012-11-06 ...
TCGCCATGACCCGCTACACCAAGCGTGGCGGTCAGGTTTGGATCAAGATTTTCCCCGACAAGCCCGTGACCAAGAAGCCCGCTGAGACCCGCATGGGTTCCGGTAAGGGTTCCCCCGAGTTCTGGGTTGCCGTCGTGAAGCCCGGCCGCATCATGTTCGAGATCGCCGGCGTGTCTGAAGAAGTTGCCCGCGAGGCGCTTCGTCTGGCCAGCCACAAGCTGCCCATCAAGACGAAGATCGTCGCCCGCACCGAGGAAGCAGGTGAGTGAAGATGAAGGCAAGTGAAATTCGTAGCATGACCCCCGAGCAGCTCAACGAGAAGCTGGTGGGCCTGAAGAAGGATCTTTTCTATCTGCGTATGCAGCACGCCACCAATCAGCTGGATAATCCCCTGAAGATCCGGGAGACCAAGCATGACATTGCCCGAGTCAAGACCATGTTGCGTCAAAAGGAGCTCTCCGGAGCTTCTGACAAGCAGTAAGAAGGAGGGAATCGAACATGAACGAAGAGAAGAGAACTTCCTCCCGCAAGACCCGGGTCGGCAGAGTCGTATCCGACAAGATGGACAAGACCGTGGTCGTCGCCATTGAAGACCGTGTGGCCCATCCCCTGTACAAGAAGATCGTCGGCCGCACTTACAAGCTGAAGGCCCATGACGAGGAGAATGCCTGCGGCATCGGCGACCGGGTCAAAGTGATGGAGACCCGCCCCCTGTCCAAGGACAAGCGGTGGCGCGTGGTCGAGATCATTGAAAAAGCGAAGTAAGGAGGTGCCGTTATGATTCAGCAGGAAACATTTCTGAAGGTGGCCGATAATACCGGCGCCAAGGAGATCAAGTGCATCCGTGTCCTGGGCGGCTCCAAGCGGAAGTTCGGCAACATCGGCGATGTGATCGTCGCGTCCGTCCGCAAGTCCACCCCCGGCGGCACGGTGAAGAAGGGCGAGGTCGTCAAGGCCGTGATCGTCCGCAGCGCCAAGGGCGTCCGCCGGGCGGACGGCACCTATGTCCGTTTCGACGACAATGCCGCCGTCCTGATCAAGGATGACAAGAACCCCAGAGGCACCCGTATCTTCGGGCCGGTTGCTCGTGAGCTGCGCGACAAGGATTACATGAAGATCCTGTCCCTCGCTCCCGAAGTGATTTGAGGAGGGCAGCGAAATGGCTATGAACATTAAGAAGGGCGATACCGTTGTCGTCCTGTCCGGCAAGGACAAGGGCAAGCAGGGCAAGGTGCTGGGCACCGTTCCCGGCTCCCTGAAGGTCGTCGTGGAGGGCATCAACATGGTGACCTGCCACGTCAAGCCCCGCAAGCAGGGCGAAGAGGGCGGCATCATGAAGCGCGAGGCCGCCATTGCCGCCTGCAAGGTGCAGGTGGTGTGCCCCAAGTGCAGCAAGGGCACCCGCGTCGCCCACAAGATCGAGGGCGGCAAGAAGACCCGCGTGTGCAAGCACTGCGGCGCTGAGCTGTGAGAAAGGAGAGCTGACAAATGGCCAGACTGAAAGAAAAATACACTGCCGAAGTCGCTCCCGCCCTGATGAAGCAGTTCGGCTACAAGAGCGTCATGCAGATCCCCAAGATCGACAAGGTGGTCGTGAACGTGGGCTGCGGTGAGGCGCGTGAAAACTCCAAGGTTCTGGAGAACGTGGTGGGCGATCTGAGCCAGATTACCGGCCAGAAGCCCGTCATTACCCGGGCCCGCAAGTCCATCGCAAACTTCAAGCTGCGTGAGGATATGCCCATCGGCGCCAAGGTCACCCTGCGGGGCGACAAGATGTGGGAGTTCCTGGACCGCCTGTTCAACGTGGCCCTGCCCCGCGTCCGTGATTTCCAGGGCATCAACCCCAACTCCTTCGACGGCCGCGGCAACTATGCCCTGGGCATCAAGGAGCAGCTGATCTTCCCCGAGATCGAGTACGACAAGATCGACAAGATCCGCGGCATGGATGTGGTCATCTGCACCACCGCGCACACCGATGAAGAGGCCCGCGCCCTGCTGGAGCAGGTCGGCGCTCCCTTCGCCCGCTAAGGAGGAAGAAACGATGGCAAAGAAATCCATGATTCTCAAGCAGCAGCGGGCTCCCAAGTTCTCCTCCCGGAGATACAACCGCTGCAAGCTGTGCGGCCGCCCCCACGCCTATCTGCGTGACTACGGCGTCTGCCGTATCTGCTTCCGGGAACTGGCCTACAAGGGCGAGATCCCCGGCGTGCGGAAGGCCTCCTTCTGAGAGGCGCCCCGCGCAACCAAATTTTGTGACCACGGGCTTTTGATATGGAGCCTTTGGCAGATCGGATGGCGAAAGGTCATGACGAATTGGGCACCACGCGCGAGCGGACTGCTCCATTCGCCATGATACCTCGCTGCCGCAGCGGTCTCGAGAGAGCCGCAACTCTAAAATAGGAGGATTTATTATGCATATCACCGATCCGGTTGCGGATATGCTGACCCGCATCCGCAACGCCAACAACGCCAAGCACGACACCGTTGATGTTCCCGCCTCCAACATGAAGAAGAGCATCGCTCAGATCCTGCTGGATGAGGGCTATATCAAGAACTTCCAGGTGGTGGAGGACGGAACCCAGGGTGTCATCCACATCTCCCTGAAGTACAACGCGGGCAAGGAAAAGGTTATCACCGGCCTGCGCCGCGTCTCCAAGCCCGGCCTGCGCGTCTATGTGGGCGCCGACGAGCTGCCCCGCGTGCTCCGCGGCCTGGGCATCGCTATCATCTCTACGTCCAAGGGCGTCATGACCGACAAGAAGGCCCGCGAGCTCCATGTCGGCGGCGAGGTCCTGGCATTCGTTTGGTAAGGAGGGTATTGGACCATGTCTAGAATTGGCAGAATGCCCATTACCGTTCCCGCCGGCGTCACCGTCAATGTCGCCGAGGGTAATGTGGTGACCGTTAAGGGACCCAAGGGCGAGCTGACGAAGGCTCTGCGCCCTGAGATGATTCTTAAACAGGAAGGCAGCACGATCACCGTGGAGCGTCCTTCCGACGACAAGCTGCACCGCAGCCTGCATGGCCTGACCCGCACTCTGCTCCATAACATGATCGTCGGTGTGACCGACGGCTACAAGAAGGAGCTGGAGGTTAACGGCGTCGGCTACCGTGTGGCCAAGGAGGGTAAGAACCTGGTCATGAACCTGGGCTTCTCTCACCAGGTGATCGTTTCTGAGATCGAGGGCATCACCATCGATGTCCCCGCTCCCAATAAAATCGTCATCAACGGATGCGACAAGCAGGCTGTCGGCCAGTTTGCGGCCGAGGTCCGCGAGAAGCGTCCTCCCGAGCCTTATAAGGGCAAGGGCATCAAGTACGCCGATGAAGTCATCCGCCGCAAGGTCGGTAAGACCGGCGCCAAGAAGTAAGGAGGTGTGCCGATATGATTAAGAGACCGAATACCAACGCCCAGCGCCTGAAGCGCCACAAGAGAGTGCGCGCCAAGATCTCCGGCACCCCTGAGATGCCGCGTCTGAATGTGTTTCGCAGCGAGGCCAACATCTACGCCCAGGTCATCGATGATGTCAACGGCGTGACCCTGGCTTCCGCTTCCTCCCTGGACAAGGCCATCGAAGGTTACGGCGGCAATATCGCCGCTGCCACTGCCGTTGGCAAGCTGGTGGCCGAGCGCGCCAAGGCCAAGGGTATCGAGACTGTCGTGTTTGACCGCGGCGGCTATCTGTACCACGGCCGCGTGAAGGCTCTGGCTGAGGGTGCCCGCGAGGGCGGCCTGAAATTCTAAGGGAGGAGGAACGACAACATGCCTAGATTTGAAAGAGAACAGAGCGAGTATATCGAGAAGGTCGTTTCCCTGAACCGCGTCTCCAAGACCGTCAAGGGCGGCCGCGTGATGAAATTCTCCGCCCTGGTCGTCGTGGGCGACGGCAAGGGCAAGGTGGGCTATGGCCTGGGCAAGGCCGCTGAGGTCCCCGAGGCCATCCGCAAGGGTATCGAAGCCGCCAAGAAGAACATGATCACCGTGACCCTCTCCGGCACCACTGTGCCCCATGAGACCATCGGTGAGGCCGGCGCCGGCCGCGTGCTGATGAAGCCCGCTGCCCCCGGTACCGGCGTGATCGCCGGCGGCGCTGTGCGTGCCGTCGTCGAGGCCGCAGGCATCAAGGATATCCGGACCAAGTGCCTGCGTTCCAACAACCCCAACAACGTTGTCGCCGCCGCCTTCGAGGGCCTCAAGAGCATGCGCGGTCCCGAGGAGGTCGCCCGCATCCGCGGCAAGAGCGTCGAAGAGATCGTGGGTTAAGGAGGCGCAAAAATGGCAAACTTAAATATTAAGCTCGTCAAGAGCCTGAACGGCCGCCTGGAAAAACAGGTCGCCACCGCTCATTCCATGGGCCTGCGCAAGATCGGTGACATCACCGTGCAGCCCGACAACGACCAGACCCGCGGCAAGATCGCCAAGATCGGCTACCTGCTGCAGGTCACAGAAGTGAAATAAGGAGGCACGGAATTATGAAGTTGAGCGAACTGTCTCCCGCCGAGGGCTCCGTCCGGGCCCCGTACCGGAAGGGCCGGGGCGCCGGCTCCGGCAACGGAAAGACCGGCGGCCGCGGTCACAAGGGCCAGAAGGCCCGCTCCGGCGGCAAGATCCGTGTTGGCTTTGAAGGCGGCCAGATGCCTCTGGCCCGCCGCATCCCCAAGCGCGGCTTCAACAACATCTTCGCAAAGCCCCTGGAGATCGTGAATCTCAGCACCCTGGATCAGTTCCAGGACGGCGATACTGTCACGGTCCACGCGCTGCTGGAGAAGGGTATCCTCTCCAAGTGCCGCTACGGCTACAAGGTTCTGGGCAGCGGCAAGCTGTCCAAGAAGCTCACTGTCCAGGCTTCTGCTTTCTCCGCTTCTGCCAAGGAGGCTATCGAGGCAGCAGGCGGAAAGGCCGAGGTGATGTAACGTGATCCAAACCATTCGCAAAGCGTGGGGCATCCCCGAACTGCGGAAGAAGATCATTTTTACACTCCTCATCCTGTTGATCTTCCGGATCGGCAACGCCATCACGGTGCCTTACGTGGATGTCGGCCTGCTGGAGACCTATCTGGATCAGATGGGCGGCACCATTCTGGGCCTGTACAACGTGATGTCCGGCGGCGCCTTTGCCCAGGCAACGGTCTTCGCCCTGAGCATCCAGCCCTATATCAACGCATCCATCATCATCCAGCTGCTGACTGTGGCCATCCCGGCCCTGGAGCGGCTGGCCAAGGACGGCGGTGAAGAGGGACGGAAGAAGATCCAGTCCATCACCCGCTATACCACTGTCGGCATCGCCATCCTGCAGGCGGTCGGCTACTATTTCATGATGCGCAACTACAACCTGCTGGCATCTGATGCCACCGGCATCTGGCCCGCACTGGTCATCGTCGTGTCCTTCATCGCCGGCTCCTCCTTCGTCATGTGGATGGGCGAGCAGGTGACGGAGTTCGGCATCGGCAACGGCATTTCCATCATTCTGTTCGCCGGCATCCTGTCCCGGATCCCCACCTCTGTCAGCTCTCTGTACAGCGGCGTGGTGAGCTGGGCCAACGGCGGCGCTGCCGCGGACGGCGCGCTGCACCCGGCTCTGGTGGTGTTGCTGCTGGTGGGCGTCCTGGCGCTGGTTGTGTTCGTCGTGTTCATCAGCGACGCAGAGCGCCGCATTCCCGTCCAGTATGCCAAGCGGCAGGTGGGCCGGAAGATGTACGGCGGCCAGAGCTCTCACCTCCCCATGAAGGTGAATATGTCCGGCGTTCTGCCCATCATCTTCGCCCAGAGCATCGCGTCTCTGCCCGTGACGATCTGGACCTTCATCGGTATTCCCGAGGAGGAGACGGTTTCCCGGGCAATCTACGACGCCATCGATACCCAGTCCTTCATCTATATGATCGTGTATTTCATCATGATCATCGGTTTCAGCTATTTCTACTCCACCATCCAGTTCAATCCGGTGGAGATCGCCAACAACCTGAAGAAGCAGGGCGGCTTTATCCCGGGATTCCGTCCCGGCAAGCCCACTGTGGACTTCATCAAGAAAGTCCTGAGCAAGATCACCCTGTTCGGCGCCATTTATCTGGGCATCGTGGCGATCTGCCCGCTGCTGCTGGGTAAGGCTGTCGGCAACGCTTATCTGGCGATCGGCGGCACCTCCGTCATCATCGTGGTCGGCGTGGCTCTGGAGACTGTCAAGGCGCTGGAGGCCCAGATGCTGATGCGTCAGTACAAGGGCTTCCTGGAATAAGAGAGAAGGCGTTTCAATTGAAGCTGATCCTGTTGGGCGCCCCCGGCGCCGGTAAGGGAACACAGGCAGAAATCCTGTGCAGAGAACTGAGCATTCCCACCATTTCCACAGGCAACATCCTCCGGGCGGCCATCAAAAACGGCACGCCCACCGGCCTGAAGGCCAAGTCCTATATGGACGCCGGCCAGCTGGTGCCGGACGACGTCATCATCGGCATCGTCACGGAGCGGCTGGCAGAGGATGACTGCAAGAACGGCTATATCCTGGACGGGGTGCCCCGCACCATCGCCCAGGCCGCGGCCCTGGAAAAGGCCGGGATCACATTTGACGACGTGATCTCTATTGAGATCTCTGACGAGACCATCATGGAGCGGATGAGCGGCCGCCGTGTCTGCGAATCCTGCGGGGCCAGCTACCACATGGTAGCTGTGCCCCCCAAGCAGGAGGGCGTGTGCGACAAGTGCGGCGGTAAGCTGGTCCAGCGGAAAGATGATGCCCCCGAGACCGTCAAGGCGCGGCTCGAGGTCTATCATAAGGAGACCGAGCCGCTGAAGGACTTCTATGCCCAGCGGGGTCTTCTGAAGCCTGTGGAGAATCAGCCCTCTGTGGAAGAGACCTCCCGGGCCATCCTCCACGCACTGGGGAGATAAGCGCATGATCACACTCAAATCCCCCCATGAGATCGAATTGATGCGCCGGGCCGGAAAAATTACCGCGGCTGCCCGTGCTTATGCAGGGGAATTGGTAAAGCCCGGCGTCACAACCCATGAGATCGACCGTGCAGTGGAGCATTTCATTCGCAAGCAAGGCGCAGTCCCCTCCTTCCTGCATTACAACGGCTATCCGGCCAGCGCCTGCATCAGCGTCAATGACGAGATCATCCACGGAATTCCCGGACCCCGGGTCCTCCAGGAGGGCGATATCGTCAGTGTGGATGTGGGAGCGTACATTGGAGGGTTTCACGGCGACTGTGCGGCCACCTTCCCCTGCGGCAGGATCTCCCCGGAGGCGCAGGATCTGATCGACGTGACCAGACAGAGCTTTTTTGAGGGGATCAAGTTCGCCAAGGAGGGCTACCGGCTGTTCGATATCTCGGCAGCCATCCAGCAGTACGTGGAGAGTCACGGCTACTCCATCGTCCGGGAATACGTCGGCCACGGTGTCGGCGCCCAGATGCACGAGTCGCCGGAGATCCCCAATTACGGCCATCCCGGCCGGGGGCCCAGGCTCCTCCGCGGCATGACGCTTGCAATCGAACCCATGGTGAACGCCGGTTCGGCGGCCATCCAGCAGATGAGCGACGGCTGGACCGTCAAGACGCTGGACGGCAAATGGGCGGCCCACTATGAAAATTCCATTCTGATCACGGACGGCGAGCCTGAGATCCTGACGGCCCCCGCCATCTGAGAGGAAACGCATGGAAATTGCAGCATCCAACATCGTAAGATCCGTTGCCGGCCGGGACCAGGGAAAGCTCTTCATCGTTCTCGCGGTGGAGGGGGAGTACCTGCTGCTGGCGGACGGGAAATCCAGGAAGGTGGAGTCGCCCAAACGCAAAAAGCGCAGACACGTGCTGTTTGTAGCGGCGGACGAGAACCGGCTTTCTGAAAAGATCAGAGGCGAAGCCAGGATCACCAACAGCGAGCTTCGCAAAACCCTTGCGGCTTACCGCGAGGAGGTTTATCCGGACCAGGAGGGATAACGTTTGGCAAAATCCGACATGATTGAAGTGGAGGGTGTCGTGGTGGAAGCCCTGCCCAACACAACGTTCCAGGTAGACATTGGAAATGGACACAAGATTTTGGCACATATTTCCGGAAAACTCAGAATGAATTTCATCAGGATTCTGCCCGGCGACAAGGTGACGGTGGAGATGTCCCCGTATGACCTGACCCGCGGCCGGATCACCTGGCGCAGTAAGTAAGCGCCACTTGAGCTGAAAAGACACAAACCGCTGAAAGGAATGGTTAAAAACTATGAAAGTAAGACCGTCCGTGAAGCCCATGTGCGAGAAGTGCAAGGTCATTCGCCGCAAAGGCCGTGTCATGGTCATTTGCGAGAACCCCAAGCATAAGCAGAGACAGGGCTAACATTTAATTGGAGGTGCTTTGAGAGTATGGCACGTATTGCCGGTATTGACCTGCCGAAGGATAAGCGTATCGAGATCGGCCTCACTTATATCTACGGCATTGGCAGAAAGAGCGCCAAGGACATCCTGGCGCAGACAGGCGTCAACCCCGACACCCGCGTGAAGGATCTGTCCGACGCCGACGAGCAGAAGCTGCGCGACGCCATCGACAGCTATACCGTTGAGGGCGACCTGCGCCGCCAGACCGCTCTGGACATCAAGCGGCTGACCGAGATCGGCTGCTATCGCGGCATTCGCCACCGCAAGGGTCTGCCCGTGCGCGGCCAGCGCAGCAAGACCAATGCGCGGACCCGCAAAGGTCCCAAGAAGACCATTGCCAACAAGAAGAAGTAAGGAGGGAGAACCAAGATGGCAACTGCAAAGGCATCCGCCGGCAAGAAGGTTATTCGCCGCCGGCGTGAACGGAAGAACATTGAGCGGGGCCAGGTCCATATCCGCTCTTCGTTCAACAACACCATGGTAACTGTTACCGATACACAGGGCAACGCGATCTCCTGGGCTTCCTCCGGCGGCCTCGGTTTCCGCGGCAGCAAGAAGTCCACCCCCTTCGCGGCACAGACCGCGGCTGAGACGGCCGCCCGCGCCGCTATGGAGCATGGCCTGAAGACCGTCGAGGTCTTCGTCAAGGGCCCCGGCCAGGGCCGTGAGGCCGCGATCCGGGCGCTGCAGGCCGTGGGCCTGGAAGTGACCATGATCAAGGACGTCACGCCCATCCCCCACAATGGCTGCCGCCCCCCCAAGCGCCGCCGTGTCTGATTTGAAGAGGAGGTAACAAGCAAATGGCTAAGAATATGCAGCCGATCGCGAAGCGCTGCAAGGCTCTGGGCATTTCTCCTGCCGTGATGGGCTATGCGAAGAAGGAGACCAATCGCAACCCCGGCGGCCAGATGAGAAAGAAGAAGAGCGAATATGGCATCCAGCTGAATGAGAAGCAGAAGGTCAAGTTCATCTATGGCATTCTGGAGAAGCAGTTCCACGCCTATTACGAGGCGGCCGCCAAGACCCCCGGCAAGACCGGCGACAACCTGCTGATCGCTGTGGAGCGCCGTCTGGACAATGTGGTATACCGCATGGGCTTCGCCATGACCCGCCGTCAGGCCCGTCAGCTGGTGAGCCACGCCCACTTCACCGTCAACGGCCGGAAGGTCGACATTCCCTCCTATCAGGTCAAGGCCGGCGATGTGATCGAGGTTGCCGAGTCCAGCCGCTCCTCTGAGATCTTCAAGCGCCTGCTGGGCCAGGATGCCCCCGTGTTCCTGATCCCCGCCTGGATGGAGCGTGAGAAGAACGCCCTGAAGGGCACCGTGACCCGTCTGCCCGCCCGGGAGGACATCGACGTTCCCGTCGAGGAGCACCTCATCGTTGAGTTGTACTCCAAGTAAGCGGAGGATACCCTCAATAATGATAGGAACTGCCGGCGGCGCGCAGTCATGCGTGCTCGCAACAAGAAGATGAAGGAGGGTACTACTGCATGATCGAAATTGAAAAGCCCCAGATTGAGTGCATCGAGACGCCGGGGGACGCCACATACGGCAAGTATGTGGTGGAACCGCTGGAGCGCGGCTACGGCACCACTTTGGGCAATGCGCTTCGCCGCATTATGCTTTCCTCTCTGCCCGGCACGGCCCCGACCACCATCAAGATCGCCGGCGTGCAGCATGAGTTCTCCACCATCCCAGGTGTCAAGGAAGACGTGACGGAGATCGTCCTGAATGTGAAGGGCCTGCTCACCAAGCTCCACTGCGAGACGGTGAAGACGGTCTACATCGAGGCGGTGGGCCCCTGCGAGGTCAAGGCCGGCGATATCAAGGCCGACGGCGAGGTGGAGGTCCTGAATCCCGACATGCACATTGCCACGCTGGATAACGGCGCGACGCTGAACATGGAGATCACCCTGTCCCACGGACGCGGCTATGTGCCTGCGGACCGCAACAAGCCGCAGCAGAACGTGATCGGCGTCATCGCCGTGGACTCCATCTACACCCCCGTGTATAAGGTCAACTACACCGTGGAGCCCACCCGCGTGGGTGCCTCCAGCGACTTCGACAAGCTGACGCTGGAGGTCTGGACCGACGGGACCATCTCTGCCCGGGACGCCGTGTCCTTGGGTGCGAAGATCCTGTGCGACCACTTTACGCTGTTCACCGACCTCTCTGAGAACGTGGGCAGCAAGCCCACTGTGGTGGAGAAGGCGGAGGCCCAGCGGGACAAGGTGCTGGAGCTGACCATTGAAGAGCTGGATCTCTCCGTCCGCAGCTTCAACTGCCTCAAGCGTGCCAACATCAACACCGTGGAGGATTTGATTTCCAAGACGGAGGACGAGATGATGAAGGTCCGCAACCTGGGCCGCAAGTCCCTGGAAGAGGTCATCAACAAGCTGGCGATGATGGGACTCCATCTGGCCGACGAAGATAACAACAACTGATTCCAATGCCGGCGGACGTTCCCCGGCTGACCAAAATCCTGATAAGGAGGAAACCGAAATGCCCGGAACTCGGAAACTTGGCAAGCCCACTGACCAGCGCATGGCGATGCTGCGTCAGCAGGTGACGGATTTCCTGGACAACGGCAAGATGGAGACCACTCTTGCCCGCGCCAAGGAGATCAAGCCTCTGGCTGAGAAGATGATTACCCTCGGCAAGAAGAGCGACCTGGCCGCTTATCGGCAGGCTATGAGCTTCATCACCCGCGAGGATGTCTGCAAGAAGCTGTTCAAGGAGATCGCTCCCAGCTATGCAGAGCGCAACGGCGGCTACACCCGCGTGATCCGCACCGGCGTGCGCCGCGGAGATGCCGCGGAGACCGCCATCATCGAGCTGGTGAAGTAAGAACCCGCAATCAAAAAAGCCCTTTGTCATGGGAACCTAGGACCTGTGACAAAGGGCTTTTGATTGTTCTTGTGGACCTGAAGGAGATGTGATACAATGGAAGCGAAGGGGGAGATCTCTATGCGCATGGTTCACTGTGAGGACTGCAGAAAGCGGTATGACTACGATGTGGATGGCTTCTGCCCCCGGTGCGGGGCCTTCAACCAGCCTGTCTGGGTCCGGAGCGGCGGGACCGCCGCGGCCGCTGAGTCCCCTGCGGCACAGCAGAAGCGGACAGGGAGGCTCCAGCGGGAACTGGGAGAAAATCTCCGTCAGGCAGAGATGGCCATGGGCCGGCTGCTGAAGGAGCAGTCCCACGGTCGACGGCTGCCCGGCGGGGACTTGTGAGCGCCCGGCAGCAGAGCAAAGGAGGGAACATCTGTGAAGAAGATTTCCTGCGCTTCGTGCGGCAAACGGTATGATTGCGATGCAGACGGCTTCTGCCCCCGGTGCGGGGCCTTCAATCAGCCTGCAGGGGACGGAGACGCGCCGCAGCTCGAGAAGAAACCGGAATTTCAGCAGAGGGAGAAGCCCGCAGCACGCGGGCGAAAGAGAGCCCATTCAGCTGCCAAGGAGGGGGGACTGCTTCTGGGACTGGAAGTGGTGTCAGATCTGGCAGTGGACCTGGTGGGAGATGCCATTTCTGACCTGTTCTCCTGACCGTCTATGCAGAGCACCGAACGGAATATGAGATGAAGGAAGCGGGCGGGGCCCGCTTCCTTTTTTCGTGTTATGAAAAAACAGGAGAAAATTTTAACGGGTGTAAATTTTCAGCTGCCGCGCAAACTACCGCTGCATGAATGAGGAGGTGTGGGCGCGATGTGGAGAGGTCGCCTGTTTTTTCTGTGCCTTGCCCTGGCACTGCTGTCCGGCTGCGCGCCGGGCGGCCCTGTGGCGGAGGCTGGGGCAGATGCCCAGCTCCCGGCGGACAAGCTGATCGCCATTACATTTGACGACGGCCCACGCCGGAATACTACCGAGCGGCTGCTGGACGGCCTGCAGGAGCGGGGGGCAAGCGCCACCTTTTTCCTGATTGGCAAGCAGATCGAAGGCAATGAGGACCTGGTCCGGCGGATGCAGGCAGAGGGCCATCAGGTGGGCAGCCACACTTGGAACCATGTACGGCTTCAGGGGGTCTCCCGGGAGACGCTGCAGCGGGAGGTAGGCCGTACAGAGGAGACGCTGGAAGCGTTGCTGGGAGGGGGGCCATATTGGCTCCGCCCGCCATACGGGGCCGTGGATGCGGCGGACCGGGAGCTGCTGCAGGTGCCCATGATAAAGTGGTCCATCGATCCCAGGGACTGGGAAAAGCTCAATACAGCCCAGGTGAAGGCGGCGGTCCTGGAAAATGCGGCCCCCAATCAGATCATCCTGCTCCATGATATCTACGATACCTCTGTGGACGCGGCACTGGAGATTGTAGATACGCTTCAAGGGGAAGGCTACCGCTTCGTGACGGTGCAGGAACTGCTGGAAGCCAACGGTATCCAACCGGAGGCCGGCGTGCTGTACTGCTCCGGCGACATATAAAAAAGCGCCCGGTGTGCTGGCACACCGGGCGCTTTCAGCGCGAAATCAGCCCTGCAGGATCAGCAGGACCAGCGTCAGGATCAGGAAGATGGCCCCAACCCATTTGGTGGCGCGGGCCAGCTTGGCGTCCAGAGTCTTGGCCTTGTTGCGGGACAGGAAGGAGTCGGCCACACCGCCGATGGCACCGGAGAGGCCGGCGCTCTTGCCGGACTGGAAGAGCACGATGACAATGACTGCCAGACCGCAGAGAAGCTGCAGGATCGTGATGACGAGCGTTAAAGCGTCCATACAGGATAACCTCCAAAACTTTCAGCCATGCAGCGCATGGATCATGATTTCACAGATGTTTATGATACCATAGTTTTCTCTGTATTTCAAGGGGATTTTGCAAAAAAGCAGACAAATCAAAGCTATGCGGAAGCGTACGGACAGACGACAAAAAAGTTTGAAAATGATGGAACAAATGTTTGCTTTTCCTGCGGCGTTGTGGTATAATACAGCCAGAAATCCAGCGGAGGTGGACACGTATGCGGGAGCTCTCAAAGATGCAGCAGAAAATCTACGAGTACATTGCCGCCTGTATCCGGGAGCAGGGCTACCCCCCCTCGGTGCGGGAGATCGGGGAGGCCGTGGGGCTGAAGTCACCCTCCACAGTCCATTTTCACCTCAAACGGCTTGAGGAGGCAGGCGTCATTGAAAAGGGCGCCGGCAAGGGCCGCGCCATCACGCTGCGGGAATCTCCTAAGCCTGAAAATCAGGTCCCAGTGGTGGGCAATGTGGCGGCCGGCAGCCCCATTCTGGCGGAGGAGTGTATCGAGGACTATTTGACCTTCGATACCGCCGGTCGGCCCGGGGAGTATTTTGCCCTGCGGGTCCGGGGCGAGTCCATGCTGAACGCAGGCATCCTGCCCGGCGACCTGGTGGTGGTTCACAGCCAGCCCACTGCGCAGCACGGTGAGATTGTGGTGGCTCTGATCGATGACGAGGCGACGGTCAAGCGCCTGTCTCTGAAAAGCGGTCAGGTATGGCTGCTGCCGGAGAATGAGGCATATTCCCCCATTGACGGCACCTATGCCCAGATATTGGGCAAGGTGGCCGCCGTGGTGCGGCGCTATTGAAAGGCGCGGAAGCGCGCAAAGAAAGGGCGTGATGGAAATTTTCCATCACGCCCTCTGTTTTCCAAATCCGGCGGTCACGTCCCGGAGGAATGGGGCCTCCGCCGGACCAGCTGGGGCGCAGGGCCGTCCTGCAGCTCCTGGCGCAGCTTTTCCAGCGCCCGCTTTTCGATGCGGGATACTTTCCGCCGCTGAAATTGTAAACGATACTCTGTTAAGAATTCGCTCCAAAACAGTCGAAATTGAGCTGTTTGAAGCGGAATTTGATGTAGATTTCTTTGCTTTCAGATAACTCGATCCGTTCGATGAGGCTGAACAGCAGCTCCCGATTGGTGGGGACGCTGTCTATGAAACGCTGTACCAGTTCCCTGGCCCTGTCCTCTTGGGGGACGGGGCTTTCCTGTTGACGCTCCAGCTCTTTTCGCTTTTCCTCCAGTTGAGCGCGGTCCATTTTGACCTTTTGGTAGATGCGCTGGAAATCCGCGTCCGAGAGGATGCCGGACAGCTTATCCATGTACATCTGGTCCAGGGTGGCGGTCAGGCTGTCGATTTTGCGCTGTAGGGCCTGTAACTCGCCCTCTAGTGCGTTTTCCTGCCGGGCCTGGGATACCGCATCCTGCGCCGTGGGAAGCAGCTCAGAGGGGCTTAAAAAGGCTTTGCAGACCTCCCGCACTTTGCTGATCACCGCGTCGGTCACAGTTTTTTCCTTGATGGAGTGGCAAGTGCAGACGCCCGCCTTGGTGAACCGCTGGTAGGTTCGGCAGATGAAGAACAGCCGCTCTTCGCCCGCCGCGTTTTTGCGGTTGATGACCGCCAGAGGGTAGCCGCACTCGTGGCAGAAAATCAGCCCCTTCAGTAGGAAGTCATAGGTCCGGCTGCGGGTGTGCTTCCGGCTGGCCACCAGGACCTGTACTTTTTCAAAGGTCTCCCGGTTGATCAGCGGCTCGTGGGTGTTTTTTACCACCACCCAATTCTCCTTGGGGTGACGTAAGGCTTTCTTGGATTTGTAGCTGACCTTCACCGTCCGGCCCTGCACCATATTGCCGATATAGGTCTCGTTTTGCAGCATCTCCGAAATGCGCTCGCTGCTCCACAGGCCGGTATAAGGGCCGGGATTGGGCACAGGCAACCCCGCATAGGTGGCTGGCGTCGGAACACTTTCCGCGTTCAGTTGGACGGCGATTTGGCGGCAGCTGACACCCTCTAGCGCCATACCGAAGATCCGCCGCACCGTGGGAGCCGCTTCCTCGTCAATGACGATTTTGTTTTTCTCGGTGGGGTGCATCTTGTAGCCGTAGACCGGCTTGCCGCCGATGAACTGCCCCTTGCGCTGTTTATCCCGCTTGACGCTCTTGATTTTCTTGGAGATGTCCTTGGCGTACATGTCATTCATGATAGCCCGGAACGGCGTGATATCGTTTGCCGTGGACTCCACGCCGGTGTCAATGCCGTCCAGCAGGGAGATATACCGCACCCGCTTTTCCGGGAAATACCGCTCCATATAATGCCCAGTCATAATGTAATCGCGGCCCAAGCGGGACAGGTCCTTGGTGATGACCATGTTGACCTTCTTGGCTTCGATATCGCCGATCATCCGCTGAAAGTCCGGTCGGTCAAAATTGGTCCCGCTCCAGCCGTCGTCAATATAGGTGTCGTAGACGGAAAGCCGGTGTTGCTGGACAAACTCGTTTAGCAATGATTTCTGGTTGGTGACGCTTTCCGATGGCCCCTCGTTCTCATCCTCCTTTGATAATCTGATGTATAATGCTACATGATAATCCATGGGATTGCTTATCTCTAAATACATAGTTGACCTCCAGAGATAAGCGGCCATTCATCATATTTATGATACCATTTTGGGCTCATAACGTCAAAAAATGGTGCAATTCTGGAGATTTCTCTCTATAAAAAGCCGCAGAGATTGTGAAATCAATTTCTGCAGATTTTCTCCTTCATCTGTGAAAAAACAATGGACTGTCAATTCCTGTCCATCCTTTTTCATATGCACTCCCTCCTTTCTGAAATAGTAAAGAATATGCGGCAATTCATTCACACTTGCTTATCTGCATTTAGAAAAACCGTGTCGGGATAACGACACGGTTCAACAATGATTGACAAAGTTTCCCTCCGCTTTTACAATGGTTGTAGCAGGAGGTGTTGAGATGCATCCAGGGATAGATAAATACATGATGCGGCTGCGCATGGAATCCAAAGAGAGGGAAAATCAGAGTAAACCGCCGATTTCCTCGCCGGATGCCGTTCAGACAGCTGATTTCGTTTTTTCGCAGTTCAATCCCCTTGGTCGTATTGGCGACAGTGGTCCTCTGCTTCTCGCTAAACGCAAAACAAATCGCAAGGAGCAATATGTGATTAAGCACGCATGTACCGACTGCGCCTGTAATGAATTTGTATACGCAAAACTTGCACGGGCAATGGGATGTACAGTGCCCGATACCGTTCTTTTCCAACTCTCAGAGGGAGAAAAGCGTAAATATTTCAAAACGGAATATATAATAGGGTCACAATACTTGGATTTAGAGATTGAGTCCCCTACCTATACTGAAATTCGTGAAAAGGCAACTAATTGGAGTGAATATTTTTCTTTTCTAGGCATGTATGCCATGTTTTTTGAGTCGGACAGTTTTGAAACGCCGCTTGCAAAAAACGGACTAATATACCGAATCGACACAACGGATGCATTTCCAATCAGCACATGGCAGCTTGATGACGCTGGAATTAATTTCTCATTCGAAGGTAAGAACCCGTACGATATTCGAAAAAAGCAGTTGCTTTCCAGCGACTTCTCTACGGCTTTAAACACATCCTGGTGTGATTTATACTTGGAAAACTGCCTCAAAAAAGACGCCGACAGCCGTCCTTATTTCTTAGAACCCTTTGCCCGTATTCAAGAGATTAGTAACGACTACGTTGATGATTTTCTGAACACACTCTGTTATTTCTACCCCGATTTTATTGGCGACTATTTCAAACGCTATATTTCTGCTCTGCAAAAACAGTGTGCGGAGTATTGGAAAGAAAAACGGTGAGGGAACATCCCTCACCGTTTTAACGTATCAGATTATGCTCCAACTGTTTGACCGAACAGACCTGAAAGGGCCATTGCGGTTCGTTCCAACGACTCCCGCGATATAATCGGCTGCAGTTGACTACCAGGACTTGCTCAAATACACCGGCATGATAATCATTCAGAAGCCGTGTCAATCCAGGACGATTCAAATCATGTCCGGGAAAACCGTCATCCTCATAATATCCTGAAATTTGAAATCCCTTTGCCGCCGCATAGCCTTCCAGTTTCCGCTTTTGCATCTTCAATGTGTCCCGCCGCATTTCAGAATTTCCACCGCTATCCACACGGCAATAAATTGCTGTACGTTTCCCCTGCATAAAATTCACCTCTTTTCTATTGTCCCACAGGGCCAGCGCAAAATTTGGCGCAAAAAATCACCGCATTTCGATTAGTCCATCTAAGAACTGCTCAAAACCCGGTGCCAGTTGTATATTCAGTTCATACCCCTGCCGAACCTCCACACGGCGGATTAAAATGGATAGGAGCATTTTCTTTTCCTCCATGGTTCCACTGGTAAAGATCTGGTTCAGTCCACAGTATTTGAGCTGTTTGATCTCAATCTCCCGGCGAAGCTGCTCCGCATTTTGGAGTTTGGCCTCCAGTTCAAAAAGCCGCTCCTTCTTTTTCTGGACAGCCCGCTCTGTTTCCTCAAGAAGGGAGCGCAGCAGCGTCAGCTGAAACAGGCTCTCACCCCGGAGCGCCTTGGCTATCTCGCTCCGGAGGGTTGCGTAATCCTGCTGTTTCTCTGCCAAAGCATTTTGGGCCTGTTCATATTCCTTTTTCCGCTCTCTGAGGGCGATTTGATACTTGTATTCCAGGATTGTTTCCACAGGCAGGGCCTCCAGTTGTTCCAGCAGAGCGGATATGACGATTTTAAAAGCCGCCTCAATCCGTTCGGCCCGATAGGTCCGCGGCCCATCACATTCCACTGGAACGCCATCCACGCTGGCATTGCAGCGATAGAGCCTGCGGTCCTGCTGATAAAGGGTACCGTCCTTTCTGCGGTATTGTTTTCTACTGGTGGTGCCATTGACTCGCGCACCGCAATGGGCACAATAGAGGAATCCGCTCAAAAGAGACTTTCCTCTCGTCTGCATCGGTATGGTTTTCATATTTTCTGACACTCCTTTTCCTCGATTTGCTCGAATCTCCTGCACACTGGAAAACATATCATCGTCCACGATCTGAAGTTCTGGAAGCTGTTGGGACTCCGCATCACCTTTTTGAAGGATTCCCAGATATAAGCGGCTAGACAGGATGCGGCCAATGGTAGACTGATTCCAGCGCTTTCCTGTGCGTGTTGTATATTCGTGTTCATTCAAATAATTGGCGATACGCAGCGGCCCAAGGCCCTCGCGCTTTGCTTTCTCAAACATCAGCCGTACGACTTCTGCCTCATCTTCACATATGCGCAGATCGTTCATCGGCTGATTTTTCTTGTTGAGCCGTTTTCCCCGGATTAGTTCATATCCATACGGACATTGCCCGCCTGTGAAAAAACCTTCTTCGGTCAGCTGGCGGATGCGCGTTCGGACCCGCTGGGAGGTTTTTGCACTCTCGCCAGCGGCCTGCCAGTAGCGGATATAGTTGGTGAGTTTGTCAACATGGTTGTCAAAGCGCTGCTCCCCTTCACATACGCTCCAGACAGCAACACCGTTCCGCGTCAGCCATTCCACTACAAACGGCGTCTCATCGTCCCGCCGCCCGATCCGGTCAAACATATACACCAGCAGAATGTCAAATTTCCCGGCGAGGGCATCTTCCCGAATCTTCAGAATGGCATCCCGCTGCTGCATGGTCAGCTTGTAGCCGGAAACACCTTTTTCAGTAAGCTCCTTGATGATCTCCCAACCTCTTTCTTGGGCAAATGTGCGGCAGGCGATGCGCTGCATAGGGATATCGTTTTTCTCTCCCTGTCCCCGGTCTGATACACGGTAGAGGCAGTACACTTTGTTCATGGCCGTACTCCTTTCAGATTGATATTTTCATTCTAAAGGCGCAGCGGCTGGCTGAACAGAGGGCGGTTTCTGTTCGGACAGGGCAGTAAATACATAGTGCCAAATGCTGGTTTCCGGTGCATCGCTTTCAAAAGCCAGCTTTACGAGGGAATTATTGATGTTTAAGGTGAGTTCATGCTTTTGGGTATCATATTTCATGCTGAAAGCCTCCTAATGAATTTTGAATTTGATATATAAAAAACCGCCCTTTCGGACGGTTAAATTTTCGTATTTAATTTGCATCTTCCTTGGGGTGCGAACGCAATGGGAGTGCAAGCGAGTTACACCCCCTATTCAAAATTTCGTGTACTAGAGCATCCAGTTTTATTTTAGGATGCCATTCATTCGGGCTCCCGAATGAATGGCATCCCTAAAATAATTTCTCAAGGTTTTGAGGGATGAAATGAGGGATGAAATGAGAGATGTATTGCAATTTACATCGCAAAAAGATATAATATTTTAAAATAATTTTGCGAATTGCAATGAAAAACAAGACCCCTCCCTTTGAAATAACAAATGCCACGATAGACCTGGTGGCCGAAATTGCAGAGTTGGTCAGCAAGTTTACCACATGAATCCCCCGTCGACAAACCCGACACTTCGGCGCACCAATCGCATCCGAACAATCCATGGTTCCCTTGCCATCGAGTAGAACACACTCACCTTGGAGCAGGTCACCGCCGTCCTTAACGGGAAACAAGTTCTGGCACCACCCAAAGACATTGCAGAGGTCAAAAACGCCTACGAGATTTACGAGCGGTTGGATGAACTGGACCCATATTCTGTGGATGACCTGCTGACCGCTCACGGAATCATGACGTGCGGACTGGTGGATGAGGCCGGCGTGTTCCACTCCAAGCCTGTCGGCGTCGTGAATCAGGAAGGGCATATCCTGCATTTCGGCACTTTGCCGCAGCATGTCCCCGATTTGGTCATGGAACTGCTGGAATGGGTCAAGAACAGCGATGTGCATATGCCTGCGTGTTCCATTATGAGTTCGAGCTGATCCACCCATTTGCAGACGGAAATGGCCGGGGCGGCCGCCTGTGGCATACGTTGCTGCTCTCCCAGTGGAATCCCGCCTTTGCCTGGCTCCCTGTGGAATCCATCATCCATGACCTCCAGCAGGAGTATTATGCGGCCATCAATGCCTCCAACGATGCTGGAGAGTCAACGGTGTTTATTGAGTTCATGCTCTCAGCCATCAAAGCATCGCTCACTGATGCCATCAATGCGAGTGATGAAATGAGTGATGGAAAGATGGACAAGACAACGATGCGCTGGGAGCAGATCAAGAAGTTCTTAGAAACACATCCGTATATCATGAACGCAGATATCCGGGCGCTGTGCGGCGTGTCTGCGGCTACGGCGAATCGGATTTTTTCAAGTTTAGTTACAGAAGGAAAGATTATCAAAATTCGCAATAGAAGTCATTGGGTATATAGATTACCTTAAAAAGGAGAATAACTATGGAATTAATTCAGCTACCTCTTTATGACGGTTTTGAAAGTTCATACGAAGATATCGTGTATAGCTTTTTTAGAAAACTCCTAAATGATCGTGGCTACTCTTTTAAGGTTAAACGAACTGGTTTTGGGGAAATTGATGGTTTGCTTCCGTCTTACGCCTCTGGAAAAAAGGGACGTGGATCTTGTGATGGATATATCTTTTCTGCAGCCGATTATACATCGATGCTCGGCCTCATCGAGCTTGAATCTACAGGGAAGTTAGATCAAGGCATATCTCAAATACGCACATATGCACAGGGCTTTTCGTCTAAAAAACTCACAAGAGAAGAAGTGGAGATTGTAAAGCAAATCAAAAATCGTGAACTATATTTGATTGTTTTTGACGGACAAATATTGTATTTGTCGACTTATAATCTTGATAGCAAAAAAGAAACTATCATTTTCAACAAAATTAATGTTCCTGATAACCGAATCAGCGTTTCTCGAAAGCTGATAGAGCTTTTCCCTGGTGAAGAAGCATTAAATCGAGAAACCGATGAAAAGGCAATAATCAGTGAAATTGCAAAGATCATTCGGGGACACGAAAAACTGCAGCGAAATAAAGCTTTGCTTATGACAATTTTGGCATCAATGTATGGAGCAACAAAGCAATCAGAATACGCCAAAGCAGAAAGCAATCTTAAGTCTTCTCAAGTAGAATACGATGTAAAGTTGTATGATACTTTTCAGAAATTTACCAGTGATATTACAGATTCTAGTGATCTTGAGAAAATTTCTGTTCTTTACGAAAAAACCGCTTCACAACTTTTCGAGCTGTCACAGGATCGAGGTATGGATCTATATGGCTTTATATACGAGGAACTTGCCAGCAAGGAAAGCAAAAAGGAACAAGGAGAATACTATACCCCCCGTAGAACAATAAGGCCTTTAATCCGAGGTGTCTACAACAACTACTTAAATTGGTCTGAAGATGAATTAGAAGATAAAATAGTATTTGATCCTTTTTGTGGCTCTGGTGGCTTTTTGTATGAATACATTTCATTCATGAAATCGAAATTTGGTCTTAACAAGAAAAAGATTGATAATATTGCGCAAAAGAGCATTTGGGGTGTCGATAAAAATATCGTCCTAGCTGCTCACTTAAATCTTTTCCTTGTTGGCGATGGATCTGCCAATATTCATCGTGTAAAGACTTCAATTAACTGGCGTCGAAGCTTTATGTATGGAAATTCAGAAAAAGATAAATTCAAAGTTAAGAAGATTACAGATCCATACACTATGAAGTTTAACCTCAAAAACTCAAATTCCGATTTGAATGTGCTATATAAAATGTATATTGACAAAAAGTATCAATACGATATTGATAAGCAATTCGAATACTTTCAGGATGATAATGACCCCCTGAGCGATTTTTTATTGAGCGAATCTTCTCACAAGGAAAAGTTGAATCCTCTTGATTACTATGGTTGTGTAGATTTGCTTTTGACAAACATCCCGTATGGAAAAGTGACCGAAGCCAATGAACAATTTATTGAGACCGGTACAGCAATATATGGAAATTCGCTTGAGGCGAATGGGCTCCGCGAATGCATTGATTTTTTGAAACCTGCGAAATTAAAAAACGGAAAAGTTATAGAAGAGGGAGGAATCGCGTTAGTCATTGTTCCGGATTGTATTTTGGAAAACCCCTCGCACAAAACTATTCGGGATTATATGATATCTAGGTGTAATATACTTTCCATTATTGGGCTCCCTCCATATACGTTTGCCCCCTATGCTATGGAAAAAACATATGCAATTGTTATGCAAAAAATTGCACCAGAGTGTTTTGATTACCAAAGGACTTTAGATGTAAAATGCTTTATGTATTACTCACTGTGTGATGGAAAGGCCAATTCCCAAAATAGATACCGAACTGATTTGCTAACTAAGGCAAATGTCAATCTACCAAGTGGAAAAAGTAGAGAGGTCGTCGAATTTTTGCATAATGACTTTGAGCCTTGTTTTGATTCATTTGAGGAAGATCGATAAACTGTACCCTGCAGAATGGACACTCATAG
>ERZ1106973.1401-NODE-1401-length-22304-cov-16.745202_pt1 | contig 22304 bp, 23 predicted proteins | sample MGYA00403686_ERZ1106973 | MGnify/ENA primary metagenome ERZ1106973 (study PRJEB35170, sample SAMEA104062408) | human gut metagenome | biome: human gut; feature: human-associated habitat; material: faeces | place: Denmark | collected 2012-11-06 ...
ATCCGTTATCAGGAGTATGTGGAGAGGTGGAGACCATGCGAAAGCTGACATTTGAAGGTTTTTTGAAGCAGTATGTGGCAGAGCTTTCCGGGGTTCAGACGGCAAGCGCCCATAAGCTGGCAGATCATATGGCTGAAAATCCCCGCCTGAAAGAACCGCTGTTCCTCTATGCGCTGGCCTTTGATAAAGTGGATTGGTTACTTCGCTAGACGACTTGGAAAAGCTGACTGATGCGGTGAATGGCATGAACACCAACATCAAGCTGACGATTCAGCAACTCGAAAACACAAACAAGAGCCTTGAAATTGTAACGGCTCAAAACAAAAAACAGGACGACCGCCTGACCGCGCTGGAAAAAGCCCCCGGAACATTTGGAAACAAACTTTGGTGGGCTGTAATTGCGGCGTTGGTTTCCGGCCTTGTGGCCTATGAACTGACGATGATTCTGCACTGAAATGAAAACCCCCCGCTGGCAATCCGAGAGGAAAGCTGGCGGGGGATTTTTTGTTTGCCGGAATGGTTACAAAAATATTACAGTTTACGCAGACCGGCGACCATCGGCGGCGCGGTAGGGTTCAAGAAGCAAAAAATACTTTGGCGCAGCATAAATGCGAAAGTTCGTCTGTGGAGCTTTTTTGTTTGCCCACAGTGTGGTCAGAAAATGAAAAAAGAATACAAAATGCGGTGCGCTTGAAAAATGTCAGGACGGGATTTTTGTAAAAAATGTAGAATATCTTGCCGGAAACTGTGCATTCTCTCCAACAAAAACTGCCAAAACGTGTTGATATTGAGAAAAAAGCTTCACAAACGTTTACAAAAAGGTAACAGGTTGGTATACTTTATGGTGGTAAACGTAACAAACCATGGAAGCTGAAAGGAGAACCTACCCGTGAATACCGCTGCACCGTCCCGTAAAAAACTGCTGAGCCTTGTGCTGACACTGGTGTTTATGCTCACCTGCCTGCCAGCTGCCTTGGCAGTTGATCTGAATGTGGACGCAGGCTTCTACTTCAAGCAGAGCCGCGGCGGCACCTGCACACTGGCATCCGCAGCCATGATGCTGCGCCGCCGTGCCTATTTTGACGGCCTGACCGACTGGTCCACTGTGACCGAGAACAGTGTCCGTTCCACAGCATGGTCCAACGGGCTTTCCCACAGCTTTACATATAAGGAGATGCAGGTGGGCTACGGCACACTGCCCTCCCGCAAACAGGAAAAAGTGCAGACCCTGATCACTCTGCTTTCGCAGCACCCGGAGGGCATCGTGCTGTATGACCGCAGCCAGCCCCATGCAGTGCTGCTCACCGACTACACCAACGGCACCTTCTATTGCTCCGATCCGGCAGGCAACATCTCTTCCGGACGCATCCCGCTGGAAAACTCCAGCGTTTCGGTCAATAGGTCCTCCTGCTACTGGTATGTGGCATCAGATCACAACTCCATTGCTGCAGAGGCTGACGGCCTGCGTCTGGAAGGCATGAGCTACCCCATCAATGTCCGTGCGGGCAAGGGCATGGCGCTGACCGGCACTGCAAATGCTGCGCTGGGCACCACCCTGACCAATGTGCAGGTGGCAGTGCTGGACGAGAACGACCAGACGGTGTTCACTGCACAGGCAGCACCCAATACGGCGATTTTCTCCTTCAAGTCGCTGGACAGCTCCATCCGCTTTGGTGAACTGCCCGCAGGCAATTACACCTACATGGTGGTCGTGACCGATTCTCAGAGCGATAACCTCTGCTTTACCAGTGACTTCACGGTTTCGGATGGCTCGGCAAGCAGCGGCGTTTACTGGTCGGTGAAGGATACCGAGGGCACCAAGCTGCTGGACAGCATTCAGGAAGTTCAGGATGCCTTTGCAAATGCAACTGAGTCCACTCTGGGCTGGTTTGGCGGTCTATTCCAGTAAAATCATAAACGACAAAAAAGAAGTCCCGGAATACACTTCCGGGATTTCTTTTTCATATAGAAAACCACAAGCTATGCTTGTGGAAGAAAAGAGCCGTAGCGTTGAAACGGTAGAAAAAGAACCTCCTTTTGCTATAATTAGAAGCGGGTAACGCCAACCGCATACTAAAGCAAAAGGAGGTTCATCCATATGGACGAGAAAAGTTTATCACATACGAGCTGGAATTGCAAATATCACATAGTGCTAGTACCGAAATATCGCAGGAAAGTGATATACGGAAAGCTAAGAAAAGATATTGGAAAAATACTAAGGAGACTATGCGATTACAAGCATGTAGAGATAATAGAAGCACACGCGATGCCAGACCATATCCATATGCTTGTGTCGATACCGCCCAAACTTGCCGTAGCAGATTTCATGGGGTATCTCAAAGGGAAGAGTACACTCATGATATTCGAGCGACATGCAAACCTAAAATACAAATACGGAAGGAGAGTGTTCTGGGCGAAAGGATATTACGTAAATACAGTAGGTGGAAATGAAGCCAAGATCCGCAAATACATTCAGGAACAAGAGTTCAACGATCAGATGTGCGACCAGTTGAGCTTCAAGGAATACGAAGATCCATTCAAGAATGTAGCTGACTTCGATGATGACGATTCGCCAGAAGTGCCTACAGATAGTATAAGAAAGTAAAAGCGACGTCAGTGTGCGGTTGATGTCGCTCATTGTGCGCCTTTAGGCGCGGCTGGTATTATGGCCCCTATGGGGCCGTTCTGCAAACCCCGCGTTTTCACGCGGGGTTATGATTTTTGCTGTAATTTGTTGTAAAAAAGCTTATTTCAGGGTTCCGTCCAGTACCTGACTGTAATACCAGGGCTTTGGTGCGCGGAAGGTCTTGCCGCTGAGGAACTCAAAATCCGGCTGGTTGAAGCGGGGCATAGTAAGCTCGTAGGCGCACAGGGCCTGATACTTGAGCTTCAGCTCGCGGTTGGCTGTGTTGTTGCCGTATTTGCTGTCGCCCAGAATGGGACAGCCGATGCTGGCCATGTGTGCGCGGATCTGATGGGTGCGGCCGGTGATCAGCTGCACCTTCAGCAGGGCCAGACGGCCGGAGACGGCGATGGTCTCGTACCGGGTCTCCACTTCCTTGGCACCAGGCTGCTTTTCTTCCACGATCTTCACGATGCTGCGGTCCGCGTCCTTGAGCAGATAACCGCCCAGAGTGGCATCCGGCGGCATCGGACGGCCGAAGGTGACGCAGAGGTAGGTCTTTTTCACTTCGCGGTTCTTGATGGCTGCAAGGAACAGCTCTTCGGCCTCCGGGGTCTTGGCAACGATGACAAGGCCGCTGGTGCCGGTGTCCAGCCGGTGGCACAGCGCCGGGGTGTACAGGTCGTTCTCCTTGTACTCGCCCTGCTGGTTCAGGTAGAGCAGGGTGCGGTTCAGCAGGGTATCGTCCTCCGGACCATCCACGGCAAGACCGGCGGGCTTGTTCACAATGACGATCTGCGGGCAGTCGTACACCACCTGTGCCGGGCCGCGGGCGTTCTTCCACGCCGGGCCGTCCACACGGCGGTCCGCATCCAGAACTTCATCCAGAATGAACAGCTTGATCTCATCACCGGCCATCACGCGGGTGGAAAGCGGCTGCTTTTTGCCGTTCAGCTTGATCTTGTTCTCCCGCAGGGCCTTGTTCAGGCGGCCCGGGTTCAGTGCCGGGTACTGCTGCATCAGGTAGTTGTCCAGCCGAGTGGGGGCAAGACATTTGACTTTGATGATCTTCACAGAAAAAATCCCTCTCTATTATAAAATAAAAATGTGCTTTCAATATTTTTATTGTAGCGGAACAGGCACGCTGCGTCAAGCACAGCAGACTGAAAATTTTGTCCAAACCCGTTGACAAACGTTTTGCGTATGCTATAATTTAGCTGTACGCAAAGGGGCATTGTGTCTGCTTTGCGGAATGTAAAATTATGACAGATGGCAATGATGGGGTCAGAAATGTACACCGCCGTTCAGAGAGAGCGCTTTCAGCTGCAAGGCGTTCCGGCCGGTTCCATTTCGCGCCACCCCGGAGCTTCCGGCGACACAAGTCGGACGCAGCGCAGCGTTAACGCGCCGAAAGCGGCAGGGGACACATTTTATCCTTTGCAATTTGGGTGGTACCACGGAGTTTGATGCACAAGCAGCCTTCGTCCCTTTTGGGATGAGGGCTGCTTTTTGTTTTTTCACCGTGCCGCCCCTCTGCCATAACAGCATAAAAACGGCGCCTGAGCGCCAAAGACGATTGAGGAGAGAAAACCTATGCAATGGACCGGTTTGAATGAACTGCGTGAAAAGTACCTGAGCTTCTTTGAGAGCAAGGGCCACCTGCGTCTGGACAGCTTCCCGCTGGTGCCCAAGAACGACCCCAGCCTGCTGCTGATCAACAGCGGCATGGCCCCCATGAAAAAGTGGTTTCTGGCTCAGGAAGAGCCGCCCCGTCACCGCGTGACCACCTGCCAGAAGTGCATCCGCACCCCGGATATCGAGCGTGTTGGCATCACTGCCCGCCACGGCACCTTCTTTGAGATGCTGGGCAACTTCTCCTTCCAGGATTACTTCAAAGAGGAGGTCATTCCTTGGGCATGGGAGTTCCTGACTTCTGACGAGTGGATGGCCATTCCGAAGGACCGCCTGCACATCTCTGTGTACGAAGAGGACGACGAGGCTTACGATATCTGGACCAAGAAGGTGGGCATCGCCCCTGACCACATGGTGCGTCTTGGCAAGGAAGACAACTTCTGGGAGCATGGCTCCGGCCCGTGCGGCCCCTGCTCCGAGATCTACTTTGACCGCGGCCCCGAGTACGGCTGCGGCAAGCCGACCTGCGGCGTGGGCTGCGACTGCGACCGCTATATGGAGATCTGGAACCTCGTGTTCAGCCAGTTCGACGCCGACGGCAAGGGCCATTACGAGCGTCTGGCCCGCCCCAACATCGATACCGGCATGGGTCTGGAGCGTCTGGCCTGCGTGATGCAGGGCGTGGGCAACCTGTTTGAAGTTGACACCGTGCAGAGCGTGCTGCACCATGTAGAGCACATTGCCAACAAGACCTACGGCGAGGACGACAAGACCGATATCTCCATCCGTGTCATCACCGATCACATCCGCAGCTGCACCTTCATGGTGTCCGATGGCATCCTGCCTTCCAACGAGGGTCGCGGCTATGTGCTGCGCCGCCTGCTGCGCCGTGCTGCCCGCCATGGCCGTATGCTGGGCATCACCCGCCCGTTCCTGGTGGAGCTGGCGGAGACTGTCATCCAGTCCAGCGAGAGCGCATACCCCGAGCTGCGCGAGCACGATGCTTATATCAAGAAGGTCATCGGCACCGAGGAGGCAAACTTTGCCCGTACCATTGATGCCGGCATGAACATCCTGAACAACATGATCGACGGTCTGGAAAAGGCACATCAGCACCTGCTGAAGGGTCTGGATGTGTTCAAGCTGAACGATACCTTCGGCTTCCCGCTGGATCTGACCAAGGAGATCGCTGCAGAGCAGGGCATTGAGATCGACGAGGAAGGCTTCCACGCCGAAATGACCAAGCAGAAGGAGCGTGCCCGTGCAGAGCGCCTGAAGAAGAACATCTCCGGTTGGAGCGAGGATCTGTTCGGTGCGCTGGATGCAGAGCCCACCGTCTTTACCGGCTACGACACCCTGTGCGACAACGGCGTTGTGGTGGCCCTGAGCGACGAGGAGACCCTGACCGACGCCATTGCTACCGATGAGGAAGCGAAGGACGGCGTGCTGGTGGTTCTGGATAAGACTCCCTTCTACGCTGAGATGGGCGGTCAGGCTGCGGACCACGGCACGCTGAACAGCGCCGACTGCAGCCTGCGCGTGCTGGATGTGAAGAAGACCCCCAAGGGATACTACGTCCACACCTGCGTGCTGGAGAGCGGCATCGTGAAGGTGGGCGACCACCTGACCGCTCAGGTGGATAAGGAATACCGCATGGCCATTGCCCGCAACCACACCGCCACCCATCTGCTGCAGGCAGCTCTGCGTGAAGTGCTGGGCGACCACGTCCATCAGGCAGGCTCCTATCAGGATGCAGAGATCACTCACTTCGACTTTACCCACTTCAGCGCTGTCACTCCCGAGGAGCTGGCCCGCGTGCAGAAGATCGTGAACGACAAGATCTACGAGTCCATGAACGTCACCGTCCGGGAAATGCCCATTGAGGAAGCCAAGAAGCTGGGTGCAATGGCTCTGTTCGGCGAAAAGTACGGCAAGGTCGTGCGTGTTGTGGACATCGAGGGTTGGTCTACCGAGTTCTGCGGCGGCACCCACGTGAAGAACACCGCCCAGATCGGCGGCTTCAAGATCGTGAGCGAGGCCTCCGTTGCTGCGGGCATCCGCCGCATCGAGGCTGTCACCGGCCGCAACCTGCTGATCCGTGCAAACCTGCAGGAGGCTATGCTGCATACCGTGGCAAACACCCTGAAGGCAAATAACGTGACCGCTCTGCCCGTCCGTGCCGAGGCCGTGATGGCTGAGAACAAGGCTCTGGCCAAGGAGCTGGAAGAGATCAAGGCACAGGTCGCCGCTTCCAAGGTGACCAGCCTGTTTGATAATGCCGAGGAGATCGGCGGCGTGAAGATCGCTTCTGCATACTTCACCGGCACCACCGGCGACACCTTGCGCGGCATGTGCGATACCATCCGCGACAAGGCTGTGAAGCCCGCTGTGGCGGTTCTGGTGGGCAAGGCTGAGGATAAGATCACCATGGCTGTCACTGTGACCAAACAGGCACAGGAAAAGGGTCTGAAGGCCGGTGCTCTGGTCAAGGAGATCGCCGCCATTGCCGGCGGCAAGGGCGGCGGCAAGCCGGACTTTGCAATGGCCGGCCTGAAGGACGAGACCAAGATCGACGAAGCTCTGGCTGCTGTCGGTGCCATCGTCAAGAAGGCTCTGGGCGAATAAGAAAACGGGTTCGCCCTCTCCGTCAGCGCTGACGCGCTGCCAAAGTTTATGGTTTTGCCAAGGGCTCTCTCTTTGGGATAGCTGGACGCAAAGCGGCCTGAGAGGGCTGGGACGTTTATAAAATATCAGGAAGGAGTTGTTTCCCATGGAAGATTGTCTGTTCTGTATGATCGCGGAGGGGAAAATCCCCTCCAAGAAGCTGTACGAGGACGAGCAGGTGGTGGCGTTTTACGACATCAACCCGCAGGCCAAGGTGCACTTTCTGGTGGTGCCCAAAAAGCACATTGTCTCTGCCGCTGCGCTGACCGAAGAGGACGGCGCACTGCTGGGCCATATCTTTGCAGTGATCGCAAAGCTGGCTGCGGAGCAGGGCCTGAACAACGGCTACCGCGTCATCTCCAATGTTGGCGAGGACGCAGGCCAGACCGTGAAACATCTGCATTTCCATGTTCTGGGCGGCGAAAAGCTGCCTGTCTGATTCCAATAAAAAGGGAGCGTTGAATTATGGCTGAGACCTATACTCTGCACGTTGCAGGCCTGACCCGTGAGCTGACCATCTGCAAGGTGAATGACCACATGGACATTGCTGCTTTTATCATGCTGGGTGATGCCGAGCTGACCGTGGCTGCTGCTGCTGAACTGCTGAAGAAGTGCCCGGATTTTGATATCCTGCTGACCGCCGAGGCCAAGGGCATCCCTCTGGCACACGAGATGAGCCGCCAGAGCGGCAAGCCCTATGTCTGCGCACGCAAGGGCGAAAAGCTGTATATGACCGACCCCGTGGTGGTGGAGGATCAGTCCATTACCACCGCAGGCAAGCAGAAGCTGGTCATCGACCGCAAGGAGCTGGACAAGATGAGCGGCAAGCGCGTTCTGGTGGTGGACGATGTCATTTCCACTGGCGGTTCGCTCAAGGCTCTGGACGCGCTGGCTGAGCAGACCCAGTGCACCATTGTGGGCCAGGCCGCTGTTCTGGCCGAGGGCGATGCAGCTGAGCGCAAGGATATCATCTTCCTGGAGCCGCTGCCCCTGTTCTTCCACTAAGCTGCAATGCGCCGCCCGCTCTGCGTTTTCTGCGCTGGAATGCTGGGTGTGGAGTTAGTGTGCGTTTTTTTGCCGCAAACGGAACTTTTTGTGCCGTTTGCGGCATTTTTTGTTGCCGTTTGTCTGGTGCTGTGCATCTTTGATGCTGCCCGCAAAGCAGCGCTCTGCATCCTACTGGGCGCTGCTGTGGGTATGGCATCGGTGTTGCACACGGCAAACCGGCTGGAGCGCATCCGTGTGCAATATGCAGGCCGTCCGCTGGTGCTGACCGCAGAGGTGGAAAGCACGGCGGATTCCTACGATCCCGGTATCGTGGATGCGGTTTTGCGTGTAGAGAAAGTGAACGGCAGCGCGGCATCCTTCCGGGTGGAGTGCAGTGCTTTGCCGGAGTGCAAAGCCGGGGAAAGGGTGCAGGGAAGATTTATACTGTCGGCCCCGGCATCCGGAAGCCGGGTCAGCCTGTATGCGGACGGCATCGCTCTGCAGGCGGAAATAGACGAGGACGGGCCGGAGCTTACAGTTCTGGGCGAAAGCGGCAGCTTCCGTGCCCGCACCCACCGCCTGCAGCAAAGGCTCAGTGCGTCGCTGCGCCGCCGTATGGACGGCAAGACCGGCGGTGTGCTGGCTGCCATGACTACCGGCGACCGGAGTTATCTGTCTTCGGCCATGCGCAGCGCCTACCGGGGCGCGGGTCTTGCCCATGTGCTGGTGGTAAGCGGAATGCATGTGTCCATTTTGTGCGGTGATATCCTCAGCACACTCCTGCCCTACGAGTGGGAGCAGAGCTACCGAAGACGCAGACGCCGGGCGGTATTCCGAAGTCTGCTGGCCTTTTTGCTGATGGGCGTGACCGGCTTCACACCCTCGGTATGCCGCGCCGCAGTGGCGGTCTGGGTCGGTGCACTGGGTGTGTGGCTGTACGGCCCGCCGGATACCCTTACCTCTCTGGCGGTGGCAGGTATCGTTATGACCGCAGGCAACAGCTATGCAGTGTGCGATATCGGCTTTGAACTTTCGTTTGCGGCGGTGGTGGGCACGGTGGCAGGCGGTGTGTGCATCCGCCGCGCCCGGGATGCGTGGTACCGTCAGTTCTGGAAAAACGCGAAAAATCCGGTGAAGCGCCCATGGTATTTCAAACTGCCGGAACGTCTTTGGGGCCTTGCGGAAAGCATTTGCATCTCGTTTTGTGCTTCGGTGGCCACATTCCCGGTGCTGGTGCTGCGCGGGCTGAGTGTGAGCATTTATGCGGTGGCATCCAGTGTGGCGGTGCTGTGGCTCATCCAGCCCATGATGCTGCTGGGCCTTGGCACGGCCTTTGCCGGTCTGGTGCCAGCTCTTGCTCCGCTGTATGGGGTGCTGTCCGCAGCGTCTGCGGCGTTGACCGGCCTGCTCGACCGCTGGGCCGTCTGGATCTCTGCAAAACCGGGCGCGGGCATCTACTTCGATACGGCCTATGCAGCCATCGTGTGTCTGGTGCTGATCCTGTTGGGCTGGCTGGCGTTCCACTGGCGGGTACGGCTGCGGGTGGCAGGGCCATGCATCCTGCTGGCGGCAGCTGTTTCCATTGGGCTGGGCAATGCTCTCAGCCGGGATGTGGTGAACATCGACCTTGTAGGCAGCGCCAACGCGCCGGCAGTGGTCGTCACCCAGAACGATACCGCCGTGGTGCTGTTCCGGGGCGGAGCTTCTGCCCAGAACGCAGTGGAAAACCAGCTTGCCCGGCGGGGCGTGCAGACTGTGGAGCTTGTGGCAGACCTGCGTACAAACCCTAAAACGGCCTGTACACTGGAAGCAGAGCGGACACTTCCGGCAGCAGAAATGGCGGTGAACACAGCACAAAAGCTGCGGTGCACACCGGCTCTGGTAGAAATGCTGCGCACCCGGAATGGCTGTCTTGTGCGGCTGACTGTGGGCAACCGGCAGTTTGCTGTGGTCAATGAAACTGTAGAACTGGCAAAACAGGTCACAGTGCAGTGGCTGCTGGCATCCCCTGCAAAGCCAGATGCTGTGCAGTATAAAAATGTTCTGGCCCTGCGCAGCTATGACTGGATGGACAACAGAAAAGAACGGGCGGCATCCATCAGCCTGCGGCGGCACGGCGGGCTGAAACTGCACTGATGCTTTGCAATCCGGGCCGAGTGTGGTACAATAACATTTGCTATAAGTATAGTACCAGCTACAGCAGAAAGGGGAGAGCCGTTTGGCAACGGAAGCAAAATTGCGGCAGCTGGCCGACAAGGGCTGTCCGGTATATTATTTTTATTCCAGCGAGCGGTATCTTGTCCGGCAGGCGATCACGGCCATCACCCGCATCCTGACCGCAGACAGCGACGAGGATGCCACGGTTCTGGATGGAGCTGCGCCGGAGATCGAACAGCTCATCATGGCGGCGGGCACCATCTCATTTTTTGGTACCCGGCGTGTGGTGGTGCTGCCGGAGATCGACCCTGCAGCTTACAGTGACAAGGATCTGGAAGAGTTGAACAGCACCCTTTCCAGTCTGGAAAATGCTGTGGTGGTGCTGGGCAGCGTGTTTGAACTAGAGCGCAGCAAGCTCAAAACAGGCAAGCGCGCACAGAAACTGATCGCGCAGTGCAAGGCGCTTGGCTACACCGAAGAATTGGCTAAGCCCAAGCCCTTTGAACTGAAAATGATGATGATCGATCGCGCAAAGGAGCAGAAAACCATCCTGCCGGACGGCGCAGCGGCGGCGCTGCTGGAGCGCTGCGGCGAGGATCCGTTCCTTTTGGAAAATGAGGTGGACAAGCTCTGTGCATTGTCCGGGTATCAGACGGTCACGGCAGCGATGGTGGCGGAAATGGGCACGGTCAGTCTGGAAGCAGACGTGTTCGAGATGATCCGCATGATTACGGCCAAAAACGCCACAGGTGCCTGCAAAAAGCTGCAGACTTTGCTGCGCCTGCAGCAGGAGCCCATTGCCATTACAGCGGCCATGATCGGCAGCTATGTGGATCTGTACCGGGTCAAGCTGGGGGCAGCAAAACGGAAAAATTACAGCACGGTATTCAAGGATTTTGGCTATAAGGGCAGTGATTACCGGCTCAAGCGGTCGACCGAAACAGCCTCGCATTACACGCTGGGCCAGATCGAAAACTGTATGCAGGTGCTGCTGGAACTGGACCAGAGCCTGAAAAGCCAGCCTACCGATGACCAGATCCTGCTGGAAACAGCGCTGTGCCGGTTGGCAATGGCGGGGAGCGGACGATGAAGGAAAACGAAATGATCCATACCAGCCGGGTGCTCATTGTGGAGGGCAAGTACGATGCGGCCCGGCTCTCCCATCTGACCGATGCCATGATCCTGCTGACGGATGGCTTTGGCATTTACAGCGACAAAAAGCGCCAGCAGCTGTTCAAAGCGCTGGCGCAGAAAAACGGCCTGATCCTGCTCACGGATTCGGACGCAGCAGGCTTCCGCATCCGCACCTACATCACCAATCTGGTGGGAGAAAAGAATGTGGTGCAGGCTTACGTGCCCGCGATCCACGGCAAGGAAAAGCGCAAGGAACAGCCCGGCAAGGAGGGCCTGCTGGGGGTCGAGGGCGTGGACGATGCCATCGTTCTGCAGGCGCTGCGGGATGCCCTTGGCGCTGAGGCGGGTGCCGCAGCGGCCCGCCCGGAAGGACGGCAGATCACCTATACCGACCTCTACGAGTGGGGGCTTTCCGGCAGGCCGGGCAGCGCCGAGCGCAAGGCAAAGCTTCTGAACGCGCTGGGCCTGCCGCCGCGTCTTTCCAAAAAGGAGCTGGTGGAAGCTCTGAATCGACTGTATACTTTTGAACAATTGGACGAACTGCAGTTGAAAATTCTGGATAGCTGACTGCATGGCGCAGGGGTGAGCACACCGTTCACCTCTGCGCTGTTTTTGTGCCCGGAACATCCCACCGCTGGCGCAGAAGTTCCAGCGCATGAGTTTCCAGACGGGAAACATAGCTGCGGCTGATGTCCAGCAGTTTTGCAGTTTCCAGCTGGGTCAGCGGCGGCTGGCCGGAAAGACCATACCGCAGCAGAATGATCTGTCGCTCCCTGGCGGGCAGGCCGTCCAGCAGCTGCCGCATCCGGCGGATATCGTCCTGCGTTTCGCAGGTGTCCTCCATGCAGAAGCTGTCCTGCAGCACATCGGCCAGCGTCAGCGCAGAGTCACCATCTGATTCCAGCGCTTCCTGCAGCGAGACGGTCCCGCCGGTTTTGCGGTTCCGGCGGAACTGCATCCGGATCTCATTTTCAATGCACCGGCTGGCGTAGGTGGAAAAGCGTGCCCGACGGTCAGAGTCGAAAGTATCCACCGCTTTCATCAGGCCGATGGTGCCGATGGAAATAAGGTCGTCCTGATCGCCGGGCAGGGCGTAGTATTTTTTTACGATGTGTGCCACCAGACGCAGATTGTGCCGGATCAGTTTTTCCCGTGCGGCAGGGTCACCGGCACGCAGTGCGGCAAAGGTTTCGTTTTCCTCCCGGGCAGAGAGGGGCCGCGGAAAGCTGCCGCTTTCCAGATGAAGCGCCAGGACCAGAAACTTTGTGGCAAAAAATTGCAGAAGAGATAAAAACATGCCGACCCCTCCCCATAGTATCATAAACGGTTACTGTAATTTATGAAGGAGGGCTTGCCTATTTTCCTGACTCCGGTGCGAACAGCTCTGCTTCGTTGTCCACAAAATGCTGATAAGCGTCCTTGTCTGCAATCAGGTGGACAGGATTCTGCAAAATAAACTTGATGGAAAACCGGGTGAAAGAACGCCCGGTTTTTGTTTTGATGCCCAGCCGTCCCAGTTCTTCAATCAGGCTGGAAAAGTCGCTGATGTTGCGGCTGATGCGGTCCAGACGGTAGACCACAATGGCCTTGAATTTCCGGTCCTTGGCCGCAGTCATCATCTTTTTGAAATCCGGGCGGTTCAGGTTGCCGCCGGAAAAGCCCTCGTCCTCAAAGACAACGGCATGTTCCGCGGCAGCATCGCCGTAGTGAGTGCGGATATATTCGCGGCAGAGGTCGATCTGATTTCCGATACTTTCGCCCTTGCCGGTATAGCGGGACTTGCGGGAATAGATGGCAATGGTGTCAGCAGTTTTGGCCATGAGATACTCCTTTCCTGTTGTCCGGTGGCCGTAGATGCGGCTGTTGTAGCATGGCAGGCCATCTTTGTAAAGAAAAATAACGATAGTCATACATATTTCATCATACTACGAACGGAGGTGTCAAGGATGTGACAAGGCAGAACAAGCGAGGAAGTCAGGATGTTTGACTATTTCTATGGGCAGTCGGGCGAGATGTTCTCGTATTTCCGGGTGCCCAAAATTTTATTCCGGGACATAAAATTCAAGGACCTGTCCACCGATGCCAAAACGCTGTACGGCATCCTGCTGGACCGCATGGGGCTGTCGGTGAAAAACGGATGGCTGGATGAGCAGGGAAGGGTGTATATCATTTTTCCTGTGCAGGAAGTGATGGATGCACTGGGTTGCGCAGACAACAAGGCTACCAAATTGTTCCGGGAATTGGAAAAGTTTGGACTGATTGAGCGCAAACGGCGCGGGCTGGGAAAACCAAATCTGATTTACGTCAAAAACTTTGCAGACCCGCGTTTCCGGAATCGTGAAAAGAACGGTTCCGGTGCCGCGGATTCAGCGCAGCAGGAAACGGCAAAATCACGAGGAAATAAGACTGAGTGGAATAAAACCGAGGGGAGTGAAACTGATCCTTTCTCTTCCGATGCGGAGGACGAACCGGATGAGCGCACACGGCTGGAAGCGTATTTTATGCAGTCGTTGGAGGTGGACTTGCTGCTCCGGGTCTGCCCGGATGAGGAGGACACCATCCATCAAATCGTGAATCTTCTGGTGGATACCTGCTCTTCGAAACGCAGAATGCTGCGGGTGGCAGGGGACGACAAGCCCGCGGAGGTCGTGCGCAGCCGATTCATGAAGCTGAATGCAGACCATATCCGCTTTGTGCTGAAGTGTCTTGCGGAAAGTACCGCACCGGTCCGGAATATGAAGCAGTATCTGCTGGCTGCACTCTACAATGCACCCACGACCATGCAGCTTTATTACCAGAACCAAACCAATCATGATTTATCGAACAGGGGGTGATGAAAATGTCGAAAAAAGCAACCACGATTGCCATCGTCAATCAGAAAGGCGGAACCGGCAAAACCACGACCTGCGAAAATCTGGGCGTGGGGCTTGCACGGGAAGGCAAAAAGGAGCTGCTGGTGGATGCCGACCCGCAGGGGTCGCTTACCATAGTCGCTTCGCTCCTATGGCCAGTTGTGCGCACTGCATGCGGATTCATAGTTGTCCGCTGCGCAGACATTGCCATCAGCATGGGCTGGCAGCAGCCCGATGAGCTGCCTGTTACGCTTTCTATGCGCGTTGGGCGAAGCGGTACAACCTGAAGGAGATGTCCAAGACGATGATTTTTCTGCAGGAAAACAAAATCGGGAGCATGGATGAAATGGAAGAACAGGTACGTGCTGCAACGATGCGCTATCACGAACTGGGCGACTCCATCAAAGCTGCGGAAGCGCGGATGGCAGAAATTGCGGTAATGAAAACGCACATTATCAACTATGCCAAAACAAGGTCCATCTATGAGGCCTATCGGAAAGCAGGATACAGCAAGCGATTCTTGGAAGCAAATCGGGAAAGCATTGCGTTGCACAAGGCAGCCAAAGCGGCTTTCGATGAGGCTGGGCTGAAAAAACTTCCGAAGGTAAAAGAACTGAGCATCGAATATGTTGAGCTTCTGAAAAAGAAAAAAGCAGAATATCCGAGCTATCGGAAAGCACGAGAGAGAATGCAGGAACTGATGAAGGCGCAGAAAAACGTAGAAATGTTTTTTGCAGACAACAGGAGCGAACAGGAACAGCAGCAGACCCGATAAAACGAAAGTCACCGAGAATTCGATCCCAATCCGTTTTGGGAAAGAATCCTCGGTGGCTTTTTTAGTTTATATAGCAGCGGTCCTGCGTGACGAGCCAATCCTCACATAACCGCTGCGCTTCGTCCTTTGAGCGGCAGGTGCAGTTGAAAAGTCTGCCGTGCAAAGAACAATATGTGTAGTGTACCTTTGGGATGCCATCGGAATCTCTGAAATTGACACAGCGTTCTTCACCGGGCAGCAGGTAGATTGAATCCACGTTCGGCAGCTCCCTTTATTCTTGTTTGATGTGCATTGCACAACATTGCTATTGTAGCATGCCCGGTTCAAAAAGGCCATTGATGATTTGAACAAAGAAATGATCTAAAATTTTCTATCCGAAATAAACGCTAATTGAGTTGAACAAACGCAAAATGATTGTGTATAAAGAAATACACGGCCTTTATTCTAGTGGCGTGTAACTAACGCTAATAGAATGCGAGGATGTTATGAAAACACTTTTAGGCCAACGAATCAGAGAACAACGCAGGAAAAAAGGCTGGACAATGGATAAACTGGCCGAGAAAGCAGATCTGTCTGTAAACTATGTGGGTGATTTGGAACGTGGGGTGAAGACGCCAAGTCTGGACACTTTCATCCGGATCGTTGAAGCATTGGATGTTCCCGCAGATGTGTTGATCCGGGACTCCGCAGCCCCAGCATCTTATGTGGCAGATGATGAGCTGAACCGGAAGTTGAGCCGTCTTACACCGGGGCAGAAGAAAGCCGCAACCGATATTTTGAACGCATATATCGATAACATACCGTACATCAAAGAGAAGTAAATAGGTTACAGTGGGTGCTGACAAAATCATTGTCGGCACTTTTTCTTTTAAGTGGGTCTGTGCCCAGCGAATATATCACTGAATCATGAACTCCATCAAAAAAGCGTTCGGCAGGAACGCGCAGCCTGCAGCGGTACGATGCAGATCACAAAGGGTTTGGGAATTCCCAACAAGCATTTTGCGAAGCAAAAATGGCGTTTGTATAGACAGACGCCCTGCTTGCGCAAGCTGTTACAATCCACAAAGATAACGGAAATTTTTTGTTTAAAGGTACGGAAAGCAACTTGAAATGTTGGAATTTTCACAAAAACATTGCCTGAAAATTAAGCAAAGAGTATACTTTGATATAGTAAATTGAAAATTGTCAATTACTGCTTTATTTTGGTAAAAAGAAGATGGAATCATGGCAAGACTGAAAGAAAACAAACCAACTGCGAATGTTCGCGGGCGATGGGGTACTCGTTTGAAGCAGCTATGATATGACTGGGAGGCCATCATGGAACCATCAAAAGCAACCAGTGTTAACAGCCGTGCGGAAGAACTGTTTGTTCAGTTGTTCTGTGGGGCTTTTGGACCTGAGAAAACCGAAAATTTGCAGGTCCAGTACCCATGCGTGGACATCTATGGACGGCATCGCTACATCGACTTTGCGCTGGAATCGCCTGAATCCAAAATTGCAATTGAAATTGACGGCGAGACCTACCACAACCCCAGCAAAGTGTCCGAAAACAAATACGCTGATGACCTTCTGAAGCAGAACAGCCTGATCTATGACAACTGGGAAGTCTACCGTTGGATCTACAGCCAGTTGGAAAAGCAACCGGAAAAAGTCAAAGATGAGCTGATCACATTCCTGGGCACCAGCCCCATGTTCAAGGCTTTTGAAGCGGACCTGCCGGTTCAGATGGGGCAGACAATCGAGCTTCGGGATTACCAGCAGGAGGCTACCGAGAACCTGCAGAAGATGCGTGAGGACGGCAAGACCATTGCGCTGCTGTACCATGCAACCGGCGTAGGCAAAACCATCACGGCAGCAACGGATGCCAAGGCAGTGGGCGGACGCACGCTGTTTCTGGTCAACGCCTTGAAGCTGGCATCGCAGGCAAAAGAGACCTTTGCCAAGGTCTGGCCGGAAGCGACCTTGGGAGAGTACACCGAAAGCCAGAAGGATATGACCCAAACGGTCATTTTTGCAACGGTGCAGAGTATCTCCAAGGATCTGGAAAAGTTCTCTCCTACGGATTTCGACTACCTGATCGTGGACGAATGCCACCATGCTGCAGCCAACACTTATCAGAAAATCTTCACCTACTTCCACCCGAAGTTCGTTCTGGGTCTGACCGCTACCCCGGAACGCAGCGATGGCGAAGATATGCTGGAACTGTTCCCCAGAACGTTGCCCACAAAATGGATCTCAAAACTGCTGTAGAGCGTGGCGTACTGGTGTCGATTCGCTGTATCCGGGTCAAGACCAACATCGACCTGACCGATGTGCGGATCAACGGCATCAAATACAATTCGCAGGATCTGGAAAGCAAGCTGTTCATCCCGGAACGGAATCAGTTGATCGTTGATACATATTTAAAGTACGTCAACGACAAAAAGACCGTGATCTTTTGTGCCAGCGTAGACCATGCAGCCGAAATTGCAAAGCTGCTGCGGGATAGCGGCGTGAAGGCGGAAGCGGTTTCCGGGCGGGATCGTGTTGAGGTCCGGGAAAAGATTTTGAAAGATTACGAAACCGGTTCTACGAATGTTCTTTGTGCCTGTGACTTGCTGAATGAGGGCTGGGATAGTCCGCATACCACGGTGCTGTTTATGGCACGCCCGACCATGTCCAAAACAATCTATTTGCAGCAGCTTGGCCGTGGCACACGCCGCTGCCCGGGGAAAGAGGATCTGCTGGTGGTTGACTTTGTGGACAACGCCAATATGTTCAATATGCCCTACAGTCTGCATCGGGCGCTGGATATTTCAAAATATCAGCCCATGGCCTATGTGCTGGCCCCGGAGAACAAGCGGAAGCTGGATCAGGACATGCTGTTCAAGAGAGAAAAGCCGGAAGCGTGGCTGGATGTGCCGATTGATGTAGACGACTACGAAATCATCGACTTGTTCAATTGGCAGAACAGCGTCAAGGATATGATCTCGCAGATTGAGTTTGTTCGGATGGTAGATGTGCAATCCGAAACGGTAGATCGTTATATCAAGGATGGAAAAATCAAGCCGGATCTTTCTGTCCCGTTTGGCGACAAGCGGATGTTCCACTATTTCCGCGAAGAAAGTGTCCGAAACATTGCCAAGCAGTACGGCTGGGATCTCATCACGCCGCAAAATATGGCAGATAAGTTCATGAAATTCATTGAAACGATGGGATATGAGCTTCTCCTATAAGCCGGTCCTGCTCAAAGCAATTTATGAGTATATGGACAGCAATGGCAGAGTTGCCCTGCCAGATGTGGTAGATTACTTCATTGACTTCTATAAAGACCGTAAGGCGCATGGGATGATTGCGGAAAAGCCCAACAGTATCTACCAAAAGGGTGGCTATACTAAGAAGGATGTGGAAAAGAACATCCTCTCCAACCCCTTCAAGCGTTTTGAAGACATGCGCTTTCTGATGCGCTGCAAAGATGTAGAGACCGTTGAAGTGAATCCCATCATCTTCCGCAAGCTGACACGGGAAGACTGGCTGCATATTGTGGACGTCTGCGACAGGAGCCTTGAAAAATATTATATGAGGTTCAAAAAATAATTAGAAAGGATGTTTATTGGACATCACTTTTTGTAAGATGCCTTCAGAAGAAGCGACAACAGACTTCTGAGGAGGACAAAACAATGTCAAACGGTGATTATGGTTACTTCGGCAAAGGCGATACGGGCTATGCCCAGTACATGACGGCGTTCAACCGCAACTTCGGCGGCTCGTCCGGCGGCGGTGGTGGTGGTGGAAACCGCAACAACAATGGCGGTGGCGGCGGGGACGGCAGCGGGTACGGCTGCCTGATCGCTATTGCAGTGGTCGTGGTGCTGATCCTGATCGTCTTGGGTGGTTGAATCAATCCCTGCAGGTGAAACACAGGTTTTCCCTGTGGGGATTTTTTGAATCCGCTTGTAGAAAGCAACGGTCTATGGTAGGATGAAACCAAAGATACACAGGAGGGCTTACACATGGTTTTACTGGTTGTGGATACACAGAAAGGTATCGTGGATGAACGCCTGTATGCGTTTGAAAAGTTTGTCAGCAACATCAGGAAACTAATCCGGACTGCCCGCGAACAGGGAATCGAGGTCGTCTATGTCCAGCATGACGATGGGCCCGGTACAGGCTTTTCCATCGGAGACGATGAATTTGAGGTCTATTCCGGGTTTGCACCGCTGCTGACTGAAAAACGGTTCGTCAAAACCGTATGCAGTGCGTTCAAAAAAGAGAGTGATCTGCTGGAATATCTGACGGAAAAGGGCGAAAAAGATGTGATGGTCTGCGGCATCATGACCGACTTCTGCATCAATGCAACGGTGGAGGCGGGCTTTGAGCATGGCCTGCACATGATCGTTCCTGCCTATGCAAATTCCACGCAGGACAACGAGTACATGACGGGGGAGCAGAGCTACCGCTATTATAATGAGTTCCTCTGGCCGGACCGCTATGCTGACTGCGTGCCTATGGACAAGGCGCTGGAGCTGCTCAAAAAGTGAGGTGTTTACAATGATTTCTGAAAAAGTAAAAAATCAGATTCAAGTGGTGGAGGGTGATATTACCAAACTGGACTGTGACGGCATCGTGAATGCGGCCAATCGCAGTCTGCTGGGGGGCGGCGGTGTGGATGGTGCCATCCACCGGGCAGCAGGGCCGGAACTGTTGGCGGAGTGCCGCACGCTGCACGGCTGCCGCACCGGAGAAGCAAAAATCACTAAGGGCTACCAGTTGAAAGCAAAGTATATCATTCATACAGTAGGGCCAATTTATTCCGGCACAGCAGAGGATGCCACGCAGCTGGCGGACTGCTACCGCAATTCGCTGAACCTTGCCAAAGAGCATGATGTCCATAGCATTGCGTTCCCGGCAATTTCGACCGGCGTGTATGGCTACCCGCTGGAAGATGCCACGGAGATTGCGGTCAAAACAGTGGCGCAGTGGCTGGAAGCACATGCGGATTACGCAATGCAGGTGATTTTCTGCTGCTTCGATGCCCGGACGGAGCGGGTGTATCAGGCAAGGCTGTAACCGGAAGAGGTGTGAGAGATGGGCTTTTTCAAAAAGCTGTTTACAGGGATCGGTTTTGCGGCAGGTTTTCTGTTCTTCGGATGTTTGTCGGTGATTGTGTATGCGTCCCGTGGACGTCATAAACCCCGCTATCGGCGCAGCAGCTTTTGGAATACGCTGGAGCGCTATCTGATTTTTTCGTGGATCTGTGAAGGTGTACGCAGCAGCCGGAAACGAGCGGAGACATCCTATTGTCAGCGCACCGGCGGCGATTTCTGGCAGATGCAGACACAGGCTCGACCGGCAAGTGTCAAGAATTCTGCTCCTGAAGTGAAAACACCAAGGCCGGAAGCGAAAAACACGGGCACAGGTGCAACGCGGTCGGTAAAACCAAAGAGAGCGGAGCGTCCTTCTGCGGCACAGAAAGCATCGGTAGCACAAAGCGGTGCCAAAAGCGTGTCGGTGCCGACTGTACTAGGGCAAAACGTTTCGGAGGCTGACGCAGAAAAGCACAGCGAATGGTCAAAGCCTAAGCCAGAGCCCAAGCAGGAGCATGCTGCGCAACAGTCAGAAACCAAAGAAGTACATCAAAAGTCCGCACAGCAATTGGAAGCAGAACGGCAGCAGAAACTGGAAACTCTGCGCACTGCGATGCAGAAACAAATTTGCGCCATCCATGCAGATGTAGAACTCTCGGCCAACGGTCAGAATGACAGTGGGGCGGTGGAGCAGAAACTGCATGTCCTGTTGTACAAGTCCACGCTGACAGAAAATGACCTGAATCGGGCACTGGACGAGCTTCGGACAGAGCGCAGACGGCAAAAGGCAGAGTATCAGGGAGCACCGTTTGCGGATGTGTTTCTGGTGAACCTGATTTTGTCCGATGAGGACAGTGAGCGGGCCTGCACCGTGGATGTGGGGGATACTGGCATGAGCTATGTCATTCCATGGAGCAGCATCCCGAAAGACCTGCAGGAATCGCTGCACTGCTGGGTATCCGTAAAACAGTTTTCGAAAAATGACACGGCAACTGCCTGTCAGGATTGGTTACGGAGTACCCGGCTAGGCCGAGGAAGCATCAAGTCCCATGTCCGCACCGTCAAGGTGTTGGGTATGGGGCTTTTTGCATTTCAGGAACGTGTACATCTCTGGAAAGGTGTAACACACTAGACTTTGTACCAAAGTCGTGTGCCAAGGGTGCTGCGCCCCTTTGGAATCCCTGCTCACATCGCCTGTGGGCGATGTGGATTCGCCGGACAGAAAGCTCTCACAAAAGGCATACCCGGTTGTCTGCGGCGAGAAAAAGGCACTTCTGCGGAAGTGTAATAACCCACTATGACACTTTCATCCCTGCGGTCTGCAAAGTGTAGTGGGCTCTCCGAGGGGGAACGGCTGTATAGGGTGCGTTTCGAGCAAATCGCTGTGTACGTGCGTACGGGAGAAGTTGGTACGCACGTACGCAATAAAACGGCCAAGTTCTCCTATATAGGGGTGTTCTTTCATCGGAGAGTATGGTATACTCGGCTTAGCCCAGTAAATCGAAATTTTCGGAGGCAAAGATTATGAAGAAAAAAGCAACAATAGTGTCTGTTATCATTGGGATTCTTGCTGTAGCTGCAATTATTGTATTTTCTGCATACCGGTCTTCGGAATCCTATAGAAAGGCAAAGGCAGCAATACAGTGGGACTGCTCTGTGACCTGTACAGAAGAATCAACTTCTGCTAAGTATGTAATCACATACTCTGATGTAAAAGTTTTATCCAAAACAGGTACACTAACAATTCAAAATAAAAATGATTTTGACATTGTAGTTCATTTGCTTTGCGAAGGTGAACAGGAAGTCGTATCTGACAATATTCCGGCGAACAGTTTTTATTCTTTTACGAATGTTACGGATAAAGAATATACGGTGGGTATTCATGCGGATGTTGGTGTAGCTGCTGACATTAGGGTCGTTGTATATGATGGAAAAGACACAGAGCCATATACCAAATAGCGCGACTAGCTAAACTCGATAAAATAGTACTTGCAGAGGTGAGCATATTTGAAAAAACATCAATGTCCATGTTGTGGGCATTTTACCTATACTGTTCCACCGGAAGAAGACTGCGGGTATATTTGCCCCGTTTGCTTTTGGGAAAACGATCCATTTATTGCTTCTGATGATGACCCCAGCGACTCAAACCACGGAATAACTCTAAACGAAGCAAAAGCCAATTATTTGGAATTTGGCGCCTGTGAAGAAGAAATGTTGCGTTATGTTCGTCCGCCCGAAAGCGATGAGAATGGACACTCGTAACCCAAACTTCTAGTTTGCCGTACTCGCTCTAAGCAGGGTTTGGGGCAGGCACGCCCCAACAAGAAACAGTCCCAAAGGGGACAGGAAATTTTCGAGTATTGAAAATTTGTGGCCACGGGACGATTCTTGCTCTCACGAAAACCCATACTTTT
>ERZ1106973.1427-NODE-1427-length-22035-cov-27.198317_pt1 | contig 22035 bp, 20 predicted proteins | sample MGYA00403686_ERZ1106973 | MGnify/ENA primary metagenome ERZ1106973 (study PRJEB35170, sample SAMEA104062408) | human gut metagenome | biome: human gut; feature: human-associated habitat; material: faeces | place: Denmark | collected 2012-11-06 ...
CTATGGAAGAGGGCCTGCGTTTCGCTATCCGTGAGGGTGGCCGTACCGTTGGTTCCGGCGTCGTCGGCAAGATCATTGAGTGATTTTGTCCTTGAACGTCAGTTCTAAGGCGAACTAAGCACTTATAAAGTCCTTCCCATTCCGGAGAGTGGGAAGGACTTTTTTTGTATGGATCCTCTGTCTGGAAAGGCAGAGGAATTTTTTGCGGCGCATAGCACAACTTTATGGTTTACAAAGATTGGTTGTTGTGATATACTGGAGATGAAAGAACAAGCAGCACTGGAACTTGGTTAGGGCTGACAGGGAGCTGTCGGATGCCCTGCTGAAGGAGCTGCTGGACAGGCAGAGGAGGTCAGCGACGATGGCGTTTGATTATAAGAAAGAATATAAGGCTCTCTATCAGCCGCCCTGCACACCCCACCTCATCACTGTGCCGTCGATGACCTTTGCAGCGGTGCGGGGGCAGGGCGACCCCAACGACCCCGCAGGCGAGTACAAGGCGGCCGTTGAGCTGTTGTACGGTCTCCTCTACACCATCAAGATGAGCAAAAAGGGCAGCTATCGGATGGAGGGCTATTTTGACTTTGTGGTGCCCCCGCTGGAAGGGCTGTGGGAGCAGACCAGTGCCGGAAAGGAAAACTTCCGCTGGACGTCTCTGCTCCGTCTGCCGGAGTTCGTGACCCGGAAAGAGTTTGACTGGGCTGTCAGGGAGGTGTCGGCCAAGAAGAAACAGGACTTCTCGAAGGTGGAATATCTTACCTATGATGAGGGCCTCTGCGTCCAGTGTATGCACCTCGGCTCTTACGACGACGAGCCGGAGACGCTGGCCCGGATGGATGCGTTCGCAGCAGAGCAGGGGTATGCGGTGGACTTTTCGGATACCCGCTTCCACCACGAAATCTACCTCTCCGACCCCAATCGCACCCTGCCGGAAAAACGGAAGACCATCCTCCGCCATCCGCTCCAAAAAGCCCCTTGTCATCCGTCAGCCGGGCCGCTATAATAAAAGAAAAAGCCGCTGTCTGGCGGCGGAAAACGAGGAATGGATATGAAGCTTCCCGAGAAGAAACAGCGCTGGGTCTACCATGCAGAGGCCCTGCCGCAGGCGGCAGGCGAGGGCGTCACCCGCCGGGTGTTGGCCTATACCGACGGCCTGATGTGCGTGGAGAATACCTTCGAGAAGGGGGCTGTGGGCGCACTCCACCATCACCCCCACACCCAGATCACCTATGTGGTGTCGGGTGCGTTCGAGTTCACGGTGGACGGCGTGACTCACACCGTGCGGGCCGGTGATACTATCCTGAAGGAGGACGGCGTGGAGCACGGCTGTGTCTGCACTGAGGCTGGCATCCTGCTGGACATCTTCACCCCCATGCGGGAAGACTTCGTGTAAAATAAAATGGGCCGCAGCCTTTCCCCTCGCGGGGTGGGCTGCGGCCCATTTTTGTGCGAAAAATCAGGCGGCAGTAGAAGAAGCGACCTCAGAGGAAGCAGCCTCAGAAGATGCAGCCTCGCTGGAGACCTCGGATGCGGCCTCAGAAGAGGAAGCCTCGCTTGCAGCCTCGGAGGAAGCGCTGTTCTCCTCAGCGACAGCGGAGGAAGCGGAAGTCTCGGACTGAGCAGAAGCAGCCTCAGAGGTGGAAGCAGCGGTAGAAGAAGAGCTGCCGCAGGCAGTCATGCTGACAGCAAGGACCAGAGCAGCAACGGTAACAGCAACATTCTTGAGTTTCATATGAAAAATCTCCTCATATTTAAAAATAGTTTTGCGGGAGGGCCGTACAGGCAAGGCCCTTCTGCAAAAAGATATTCTAGTCCGTTTTCGAAAAAAATCAAGCCCTTTTTGGGCAAAGATTCTATTTGCCGGAGAGATTCTACACTTTTGTTATAACTTTTCGATAAAAGTCAAAGATTTTTGACGTTCAAAAATAAAACACAACGAGCTTTTCCGGAAGAGGAAAGCGTGGTATAATAGCTTCATGATAAAGGCTGAAAAAGTTCAGTGAGGTAGAAGATCATGGGCATCAGAAAAGTTGCGGTCCTTGGGGCCGGCGCGGTCGGCTCCTATGTCATCTGGGGGCTTTCGGCCCGTACAGACATCGAGCTTGGGGTGGTGGCGGAGGGCCGGCGCGGTGAGCGTCTGGCCCAAGAGGGCTGTGCTGTCAGGTCATCGGCCCGCTATTCGACCCTGCAGGACCTGGACGCCGGACGCCACACCGAGATCGATATGTTCTCGGGTGCACTCATCCGGATGGGCAGGGAGCTTGGCATCCCGACGCCCTACAATGAGTTCGCTTACCACATGATAAAGGCGCTGGAAGAAAAGAACGACGGCAGATTTGACTACAGCGGCCCGGATCAGGAAATGACATGGGCAAGATGAGGGGAGAAAAGGGAATGAATATTACAGTCTATCTGGGGGCGAACGAGGGCAATGACCCGGCCCTGAAGCAGGCCGTCGAGGAGCTGGGCCGGTGGATCGGCGAGAGCGGGAACGCTCTGGTCTATGGTGGCTCCCGCAGCGGCCTGATGGGCCGCCTCGCCCACAACGTCCTGATGGCGGGCGGCGAAGTGACCGGGGTAGAGCCGCAGTTCTTCATCGACTCGGAGGTGCAGTACGATGGCCTGACAAAGCTCATCGTCACGAAGGACATGACCGAGCGGAAGACCCGGATGATCGAGCTGGGCGACGCCTTTATCGCCTTTCCGGGCGGCACCGGCACGCTGGAAGAGATCGCCGAGGTGATGTCCAAGGTCTCGCTGGGCCATCTCGACGCGCCCTGCATCCTCTACGACCTCGACGATTACTACGCCGGACTGAAGGCCCTGCTGGCCCATATGGTCGAGACGGGCCTGTCCAGCCCCGCGCGGCAGAAGGGCATCTGCTTCGCAAAGAACTTGGACGAGATAAAAAGTCTCCTGCAAGCATAAAGAAAAAGCGCTGGAAGCCTTTAGACCGCTTCCAGCGCTTTGTTTTTGCTGTTTACATGGAGATGACGCCGAGGGCGTTGGCCACCGAGCTGACAAGGATGATGGCCGCGAAGATGGGGCAGAGATACTTTATCATAAAGTTGAAGATGCGTCTGCGGCGGAAGGGCTTGCCGTCCAGCGTGACCTCCTCTTCGATCTTCTCCACACCGATGACCCGAGACACCAGCAGGCAGGTGGTGATGGCCGCAATGGGCATCATGACGGAGTTGGTGAGGAAGTCGAAGAAGTCGAGGAACTGCATCCCGAAGATCGTGAACCGGGCCAGCGGGCCGTAACCCAGAGCCGACAGACTGCCCAGCACCAGCATGATGATGCCGATAAGGATGGTGGCCTGCTTGCGGTCCCAGCCCAGCTCGTCCTCGAAGGTGGAGACGGCGCTCTCGGTCAGGGCGATGGAGCTGGTGACAGCGGCGAAAAGCACCAGCGTAAAGAAGAGGATGCCCACCACCGTGCCGAGGCCCATGCTCTCGAACACCTTGGGGATGGTGATGAACATGAGGGCCGGGCCGGCCTGCAGAGTGTCCGGGTCGCCGCCGGAGAAGGAGAAGACCGCCGGAATGATCATCAGGCCCGCCATGATGGCGATGGCGGTATCAAAGACCTCCACGTTTTCGGTGGACTCCTCGATGGAGACGTCCTTCTTCATATAGGAGCCGAAGGTGACGAGGATGCCCATAGCGATGGAGAGGGAGTAGAACATCTGCCCCATTGCGGTCACGACGGTCATCCACGAGAAGTTGGCGATGTTGGGCACGAGGAAGTATTTCACACCCTCCAGCGCGCCCGGGCGTGTGACGGAGTAGCCTGCGATGACGACGGAGAGCACCACAAGAATGGGCATCATCACCTTGGACACCCGCTCTACGCCGTTGCGCACGCCCGCAAAGATGATGGAGAGGGTAAAGACGGTAAAGATGGCGAAGCAGATCTCCGCCGACGGACCGCTGGAAATGAAGGCGGAGAAATAGCCGTCCGCCGCCAGCTCGCTGCCGTGGCCGCCGATGTAGTCGGCCAGATACCGGATGACCCAGCCGCCGATGACCGAGTAGTAGGGGACGATGAGGATGGGGATGATGGCGTTGATCCAGCCGCCGAAGGAAAGCCCGCCCTTTTTGCCGAAGGAGGCGAACGCGCCCACCGGGCTTTTCTTGGTCATCCGGCCCAGCGCCGTCTCGGCCACGATCATGGTGTAGCCGAAGGTGAAGGCGAGGATGATGTAGATGAGCAGGAAGATGCCGCCGCCGTACTTGGCCGCAAGATAGGGGAAGCGCCAGATGTTGCCGAGGCCCACCGACGCGCCTGCAGCGGAGAGAACGAATCCGATCTTGCCCGAAAAGGCGCTCCGCTTGTGCTGTTTTTGATTCATTGGATTTTCCTCTTTTCACAAATTCAATATCCCCAGTGTATCACAGCCGGGGAGAGGATTCAACCGATTTTCCGATAAGAAGCAGAAGACCCATCGAAGGAATCGAAGGGTCGTATCAAAAACTGAGCACAGAAGCAGAAGCTCCTGTGCTCAGAGGGAGGCAGCGTCAGTCCACCACCGGTACATCCAGCCCGAATTCCAGCGGGCGGAAGCGGGGGCAGACGTTTTCAGTGATGCAGATGACCGAGGCGGCGAGGCGGCTGCCGATCTCGCAGGACTGGGCCAGATTCTTGCCGTAGGTCAGGCCGATGACCGTCCCTGCAAAGAAGGCATCGCCTGCGCCGGTGGTGTCGATGACATCCACCTTCTTGGCGGGCACGACGCCGCAGGCCCCGTCGTGCTGGGCGTAGACGGCCCCCAGACCGCCCATCGTCACCACCATGCTGGTCATATTGGCGCTGTGGACGTTCCGGGCCAGCACCTGAGCCATCTGGGTGGGGGAGAGGTGGCCGTAGTCGTCCGAGAAGAGCAGCCCGGCCTCCTGCTGGTTGCAGACGAAGCAGTCGATCTGCTGCAGATAGTCGCGGCGCTCCATGGCGATGCTCATGTTGGAGACGGCGGCAAAGACCTTCTTTTTGTACTTCTTGGCGTAGTGGAGCACCTGCTTGACGGTCTCTTTCTCGAGGTCCAGCTCGATGGCGATGCTGTCGCAGTCCCGGAAGATCTCGTCGCCCTTCTCTTCCAGCAGGGTGGTCAGAGGGGTGGTGTCGGGCCGCTTGGAGATGGCCGCGTGGACGTCGCCGTCGTTGTCGAAGATGGCCAGCCATGTGCCCATGCCGTCGGGGACTTTCTGGATGTATCGGGTGTTGACCTTGTGGTTGTCCAGCTTGTCGATGACGTCCTGCCCCATGCCGCTGTCATCCACAAGGCTCACGAAGGTGGGGCGCAGCTCCACGTTGGCAATGTCCTCCGCCACGTTCCGGCTCACGCCGCCGTGCACCTGCTCCATCCGCCCGGCGTTCCGTCCGCCGGGGATGTAGGTGGAGAGAGGATAGCCCTTGATGTCCACAAAAACTGCGCCGATGACTACGATTCCCATAGTTTTGATTCCTTTCCGAAGTAAATGCTCTTCGGGTCTTATTATACTGTATTTTACAGGGAGAATCCATCTTTTTACCATTTCTTTGTCCGAAAAGCAGAAAATCGACCGCCCCGGCGGGATTCGAGCCAAAAAAGCTGTTGACAAAACCGCCGCCCTTTGCTACAATAAACAGGTAAACGCAGGGTTAGCTCATCCGGTAGAGCGACTGCTTCCCAAGCAGTAGGCGGCGGGTTCGAGTCCCGTATCCTGCTCCACAAAAAGAGCGCTGATTCGTCAAGAATTGGCGCTCTTATCATTTCGGCGAAAGAAAACGGAGAGGGACGCCATGATCTTTGTACCCCTTTTGCACTATTTCAAGTGCAAGAACCAATACAGCGGCAACGAGGACGGGATGCGCTACCTGCTCTCGCCCGGCAAGCGCAGCGTGCCCGACCCGGACGGCGGCGAGGGCGCACAGAAGGAGGAGGCCGTCCTCACGGTGGACATCTGGCCCGACCCGTGGGCGCTGGACCGCACCGACCCGGCCCTGCGGCGGCAGAAGGTCTTTCCCCTGACGGAGGAGGGCCGGGCGGAGGCGGCGGAGTACCTGTCCTCCACCTACAGCGCCGACACTGCGTACTGGAAGCAGCGGCCCTCCATTCTGGACTCGGAGCCGTGGTCGCCGCCGAAGGATGAGGAAGCAGAAAGCGAAGGAGACAAATGATCTACCGCATCAAGGAACTCAAAGGCGACACCATCCCGGTGCCGCAGCTCATCTTTTCCAAGCTGGGCATCGCCGAGGAGTATAACGTCCGGGTGGCGCTGTATGTGCTGGCCACCGGCATCACCGACCCGGACAAGCTCTGCGCAGACCTGAAGCTGCGCAGCCGCATCTCTGCCGAGAGCGCCCTCTCCTTCTGGGCCGGCGCGGGGCTGCTGGAGCGCTACGACGAGAACGCCGCCCCGGGCGCAGAGCCTTCGGCCCCCGCCCCCATGACGTGGGCGGAGATCGCCGCCGCAAGCCGCACCGATCCCATGATCTCCAGCCTCATCGACTGCGCTCAGACGGGCTTTGCCCGCCCGCTGACCCACAGCGAAATGGAAAAGCTGGTCAACCTCTATGTGCAGGAGGGCTATGCCCCCGAGACGGTCATGCTCTGCGTGGCCTATGTGGCCAGCCGGGGCAAGCGGACCATGGCCGCCGTCCTCCACGAGCTGAAGGTCTGGCGGGCCGAGGGAGTGGAGACCGGCGAACAGGCCGACGCCCACCTCAAGCTGCTGGCCCTCCGCCAGACCCGGGAGCAGTACGTCGCCTCTCTGCTGGGCATCCCGGACAGCGAGCTTACCCTCGGCGGGCGGAAGGCCATCGCCCGGTGGTATGAGGTGTACGGCTACGATGACGCCATGGTGCAGGAGGCAGCGGTGCAGGCCGGGCCGAAGCGGGACCTGTGGTACTGGAACAGCATCCTCAAGACATGGAACGCCAAGGGCCTGCGGAACATCCACGATGTGCGCAGCCCGGTGGCGTCCATCGGTGCCAGCCGGAACATCCGGGTGGACCGCGAAGCCCCCAGCGGCAACGACTTCCTCAAGAACGCCGCCCGCCGCCGCTCCCTCAAGAAAAAGCCCGAGTGACACCCGGCATAAGGAGACACTATGCGTACCAAGAACGAACTGTATCAGGAGGCCCTGCGCACCGTCGCCCGGCGGCGTCAGACGGCCCGGGCGCGGGCAGAGGATGCCCGCGCAGAGGCCGAAGCAGCCCTGCCCGGGCTGCGCCACGCCGAGGAAGAGGTGCGGGTGCGGGGCATCCGCTGTGCACTGGCCGGTGCGGCGGGCAGGGACCGCACCGAGGCCGCCGCCGCCCTTGCGGACGCCCGCAGGAAGCTCTCGGAGCTGCTGGCGTCCAGCGGCCGCCCGGCTGACGCGCTGGAACCTCGCTTCACCTGCAAGCTCTGCGAGGACACCGGCGTGGTGAAGGGGCGCACCTGTGAATGCGTCCACAAGGTGATGCAGCAGCTCCGCCGGGAGGAGATCGAGGCCCTGTCCAGCCTCTCCATTTCCAGCTTCGACACCATGGAGCTGCGCTATTACCCCGACGAGAAGGACGCCGATGTCGGCGAGTCGGCGCGCAGGTACATGGCCGGACAGCTGGCCGAGCTGAAGGGCTATGCCGACGAATTTGACCGCACCAGCCCCAGTCTGGTGCTTCTGGGCAACGCCGGTCTGGGCAAGACCCACGCCGCGCTGGCTATCGCCGGAGAGGTGCTGGAAAAGGGTTTCGACGTCATCTATGTGTCCAGCCCCGATTTCTTCTCGAAGCTGGAAGCCCTGCACTTCGGGCAAGATCCCGCCGGGGAAGAGGAGACGCTCCTGCGCACCGCTGCCGGGGCCGACCTGCTCATCCTCGACGACCTCGGCTCGGAGTTCAACTCCAGCTTCCTCATCAGCACCCTCTACAGCCTGCTGAACAACCGTCTGGGCGCAAAGCTGCCCACCATCGTCACCACCAACATCACCGAAAGCGCGCTGCTGGAACGGCTCTATACCGAGAAGATCTCCAGCCGCCTCGCCTCCTTCCTGCCCTGCCTCTTTGTCGGAAAGGACATCCGTGCGCAGAAGGCGGCGGAATCCTGAACACACCGGAGAAGCAGCTGAGCTTTTGTCAGCTGCTTCTTTTTTTGTGCAGGCCGCTCCTGCACTTTACCCATTTTTGGGGAGTGTTGGAATAAAAAGAAAATGAAGGGCCGCAAAGGGGCTGCTGTTTGTCGATGTTTTTGAAAAAATGTTAAAATTCCTTGAAACCCCGGCGTTATAATGATAAAATATTCTTATATTGTCATTTTGCTGTGGACGTGCCTTTCCAATGGCGTTGTGGTATTGGGGGCGTAAAACAGGATGCACACAAAGAGAGACTGCGGCGTCCTTTCCGTGAGTTGTGATGGAACAGACAAGAAGGCCGAAGCAGCCTGCCGAGAGACGGCAGGCTGTCGTCGGGTCATGAGGTGAATCGTTTGATGAAGAAGAAAACACTGCGCAGCCTTTTTTCCCTGCTTATGGCACTGGTGCTGGGGGTATCCCTGCTGACCGGATGCAGCGGAAAGGCGGCAGAACGGGCGGAGATGAAGGAAGACGCTGAGACCATTCAGGTGTATCTGTGGACGAATAGCCTGTACGAGACCTATGCCCCCTATGTTCAGGCGCAGCTGCCGGACGTGAATATCGAGTTCATCGTGGGCAACAACGATCTGGACTTTTACAAATTCTTGCAGGAGAACGGCGGCCTGCCGGACATCATCACCAGCTGCCGCTTCTCGCTGCATGATGCAGCTCCCCTGAAGGACAGCCTGATGAACCTTGCTACCACCAACGAGGCGGGCGCGGTCTACAACGCCTACCTCAACAGCTTCAAAAATGAGGACGGCAGCGTGAACTGGCTGCCGGTGTGCGCCGACGCCCACGGATTCGTGGTCAACCGCAGCCTGTTCGAGCAGTACGACATCCCGCTGCCTACCGATTACGACAGCTTTGTGGCGGCCTGTCAGGCCTTCGAGAAGGTAGGCATCCGCGGATTTACCGCCGATTATGCCTACGACTACACCTGCATGGAGACGCTGCAGGGGCTTTCGGCTACCGAGCTTACCACTACGGAGGGGCGCAAGTGGCGCACCGCCTACAGCGACCCCGCCAACAGCGAGCGGGTGGGTCTGGACGACACTGTCTGGCCGGGGGCATTCGAGCGGATGGCCCAGTTCATTCAAGATACCCACCTCACGGCGGACGACCTTGGGCTGACTTACGATGACGTGATGAACCTGTTCCGGAACGGGAAAGTGGCCATGTACTTTGGCAGCTCCGCCGGCGTGAAGATGTTTCAGGAGGAGGGCATCGACACGACCTTTCTGCCCTTCTTTAGCCAGAACGGCGAAAAGTGGATCATGACCACCCCCTATTTCCAGATCGCCCTGAACCGGGAGCTGGAGCAGGACAGCGCACGCCGCGAAAAGGCCATGAAGGTGCTGAACGTCATGCTCTCCGAGGGGGGACAGAACCACGTCATCTCCGACGGACAGGATCTGCTGAGCTACAGCCAGAACGTCAGCCTCCGCCTGACCGAATACATGAAGGACATCCGCCCGGTGGTGGAAGAAAACCATATGTACATCCGCATCGCCTCCAACGATTTCTTCTCCATCTCCAAGGATGTGGTCTCCCGGATGATCGCGGGCAAGCTTACGGCAAAGCAGGCGTATCAGAACTTCAACGCCCAGCTCCTCACGGAAAAGACCACCACGGACGAGACGGTGCTGACCTCCGGGAAGAGCTATTCCAATGTCTTCCACAAAAAGGGCGGCAGCGCCTCCTTCTCCGTCATGGCGAACACGCTGCGCGGCGTGTATGGCACGGATGTGCTCATCGCCGCAGCAAACAGCTTTACCGGCAGTGTGCTGCGGGCGGATTATACCAAGAAGATGGCCGTCTCCATGATCATGCCGAACGGCCTGATGGCCTACCAGCGCACCATGACCGGCGCAGAGCTGAAGGAGACCCTCCGCGCCTTTGTGGAGGGCTGTGAGGGCGGCTTTGTGCCCTTCAACCGCGGCTCTCTGCCGGTGGCCAGCGGCATCACCATGGAGGTAAAAGAGGCAGGCGGCAGCTATACCCTGACCGGCATCACCCGGAACGGCCAGCCGCTCCGGGAGGATGACACCGTCACCGTGACCTGTCTGGCCACGACAAAGCAGATGACCGCGGTGTTTGCAGACGAAAGCCGCGCCGTCACGGACGAAGGTACATGGGTAAAGGATGCATGGCGCGATTACGTTTCCGGCGGCGGCGCAGCGCTTGCAGAGCCGGAAAACTATATGACACTGAGGTGAGCGGAATGGCAGACGAAATGCACGAACCCAAACGAAAAGGCCGCTCCCGGCGGAAATGGCTCCCTGCCGCCGCCGTCACCCTCCTGCTGCTGGGGCTGCTGGTCGGCGTCAGCTGCCAGTACATCTCGTATGTGTCGCAGACGGTCTATCAGGAGAGCACGTCGCATCTGGAAGAGGTCCTGCATAAATCCAACAATATGCTGAAGGAGCTGGTGCGCAAGAACCTGACCTATCTGCATCTGTACAACGGATTTCTGAAAAATACCTCAGACGAAGGCGAAATTCAGGCGTATGTCGAGAAGGCACAGCAGGACACCGGATTTGCCGACTTTTACTTTCTTTCCTACGACGGAAACTATATGACCGTGTCTGGTGAAACGGGCTACCTCGGCTTGCAGACCAATCTGGACGAAAGGCTCTCCGACGGCGAGGATATCGTCATGAATGCGGTACTGCCCGGCAAACCCCAGATGCTCGTGTTCATCTGTCCCGAAATACAGGGCAGCTACCGGAACTTCGACTACGATGCCATCGCCATCGCGTACTATAACGATGCTGTGCTGAAAGCGCTGGACAATTCTGCTTTTCAGGGGAGCGCCAGCAACTATGTGGTCTACTCGGACGGGCGGGTGGTCATCGACAATTCTGCAAACGCCACAGAATCGGTCTACAACTTTATCGCGGTGCTGCGCGACCACTCCGACCTTTCGGAGGAGCAGATCCTTGCCCTCTCGGATGCGTTTGAGCAGGGCAGCAGCGGAAACATGAAGGTAAAGCTGGGTGACACCAGTTATTATCTGGTCTACGAGGGCACAGCCGTCCAGAGCTGGACGATGCTGGGCCTTGTCCCGGTCAAGGTCGTCAATGCCAATCTGGACAAGCTCTGGTTCCGGACGGTGCAGATCGTGACAGGCATCGCCCTCTGCCTTGCAGTGACGGTCATCCTGCTCCTCCTGCGCAAGAACCGCGCCACGCTGCGCCGGAAAAACACCGAGATCCTGTACCGGGACGAGCTGTTCCAGAAGCTCTCGCTGAACGTGGACGACGTCTTCCTGATGCTGGACACAAAGACCTCCAAAGTGGATTACGTCAGCCCGAACATTGAGCGTCTGCTGGGCGTGTCGGAAGGGGAAGTCCGGCAGAATATCCATGTTCTGGATAAGCTGCGCACGAAAAACGCCCCGAAAAACGACAAAGTCTGTCTGGATGGGCTTCGCAGCGGGGGACAGCGCGAATGGGATTTTGAGTATCTGCATCAGCAGACCGGGGAGCAGCGCTGGTTCCACATCATCGCCATGGGCAGCGAGGTGGAGGGCAGAGCCAAATACATCCTCGTCATGTCCGACCGCACAGCCGACAAGCAGGTGAATCAGGCGCTTTCAGATGCAGTGGCTGCCGCCGAGACCGCCAATCGCGCCAAGAGCACCTTCCTTTCCAATATGTCCCACGACATCCGCACCCCCATGAACGCCATCATCGGCTTTACCACGCTGGCGGTCAGCAACATTGACGACAAGGAGCGGGTGAAGGATTATCTCACCAAGACCCTTGCCTCCAGCAAGCACCTGCTCTCCCTCATCAACGACGTGCTGGACATGAGCCGCATCGAAAGCGGAAAGCTCCATCTGGAAGAGGTGGAGGTCAACCTGTCCGATGTGCTGCACGACCTGAAAACCATCGTCAGCGGGCAGATCTACGCCAAGCAGCTGGAACTCTACATGGATGCCATGGATGTGACCGACGAGGATGTCTATTGCGACAAGACCCGGCTGAATCAGGTCCTGCTGAACCTGCTGTCCAACGCCATCAAGTTTACCCCGGCGGGCGGCACGGTCTCGGTACGCGTCCGGCAGCTTGCCGGAAAGGTGCGCGGCTGCGGGCAGTACGAGTTTCGCATCAAGGACAACGGCATCGGCATGAGTCCGGAGTTTGCCCAGAAGATCTTCGAGCCGTTTGAGCGGGAGCGCACCTCCACAGTAAGCAGGATACAGGGCACCGGGCTTGGCATGGCCATCACCAAAAACATCGTGGATATGATGGGCGGCACCATCGAAGTCCAGACGGAGCAGGGCAAGGGCACCGAGTTTATCATCCGTGTGCCGCTGCGCCCGCAGGCGGAGCACCGTCCGGTGGAAAAGATCACCGAGCTGGAGGGCCTGAAGGCACTGGTGGTGGACGACGACTTCAACACCTGCGACAGCGTGACGAAGATGCTGGTCAAGGTGGGGATGCGCGCGGAGTGGACGCTCTCCGGCAAGGAGGCGGTGCTGCGTGCACGGCAGTCCATCGAGATGAGCGACGCCTACCATGCCTATATCATCGACTGGCGGCTGCCGGACATGAACGGCATCGAAGTCACCCGCCAGATCCGCAGCCTGAACGACGATACGCCTATCATCATCCTGACCGCCTACGACTGGTCGGACATCGAGGTGGAGGCAAAGGCGGCCGGTGTGACCGCCTTCTGCTCCAAGCCCATGTTCATGTCCGACCTGCGGGAGACCCTGATGAGCGCCCTCGGCCAGAAGCAGACGGATGCAGAGCAGGAACTCCTGCCCGAAAAGAATGCGGATTTCAAGGACAAGCACATCCTGCTGGTGGAGGACAATGAGCTGAACCGTGAGATCGCGCAGGAGATCCTGCGGGAGTACGGCTTCCGGGTCGATACAGCTGAAAACGGCGCAGTGGCGGTGGAAAAGGTCAGTGCCGCTGTGCCGGGCAGCTATGATCTGATCCTAATGGACGTGCAGATGCCGGTGATGGATGGCTATACCGCAACCCGGACGATCCGCGCACTGGATGACCCGGCTCGGGCAAAGCTCCCGATCCTCGCCATGACGGCCAATGCGTTTGACGAGGACCGCCGTAACGCATTGGAGAGCGGCATGAACGGCTTTTTGTCCAAGCCCATTGTAATCGGCGACCTTGTGCAGGAGTTGCATAAGATTTTGTGAGCCTGTGCATGGAGCGAGAGCGGAAGACGCTTGAGAGATAGCTCCCATGGGGTTTTGATGCAGCGCATCCGAATTTGCGATAAAATAGGACATAAGGCAAAAGCGCAGTTTCTGTTCTGAGGGAACGGAAACTGCGCTTTTTGCTCTTGACAACGGGAGTATTTTCGATTATAGTATAGCTAACGAATATTAGTTAGCGAAAGGCAAAGGAAAATGGAAGATACCAAGCAGCGCATTCTGGAAAAGTCTCTGGAACTGTTTTCGACCAAAGGATACGATGCCGTCAGTGTGGGAGAGATTGCAAAAGCAGTCGGCATCAAGGCACCCTCGCTGTACAACCATTTCCCCAGCAAGCAGGCCATTTTTGATGCGATTCTGGAAACAACTTCGGCGCACTACCAAAAAGACACCGCTGAGATTTCAGTCCATGTACAGGATTCCCAAAAGGATATTCCAGTGTTCTCTCACATCTCGGAAGAATTGTTGGTAGAGAAAGTCCGGCAGATTTTCCTCTATTCGCTGCATGACAAAACCATCAGCCAGTTCCGCCGGATGATGACGCTGGAGCAGTTCCGCTCCCCCAAATTTGCCGAACTGCTTTCCAAACGCTATGTAGATTGGATGATCTCCTACCATGCAGGCATCTTCCGCGCGCTGGTTGCAAACGGCGAACTGCGCAGTGAGGACCCGGATATGCTGGCGTGGATGTATGCCTCCCCAATCATCGTCCTGCTGAGCGTCTGTGACCGCCAACCGGAACGGGAAGCCGAAAGCCTTGCAAAGCTGGACGCCCATGTAAAGCTGTTCTTCCGTACCTTTAACATCGAACAAGGCGAAAAATGAAACTATCCGATGGAGCAATGCGAAAGGCGGTGTAAAACAATGGCTTCCAGCAAAGAATATCTTCATTTCATTTTGGAACAGCTATCCGCTTTGAACGATATTTCTTATCGCTCTATGATGGGAGAATACATCCTCTATTATCATGGCAAAATCGTTGGCGGAGTCTATGATGACAGATTGCTTGTAAAGAAAACAAGATCTGCTTTGGAATGTATGCCTGCGGCGGTTTGTGATTTTCCGTATGCAGGAGCGAAAGAAATGTTGTTGGTGGAGGAGGTTGACAACAAAGAATTTCTCACAAAACTGTTTGAGACAATGTATGATGAATTGCCGTCACCAAAACCAAGGCGAAGGAAGGAGACTTGATAATTTCAGCACACGTTCATAGGGCCCAAAAATCCGAATTTTACCGTACAAAAACATAAGGAGAACTTTTTGAAACATACAACATTTGCACTGGAGCTTGTGGGCTGACCGGGAGGTCTGGCAAATACCACAAGCCACGCCTCCCGAAGACGAACAGACACAATTCTTCAGGAGGATATTACCGTGAATCGTGAAAACAAACGTAAGATCTTTGAAAAAGGTTACTATAAGACTCACGCCTGCAACGATACCTTTACCTGCAAAGTCTGCGGACGGGTCTGCACCCCGCAAAATGCCGGCAGCGACCACCGCAACCATTGCCCCAACTGCCTGTCCAGCCTTCATGTGGACGAAGAACCCGGCGACCGTGCCTCCGACTGCGGCGGCATCATGGAGCCGGTGGCCGTCTGGGTACGCAAGGGCGGCGAGTGGGCCATCATCCACCGCTGTAAGCGCTGCGGAAAACTCAGCTCCAACCGGGTGGCGGCAGACGACAATCCCATGAAGCTCATGAGCATTGCCATGAAGCCCCTGTGCTCTCCGCCGTTCCCGCTGGACTATATTGAAGAAATGACCGCTTTGATGGGCGGCGATGGACGGATGCGGTAAGCTGTAGCCAAAAATGAAAAGGTCACTGTGTCGGAGAAGGCATAAAGAGAGGGGAGAGCACTTCGATGGATTATATCAGAGTTACCAAAGAAAACATCGACAAGGAACACATCTGTTGTGCCATGTCCGGCAAACAGAGCCTTGCCAAGAAGGAATGGCTCAAGCAGCGCTTTGAGGAGGGGCTTGTCTTTTACCGCAGTGCAGAGCGGGGCAAATGCTTTATCGAGTACATCCCGGCAGAAAACGCATGGGTGCCCATTGATGCGTCAGGCTGGCTTTATATCAACTGTCTGTGGGTCTCTGGTTCCTTGAAAGAGCACGGCTATTCCAGCGAACTGCTGGAAGAATGCCTTCGGGATGCCAAGGCGCAGGGCAAAAACGGCGTTTGTATTCTGTGTGCAGAGGGGCGCAAACGGGAGTTTCTCGCTGACCCCAATTTTTTGACCCATAAGGGCTTTAAGGTTTCGGACATCTCCGATTGCGGCATTAACCTCATGTACCTGCCCCTTGCAGAGAGTGCCCCGCCGCCAAAATTCAAGGCCTGTGCCAAGCACCCCAAGGTGGAGGAAAATGGCTTTGTCCTTTATTATACCGACCAGTGCCCCTACACCTATTATTGGGTGCCAAAGGTGCAGGAGATTGCAAAGGAACATGGGATCCCGTTCAAAGCCATCCACATCACCGAGAAAGAGACGGCTCAGAATGTTCCTGCACCGGTCACAACATACGCATTGTTTCGGAATGGGAAGTTTGTGACCCAGAGCATCCAGTCGGACAAGAAATTCTTGAAATTGGCGGCAGAATAATTGAATCAAGCAAGACGCCAGACGCTCAGACGCAGTGCAGTCCATAGAATGGGGGTGTGCTGCGTTTTTATTTTGGAGGATTTTCTTCAGTTCATTTTATGAGATTTCCATTACTCTGAACGCGGTAGACATTCCTACTGGTTGGAACCCGCGCACTAAGCAACAGCCCACAGGGCGGATTGTTTACCCTGCCTGCGGCAGGGCCGTGCTGTTCGAATCACTCTAGATCCCAAAGCCAGCGTGTGGTTTGTGTACACACAAAAAGAAAAGCAGCAGCGTTAAAATCACGCTGCTGCTAAAAGTGGACCTAGAGGGATTCGAACCCTTGACCTCTCGGATGCGAACCGAACGCTCTCCCATGCGGACCTTAAAGAAGCCCCCAAAGGACAAAACATTTCTTTTGGAAAATGGCAAAAAATATAGGCGTAATGCGGGTTTTCAGACGAGCATTACTTTCGAGAAAAAATTGCCATTTTTACTTCAATGCAAAAAAGTCACACTTCAGGAGCAATGCGTTTCAGATGTGATTTGAACGGGCGACCATCTGAATACTTCTTGCGGATTACGCACCGTATGGGGATGATTCGGATTATATCCCCTGTGCAATAAAATTGACGAGAAACAGTTGGATTTTTTCTGACTGTTTCTTTTTTATTGCACAAATCGGCAAAAACAGCGCTGACAGCTACGCACCCAACAAAGATGAAAATGCCTAAAAAGCTATCAAATATCGCGTTGCTCTATACAAAATATAGCAATCGGTATACGCACTGCAAAACATATACGATATAGCGTTGATTTTCTGCGCATATCCCAACTGAAAGACTGGAGGTGAGTTTTCAAAATGCCTGTTATTTATGTTGCAAAAAAATCCACCCACGCACGGAGAATCACGTTCGTTTTAGGATAGACGGTTGAAAAACAGCATGATCCTTCAAGGTTGCAGAAGCGAGGTTGACGGAAATCGCCGTGCTAAAAACCCACATCATCAACTATGCCAAGACCCGTGAGGTGTACACTGCTTATCGGAAAACTGGGTACAGCAAAGCCTTTCTGGAGGCTCACCGGGAGGAGAACACTCTGCACAAGGCGGCAAAAGCTGCCTTTGACGAAGCCGGACTGCAAAAGCTGCCGAAGGTCAAGGTGTTGGATGCGGAGTTCGCAGAGGAAAAGGACACCACCGAGAAAACTCAGACCTGATAAGCGAATACCGCCGAGGACTCTTCCCGTTTTGGGGAGATGTCCTCGGTGTTTTTTTGTGTGTATAGCGAAAATCTATGACTGGATTTTCGTCAAGCACGAATTATCGCTGTATTCTTGCTAATATGAGGTGTAGAAGATCGTGCAGTAATTGCGTACGCAAAAGTACCTCATGATGCAAAGAATACGCGGCTGCGTAATGGCAAGGAATATATTTATAGTAGTTTGCGTTTTTGATGCACAAGCAACATCCGCAAACTGCATATCGCAAATATGCTGTTTTGATAGGCACTATTTTTGAAAATTGCGATAACAAAAAAGTATCCTCCACAGTGAAAATGGAGGATACCAATTTTAAATAATATTGTCTGCATTCTCCTATTATTTTATCATGGTTATATCTGGAATTCAATAGAAATCCATACGAATGATCCCACCCAGCCTTAGAAAAAACTTCGCAGAAGCCGAAACTTTTTGCAAATTGCTCAGTTTTTCATGAAAAATCCAGTTGAAAACGAAGGTAGACAAAATAAGTGGTCAGGTGGGTGTCCAAGCTGCAGGAGGAAACAGAAATGGCACGACGGGGCGAAAACATACATAAACGCAAGGATGGCCGGTGGGAAGGCCGATACATCAAGGCACGCACGCCGGAAGGAAAAATCCAGTGGGGCTATATTTATGGTACGGCCTATGCGGAGGTCAAACGGGTGCTGATCCAGAAAAAAGCGGAGGCAGGTTTCTACAACCTGAAAAGGACCGACCTGACCTTTGAAGCGCTGGCCGAGGTGTGGCTGCACTCTTTGCGGAACAGTATAAAGGAATCTACCTATGCGCATTATTCGTACACACTGCACAAGTATCTTCTTCCAGTTTTGAGCGAAGTGCCCGTTGCATCCCTTGAGGAAAGCTTTCTGGAACAGGCCATGCAGCAGATCATCGCGCCCGCAGATGCCGCACACAAACCGCTGGGAAGTTCCTCTGCCCGGGAATGCTTCTCAATGCTACGGCGTATCTGCAAATATGCCGCACATTTGCGCCTGATCCGCCCGATGGAGTTAGAAGTAGCGCTGCCAAAAGCCATCGACAAAATTTCTGCGCTTCTCTCCCCGGCGGAGCAGCAGCAGCTTTATCAATATGTACAGGAGAGCCCCACACCCCGCAAAATCGGCTTACTACTAGGGATGGAATTAGGACTCCGCATTGGTGAAATCTGCGGCCTACAATGGGGTGATTTTGACCTGAAACTCGGTACACTGATAATCAACCGGACGGTCTGTCGAATTTCCTGCGGAAACGGTCACACAAAGGTGGTCATCCAAACGCCCAAAACCCGCACCTCCCGCCGGGAAATTCCAATCCCGAAACAGCTGCTTATTATGCTAAAGAAGCTGCGCGGAAACGCCAGCAATGCCACATGGTTTCTGTCCAGCAATGAGTCTAAGCCCACTGAACCCCGCTGCTACCGAAAAAGTATCAAGGCATATCTGAAGCGGGCAACTGTCCGGCAGGTACGTCCGCACGCGCTGCGCCATACCTTTGCAACGACCTGTCTGCAAGCGGGGTGCGATGTAAAGACCCTCAGCGAATTGTTAGGACACGCCAACGCCAATATCACTTTGCAGCGCTATGTGCATTCTGACCTGACCCGAAAGCGCCGGGAACTGAACCGGATATTCTCCCATCAGGTGTCTATGAGGGGTGTGAAAGCGCCGAATATGATGGAATAACGCTCGATTTTTGCCGCGGTCTTTCATTTTCACTGTGAAGGATACCCCTTTATTGCGGAAAGGGGTGAACAGGGTGGCATTGCGGCTGTTTGAGCACAACGAAAAAGCGTACAAATCGGCGGTTCAGATGATGGAGCAGTTTGGCAAGGCTGCTATTGTTCACCCGACCGGCACCGGAAAGAGCTACATCGCGTTCAAGCTGATCGAGGACAACCCGGACAAGGTCGTGATCTGGCTTTCGCCCAGTGAATATATCTTCAAGACCCAGCTGGAAAGTCTGAAAAGGAACGACCCGGATTTTCCGTTGGCAAATGTTCATTTTTATACCTACGCCAAACTGATGTGCTGTACGCAGGCACAGCTGGACGAGATCGCGGCGCAGAAGCCTGCCTATATTATACTCGATGAATTCCACCGTGCCGGTGCGGAATGCTGGGGCGAGAGTACGGTGGCTTTATTAAAGTTATGCCCGGACGCAAAATTGCTGGGGCTGACAGCGACAAACATTCGGTATCTGGATAATAACCGCGACATGGCAGAAGAACTTTTTGACAGCCGTGTTGCGAGCGACATGACCCTTGGCGAAGCAGTCGTCAGGGGGATTTTGCCTGCCCCGAAATATGTGACTACAGTTTATCAGTACCAGAAAGCCCTCGCAAAGTATCAGGCGCGGGTGGATAACCTGCGTGCACCGGGCATTCAGGACGTGAACCAGAAATATCTGGACGCACTCCGCCGTGCACTGGAACAGGCGGACGGTCTGGACAGGGTCTTTGCCCATCATATCACGAACAAGAGCGGCAAATACATCGTGTTCTGCGCCAACAAGGAGCACATGGACGAGATGGTGTCCCATGTGCCGGAGTGGTTCGCGGGGGTCAACCCGGACGTGATGGTGTACGAAGCCTACTCAGATGACCCGAACACCGACAAGGCCTTTGCGGACTTTAAGACGGACACTAGTGACCGGCTGAAGCTGCTGTTCTGCATCGATATGCTCAACGAGGGCGTCCATGTGGAGGGCATTTCCGGGGTCATCCTGTTCCGGCCTACCATCTCCCCTATTATCTATAAGCAGCAGATCGGACGCGCCCTGACCGCCGGAGACACCGCAGCTCCGCTGATTCTCGACGTGGTCAACAATTTTGAGGGCCTGACTAGTATTTCCGGCCTGCAAAGCGAGATGCAGGAGGCCGTTCATCGTCTGTATGCCAACGGTGAGGGCGATAAGATCGTGACCGAGCGGTTCGAGGTCATCGAGCAGGTGCATGACTGCCGGGTGCTGTTCGAACAGCTGCAGGCAAGCCTTTCGTCCAGCTGGGAGCACTACTTCTCTGAGGCAAGCATCTACTACGCAGAGCACGGCAACCTGAATATCCCGAAACTGTATACGACGCCCAGCGGTCTGAGTCTTGGTGTGTGGCTGGTTACCCAGCGCCGGGTGCGCGAGGGACAGATTCAAGGCAATCTGACCGAGCAGCAGATCGCGCGGCTGGACAGCATCGGGATGGTCTGGGGCAACCGGAAAGAAATCGCGTGGCAACACGGCTTTGAGGTTGCAAAGAAATACCATGACACCTACGGAAACCTGATGGTGGCCGGAAAATATGTAGCCCCGGACGGCTATCCCTTGGGGCAGTGGATCATCAAGACCCGGCAGCAAAGGTTGAATGGCCGCTTGAAGGAAGAACGCATTGCACAGCTCGATGAGATCGGTATGGTGTGGAGCGTTTTTGATGCCAAGTGGGAAAAGGCGTATGCGCTGGCTGCGGCCTATTACGAGGAGAATGGCAACCTGAACATCCCACGTTCCTATGTGACAGCGGCTGGTGAACGGCTAGGACAGTGGGTTGCAAGCCAGCAATGGGCGTACCCAAAAGGAAAGCTGACGGACGAACAGGTCGAGCGGCTCAACCGCATCGGGATGTACTGGGGCAACCGCAATGACCGCCAATGGAACGAAGGCTATCAGGAGGCCAAGCGTTATTTTGAAGCCTATGGAGATTTGAAGGTCCCAATCAATTACGTTTCACCGGGCGGATACGCCCTCGGAAAATGGATCAAGCGGCAGCGGTACACCCGCCAGAATCCAGAAAAAAGCGGTGCTGTTCTGACAGAGGAGCGCATTGAGAAGCTCGACGAGATCGGGATGCGGTGGGAGAAAAACAACCCAAAACATCTGTCTGAGCAGGCAGTACAAACCGAAATAGTTGCGGCAAAAGCAGGTTGAACTGAGAAATTTATAAGCATGTGAGGAGAAAAATGGTTATGAATCCGACCGGAATTGATAAGAAAGTTGAAATCGACCGAAAAGAGAATCTGCGCAAACATCGTCTGTATTGGATCGGGCGTCGGACGCAGGATGTGATCTTGTCGTCGCTGGCATTGGTGGCGCTGTCGCCGGTCATGCTGGCTACGGCCATCGCAATTGTGGTGGATGACCCGTCTGCTGGCCCTGTCTTCAGTCAGGAGCGCATCGGCCGCAACGGCAAGCCCTTCAAGTTCTATAAGTTCCGCTCCATGTACAAGGATGCGGAGGAGCGCAAGAAGGAGCTGGAGAGCCAGAACGAGATGAACGGCTTCATGTTCAAGATGAAAGACGATCCGCGCATCACAAAGGTGGGCAAATTTATCCGCAAGACCAGCATCGATGAACTTCCGCAGTTCTACAATGTGTTAAAGGGAGATATGAGTCTCGTTGGAACAAGACCGCCGACAGTGGATGAGTTCCGGCAGTATGAATCCCATCAGAAGCGCCGCTTAAGCGCGAAGCCGGGTATTACAGGACTCTGGCAGGTGAGCGGAAGAAATGAAATCAAGGACTTTGAGGATGTGGTAAAGCTGGATGTACAGTATATTGATAACTGGAGCATCGGTCTTGACATAAAAATTATCTTAAAAACGATCAAGGTTGTTTTTGAGAAGGGCGGAGAATAAGGAAGGAGAATCATATGAATCAGGAATATCGCTTAGACAGGGAATACAGTATTGCGGAAATCATCCAGTGCAATCTGCGCAAATGGTGGCTGGCGCTGATCTGTGCCGCAGTGTGCGCAGCGGTGCTTGGCGGCTACAAGTACAAATCTCTGAAGCCTTTTATCGAGCAGAGTGTATATGAAAATGTAAAACAGGTGACAGCTACACTGTATGTGGCAGACTACAGCACCAGTGCCTCCACGGAGCGCGCGAACAATGTCATCAAGATGGCGCAGAGC
>ERZ1106973.1434-NODE-1434-length-21906-cov-4.103794_pt1 | contig 21906 bp, 16 predicted proteins | sample MGYA00403686_ERZ1106973 | MGnify/ENA primary metagenome ERZ1106973 (study PRJEB35170, sample SAMEA104062408) | human gut metagenome | biome: human gut; feature: human-associated habitat; material: faeces | place: Denmark | collected 2012-11-06 ...
AAGCTGCTCCTTTGGTGTCATACCTGCAATGTCCGGCTTTTTGTAGCCGGCATTTACCATATCCTTTAATGATGCAACACGCACCATAAAAAATTCATCCAGATTTGATGAGGTGATGCTTAAGAATTTGAGGCGCTCAAACAACGGATTACTCTTATCCCTTGCCTCTTCCAGCACACGATAGTTGAACTGAATCCAGCTTAATTCTCTGTTTGTATAATATTGACTATTTTCAAAATCCATCTTGCCAACCTGCCTTTCTATTTTTCTCACTGTTTCTTTTTCTTCTGCTTAATTTCAAACCCAAGTCCGTATACTTCCTCAAAGAAATCCTGCTTATCCTTTAATGTCTTTTTCTCGAGCGTAATGTTGTCCGGATAAGCTGTCGTGATCACGATATTTGAGTCCTTAATAGTCAGCTTCATATCGGCAAATTTCTGGCGGTGGCTTCGGTCAAGCGCATTGCATACTCTTAAGATAGCTGCTAATTTCATAACAATCAAATATTCGTCATTGCCAAGCTTCCCATCAAATTCCCTGAAATTTGGAAGCTCCATTGTGTTGTAGCGGACAATGCATGCAACCATCTCACGCTCCATATGAGAAATTCCGAGAATTTCTGTAGACATGATAATTTGATATGCACACTCGCCTGGTGCACTCATACTTATAAATTTTCCACAGTCATGTAAAATGGCAGCCACCTGCAAAAGCAGCCGTTCTCTTCTGCCAAGTCCATGTACTTTTTTCATCGTATCAAAAATAAGGGTTGCCATCTGCGTCAGTGCATCAATATGTGGGGTGTAACTCATGTAACGCTCGGAAAGATTTCTTGCGGCAGATAAGACATCCGCCTCAAAATCATGTTCCACCCGGATCATATTATTCTTCTGTGCATAGTGGAATGCGATACCATCGCTGACATTCGTTCCCGGTGCCCAGAGACTCTCTGCGCCGATGCTCTCTGCCATGCATTTAAAAATCATCATATATGGAATGACAAGCGCATCACTCTCATTCGAAAGGTTCAATTCCTCTGAGATTTCCTCTAATGTCTTCTCATCCAGCTTTCTGATGTACTTTAAGAACTTTGCTGCCTCTATGGTATTGTCTTCCTTGTTTTTTTCTACTTTTCTGCTGATCTCTGATATATAATCACCGATGATGATCAGGTATTTGATCTTCGTCTCCTGAAGATACATAGCTTTAAAAACTTCAAGTTCCTTGTCAACAAGTTCTTCTACCTGAAGTTCATACTGTGCCAGATTATTACTTTTTCTTGCAAGCTGCTCCCGCATACGCATGGTGCCGAGTGCCAGATGCTGTGTTGTGACTACTTTTCCCTTTGAGAATACCGTGATCTGCATACCGCCGCCTCCGGCATCCACAACTGCTGCACCTTTCTGGATCATACGCTCAAAATCTTCCCGCATGGCAACCGATTTATAACTGATAAAGCGATGCTCAGAGTTACTTAAAACTTTTACGAGAAGTCCTGTCCGGATGCGGATCTGGTCTAAGATAAAAAGTTCATTTTCAGCGTTTCTCAAGGCTGCGGCTGCATACGCTTCGTAACTGTCCACCCAGTAGCCGTCCATGATCTTTTTGTACTCGGCAAGCGTATCACATAGCGCCTCCACAAGTTCATATCCGATACTTCCCTTGGAATATGCATCTCTTCCGAGCTCGATCCTGCTCCGGATATAATCGATGTCACGGATTTTCTTCTTTCCTGAAATCTCAAATATTTTAATACTTACTTCATAAGAACCGATATAAATTGCTGCGAATGTATGGATCACCAGACGTCTGCCTCCTCATTTCTTTTGTATAACTCTATTATACCAATTTTTTATTCTTTTCCAAGTAAATAGTTGATAAATTGCTGTGCCGTCCTGCCGGATAATCCACCGTGGGAAAGCTCCCATTTATTGGCCTCAGCAAGCAAAGTGTCCTCATCCATGGAAACCTGATATTTTTCTGCAAGTACTTTGACAATATTCTGGAATTCCTTCTTGTTCGGTGCGCCAAAATAGATGGAAACACCAAATCTTGCATACAGGGATAGTTTTTCCTGTACAGTATCGGAAGTATGCATATCCTCACGCACTTCCTCTTTATCCGAAAATGTTTCACGGATCAGGTGGCGTCTGTTGGAGGTCGCATAGATCAGTACGTTGTCCGGTTTTTTCTCAAGACCGCCCTCGATCACTGCCTTCAGATATTTATATTCAATCTCAAACTCTTCAAAAGAGAGATCGTCCATATAAATAATGAACTTGTAATTGCGGTTTTTGATCTGTGCGATGACATCATTCAGATCACAGAACTGGTGCTTGTACACTTCGATCAGACGTAAGCCTCTATCATAGTACTGGTTTGCAATGGCTTTGATACTGGTGGATTTTCCGGTTCCGGCATCTCCATATAACAGACAGTTATTTGCCTGCTTTCCGTTGACAAATGCTTCCGTATTGTCGATGAGTTTCTGTTTTGCAAGCTCATAGCCGACCAGATCGTCTAATTTCACATGGGCAATATTTGTGATCGGCACGATCTCCACATCTCCCTTTTCCCTGTGCTGAATGCGGAATGCCTTGTGAAGTCCGAGTTTACCAACGCCAAAATCTTTATAAAATGCCGTCACTGCATCTTTAAATCCGGACACATCTGTGGAAGCTTCCAGCTTTAACTTCAACTCATTGATGCGCTCCTTGATCCTCTTATTAAAAATCTTTCCGCTCCCTGTCATGCTCTGATAATCAGTGATGGCATCCATACAGTCCATCTCAAAATAAGAGGCAAGTTTTCCAAAATCAAAATCAAACAGCGATTTGATGATCTCAAAGTCATGCAATACGATCTGATTGACAGAGCCCTCCACTTTTCCGCGGATCTCACAAGTTTTGCTGTAAGCATTCTCATTATTTACAAGAAGAAATGCCAGAAAACTGTGCCACAGATTCCCCTCAAAGCCATGACTCACTGCCAGTTCCATTAACTGGTTCAAACTCTCATACAATAGAGACTCCACATCCTCTTTATTATAATATTCATTTTCATAATTCTCCATGATCCAGGTCATGTTATAAAATAATTTTCCATTTTCAAAATCTTTATATAAAATTAAATTCTTTGGACTTTTCATCAGTTTATTCATTCCCTTCTGCACTCACATAATTGCCAAGTATTTTCAAACGGATCGTCTCCTCTGTCAGCCCCCGCAGCGCATTCTGTACGGCTGCATCATTGAGGTTTCCCTCAATGTCAACAAAGAAGCGGTACTCCCACGCTTTTCCCTGCACCGGTCTGGACTCGATCTTATTCATGTTGATTCCGTTGTAGATAAAATGGGACAGCTTATGGTACAGCGAACCGCTCTCATGCGGAACTTCAAAAGAGATACTGATCTTATTGGCTCTCGATTCAAAAATCTTCTTGTTTGCCACAATGATAAACTTTGTATAATTATTTTTATTGTTCTGGATTGCCTCATCCAGCACTTTCAAACCGTAAATATCCGCAGTCAGGGTGCTTGCGATCGCTGCCTTGTTCTTTTTTCCATCTTCTTTGATCTTCTGGGCGGACATCGCAGTATTTTTCAGACTGTGCTTTTCCCAGTCTCTGTGGCTCTCAAGGTATTTCGAGCACTGCATCAGCGCCTGTGGGTGGGAATAAATGTCGGTGATATCGTCCATGTCTGCTTCCGGCAGGCCCAAAAGTGCATGGTCGATACGGATGATCTGCTCGCCCACGATATAATTATTGTATTCCACCATAAGATCATAGTTCTCGGAAACGATTCCGGCAGATGAATTCTCAATTGGGAATACAGCGTAATCGGCCTCTCCGTTTTGGATGGCTTCCATCGCATCCCGCCACGTATCCACATGATAACTGTCTGCATTCTCCCCGAAATACTCATTCAGCGCAAGCTGTGAATATGCGCCTTCCGTTCCCTGAAATACGATTTTAGCATTTTTGTAATTCAGATGATCTACTTCTTTAAAATCGGTTTTTTCCGTCTGACCATGTTCTGTCAGTAGCTGATACTGACGCTTCCGGCTCATGGACATGATCTGCTCGAACAGTTCACGGATACCATGTTTTAAAAATGGCGTAGTTCCTTTTCTGCTCAATGTTTCCAACTTGGAAACCTCACGCTGCTTGTCAAATACTTTCTTTCCCACAGCAATTTTATATTCAGCAACTTCCTCTGAAATTGCCATTCTGCGTTCATACAGATCCACGATCTGACTGTCGATCTGATCAATCTCATCTCTTAGTTCCAATAAATCTCTCATAAAAAATCCAAGCCTTTCCGTTTATTATTTATAATATATTACATTCACAGTTTGCTTGCAAGAGAACACTTGCGTCATGGTATACAGAAATGCTATACTTTTTATAGATAAAGATTATAAATCAAAGAGGTGATTTACTTATGAAAAAAATTTGGAAATGGCTGCTTTTTGTGTTGGTGATCCTTCTTGCTGCCGGGTGTGTTTTCCTCTACCGGTACATAAACCGCATTCGGTATAATGACGGTTATGTCAACGGCAACACTGCGGGAAATCTGTATAACGAAGGATATTTCTGTGAAAAAGATGGTATTGTCTACTTTGCCAACCCTGCCGACAACTACTGTCTGTACTCCATGAACCCGGACGGCACAAACATCAAAAAGTTAGAGGATCAGAGTGTCAGCTACATCAACGTGGATGACCACTACATTTATTACTGTAAACTTAAGGGAAAAAGCGCTGATTCGTTTTCCTTCCTCCCGGTCAATACCAACAGCTTATGCCGGCTGGACATTGACGGAAAAGGAAAACCTGAAATTTTAGATGATGATCCGTGTATGTATGCTTCCCTGGTTGGAAATTATCTGTACTATCTGCATTATGATACCACTGATGCAACCACGCTGTACAAAGTCAAAATTGATGGCAAGGAAAAAGAGCAGGTAGAAAAACAGTCCTACTTTACCGCAAGTACCGATGGACAATATATTTATTATAACGGACTGACAGACAATCATAATATCTATGAGATGGACACTTCCAATGACCACGCAAAAGTCATCTATGAGGGGAACTGCTGGATGCCGGTGAAAGACGGAAACAATCTTTATTTTATGGACTGTGAAAACGATTACCGCATTGCCAAAGTCGATCTGACAAATGGTGAAAAAACGCTGGTCACGGACTGCCGTGTCGACTGCTATAATGTCACAGGCGATAAAATCTTTTTTCAGAAAAATGATAAGACAAATCCGGTCATCTGTTGTATTAATACAGATGGAAGCAATTATCAGGAATTAAAAGAAGGCAACTACACTGCCATTAATGTAACTTCCACATATGTCTATTTTAAAGATTTTACGACCAAAACCCCTTATTATACATCTGTTGCTGCCCCGGGCAATGTACAGATTTTTAATCCGTAAGCAGGCGCTGTCACAAAGCAATTTCTTACAAAAAAAGAAACGTCAGGAAACTTCATTTTTTCCTGGCGTTTCTTTATCCCGCAAAACAAATATTTATGCAAAATCAAATAACGACAACTGATTGGACTCCGGCATATCGCCCAGCAGTCCAAGATCTGCCATAAGATCAATGGTAGATTTCGTCACCTTGGTTCGCTGGCGGAAATCATCTTTGGATAAGAATTTTCCGTCTTTTGCTGCCTCCGCAACCGCAATTGCAGCATTGTCACCCATACCCTCGATCGTATTTAACGCCGGCATAAGTTTTCCATCGATGATCTGGAAACGATCCGGCAGTGCACGGTAAATATCAATTGGCGTGAAATCAAAGCCTCTCGCATACATCTCCTGCACAATTCGCATATCACGGTAGACATCCTGCTCTTTTTTGGAAAGAGAATCTTTTCTTCTCGTGTAATCTTTATAAAAATATTCCAGACGCTCTTTTCCCTGACACATGATCTCATAGTTGAAACCGGTCGCACGAATGGAAAAATATGCTGCATAATAGGCAAGCGGGTAAAAAACTTTGCAGTATGCGATACGCCATGCCATCATAACGTAGGCAGCCGCGTGCGCCTTTGGGAACATATACTTAATCTTTAAACACGAATCAATATACCATTCCGGTACATTATGTGCCCGCATCTCTTCCTTCCATTCTTCCTTTAATCCCTTACCTTTTCGAACAGACTCCATAATGGTAAAAGACTGCTCACTGTCAAGTCCCATACTGATCAGATAAATCATAATATCATCACGGGTACAGATTGCAGTAGAAATCGTTGCAATCCCCTGCTCAATTAAAGTCTGTGCATTTCCCAACCACACATCCGTACCATGCGAAAGTCCTGAAATTCGGATCAGATCCGAAAATTCGGTCGGTTTCGCATCAATAACCATCTGCATCGCAAAATCTGTTCCAAACTCCGGGATTCCTAAACATCCCAGGGGAATACCGTTGATGTCTTCCGGTTCTACTCCCAATGCAGAGGTATTCATAAACAGCGACATGACTGTCTGATCGTCCAAAGGGATCGTCTGTGGATCAAGTCCTGTCAAGTCCTGTAACATACGGATCATGGTCGGATCATCGTGTCCGAGAATGTCCAGTTTTAATAAGTTATGGTCGATGGAATGGTAATCAAAATGAGTCGTAACCGTAGCAGTCGTCATATCGTTTGCCGGATGCTGTACCGGAGTAAACGTATTAATCTCCTCGCCCACCGGAAGAACAACGATACCTCCCGGATGCTGTCCGGTCGTTCTCCGGACGCCGACACATCCCTGTACAATACGGTCAATCTCACAGTTTCTCTTGTGAATTCCACGCTCTTCATAATAATTTTTGATATATCCAAATGCAGTCTTATCCGCAAGTGTACCAATCGTTCCGGCACGGAACGTCTGTCCGTAACCGAAAATAACCTCACAGTAAGCATGGGCTTTACTCTGATACTCACCGGAAAAGTTTAAGTCGATATCCGGCTCTTTATTTCCCTTGAATCCAAGGAAGGTCTCAAATGGAATATCAAATCCATCTTTTACCAGCTTTTTGCCACACACCGGACAAATCTTATCCGGCATATCACATCCGCTTCTTCCGGAAAATGCCTTGACTTCCGGTGAATCAAAATCGCTGTATTTGCAATATTCGCAACGGTAATGCGCCTGCAATGGATTTACCTCCGTGATACCGGACATGGTCGCTGCAAAAGAGGAACCTACCGAACCACGGGAACCTACAAGGTAACCATCCTCGTTCGACTTCCATACAAGCTTCTGTGCGATAATATACATTACCGCATATCCATTGGAAATAATCGAATTTAATTCTCGGTCAAGCCGCTCCTTTACGATCGGAGGCAGTTCTTCACCATACATGCTGTGCGCCTTGTTATAGCAGATATCACGGAGCATCTGATCCGAATTCTCGATAAACGGCGGACACTTATCCGGTCTTACCGGTGCAATCTTCTCACACATATCCGCGATCTTGTTCGGATTTGTAATGACAACCTCCTCTGCTTTGGCACTTCCAAGATATTCGAATTCCTTTAACATTTCCTCCGTTGTGCGGAGATATAACGGTGCCTGCTCGTCAGCATCCTTAAATCCCTTTCCGGCCATAATAATACGGCGGTAGATTTCATCTTCCGGGTCAAGGAAATGCACATCGCAGGTAGCCACCACAAGCTTGTTAAATTCCTCCCCCAGTCTGCAGATCCTGCGGTTGATATCCTGCAGCTCTTCCATCGTATTCACCGGCTCCTTGTCACTGCGCAACATGAACTCATTGTTTCCAAGCGGCTGTATCTCCAGATAATCATAGAACTTTACAAGTCTTATGATCTCTTCCTGCGGTCTTCCGCCCACAATCGCACGGTATAATTCTCCAGCTTCACAGGCAGAGCCTAAAAGAAGTCCCTCTCTGTATTTGACAAATTCACTTTTTGGCACACGTGGCCTCTTATTATAATACGTGAGGTGTGAAAGTGAAACCAGACGATACAGATTGATACGTCCGATGTCATTTGTCGCCAGAATAATTGCATGGTAGGTCGGCATTTTCATGACCGTTTCCGGGGAGGTGGAAACCATATGGTTCACATCATCGAGATTTTCCATACCGCGTTCTTTTAACATCTCAATAAATTTCACAAAAATTTCTGCTGTACAGGCAGCATCGTCAACTGCACGATGATGGTTTTCCAGTGAGACATTCAATGCCTTTGCAACGGTATCGAGCTTAAAACGATTCAGATTCGGCAGCAGAATTCTGGCAAGAGCCACTGTATCTATGATCGTAAACTCTCTCTCTATCCCCTGATTCTTGCAGTTTTTCTTAATAAAACTCATATCAAATTCTGCATTGTGGGCAACCATAATCGCCCCCTCGCAGAACTTCATAAATTCCGGCAGGATCTCCTCAATCTTCGGTGCGTCAATGACCATATCATCCTTGATTGAGGTCAGTTCCTCGATTCGGAATGGAATTGGCACTTCCGGGTTTACAAACGTCGAAAAACGGTCTGTAATGACACCACCGACTACTTTCACTGCACCGATCTCAATAATCTTATTCTTATCCGGGCTGAAACCGGTCGTCTCCAAGTCGAACACCACATAGGTCTCATCGAGGCTTTGTCCCTTCGAATCTGTGATAATATCCTTCAAGTCGTCCACCAGATACGCTTCCACACCGTAGATAACCTTAAAATCGTCATCCGGACTCAGTGCATGGTTTGCATCCGGGAATGCCTGTACATCGCCGTGGTCGGTGATCGCAATCGCCTTATGTCCCCATTTCATGGCACGCTTTACGATGTCTTTACACTCGGACACACCATCCATATCACTCATCTTTGTATGACAGTGCAATTCCACACGCTTCTCCGGACTGGTGTCCATACGGGTGGTCGTAAAGTCTGCAATCTTCTTAATTCCAACGATCGAACCGATTGTTAATTCACTGTCAAACTTATCGATTGTCGTGACACCTTTGATTTTTAAGAATGCCCCTTTTTTCAGATTGCCAAGAAGCTCATCCCTGTCTTCATTTCTTGTAAATATTTTCAGGACAATGGAATCCGTAAAATCTGTGACCGACATGATAATGATTGTCTTTTCGTTACGGATTTCCCTCGTCTCAACCGTCATGACCTGACAGCGGATGGTAACTTCACCCATCTCACCCACGATTTTCTCCAATGGGATGGTTTCTCCATCCTCAATATCACGACCGTAAATTACATCCGGATTATCGGATTTTTTACCTCCGCCAAAGCCACCACCATCATAACGTTTTTTAAACTCTTTCCGTGGTCCGTCGTATGTTTTTTTTGCAGTATTTCCTGCACCATTTGCAGATTTTGCATCGTTTTTTGCAGGTTTTACGGCGTTTCCACCACCTGTAGAACCACTGTCTCCAGATGTTGTAGTCTGACCGGAAGCTGCACTTTTTTCATTGGCATCTGAAGCAACTGCAACTGTCTCTCCGTCCTCATCCTTCAAATTGATATTTTTTAATATATTTTTGATTTCAAACTGAATCTGAAGATCACTGTTTTTCTTGTACCTGCTCTCTTTTGGTTCCTCAAAGTCAAGGTCAACAATCAGGTTCATGCCACAGCGCTCACACACGATTTTCTCTAAAAATTCCACAATTTCATGGGAGCGTGTCTGTGCAATGATCGTATTTTCCAGTACAAGATGCAGATGACTGTCATCCGTAAATTCCATTTTGGAAGCACGCAGCAGATTGTATTCCATCAGACTGTAGGCTTTTAATTCCTCTAACATACTGTCCTTATACATATCCATCAGCGTGCGGGCGGTATACTGCTCGGAGAGCTGATACTTTTCGATAATACGGACATTCATCCGTTTTCCCTTAAATATCTGCTCCTCAATGGATTTTTCTAACTGCGTAATGTTATTTTTATGTATGAGATGACTGCCCAAAAGATAGACACGGATATGATCTCTCTCATGATTCATCCCTACCTTGGTAACTTCCATCTCAGATAAAATTTTCTTCATATCCCCGGACACATCCAGTGTCGGAAAGACATCAAAAAATAGTTTTGCCATAATTATTCATTCCAATGTAACAGTTCATAGCGGAGTGCCTCTAAAAGTTCTGACTCCGGCACTTTTTTGAATACTTCGCCATGTTTGATAATAAGTCCTTCTCCGATTCCCCCGGCGATTCCGATATCTGCCTCTTTTGCTTCTCCCGGACCATTAACAACACATCCCATAACGGCAACTTTAATGTCAAGAGGAATGTCAGCAACCATATTTTCTACCTGATTGGCCAGCTGGATCAGATTGATCTGTGTTCGTCCACAGGTAGGACAGGATACTACTTCCACACCGCCTTTGCGGAGTCCAAGTGTTTTTAAAATTAATTTGGCAGATTTGATCTCCTCTAATGGATCTCCTGTCAGGGAAACCCGGATCGTGTCACCGATTCCCTGATGTAAGATCAATCCAAGTCCGATGGCAGACTTGATATTACCGCTGATAATCGTACCAGCCTCCGTGATTCCGACATGCAGCGGATGATCGGTCTGGCTTGCGATCAGTTCATGTGCTTTCACACACATCATAACATCCGAAGATTTGATACTGATGACAAGATTATCATATCCCATATCTTCAATCAGTTTTACTTTATCCAAAGCACTTTCTACCAGTCCCTCAGCCGTCACTCCATGGTATTTCTCCACCAGATCTTTTTCTAAGGAACCACTGTTTACCCCTACACGGATTGGAATGTTGCGCTCTTTTGCGACATCCACCACTGCCTTTACACGCTCCGCGCTTCCGATATTGCCAGGGTTGATACGGATCTTGTCTGCTCCATTCTCCATTGCTGCAATTGCAAGACGATAGTCAAAATGAATGTCTGCAACGACCGGAATCTGCACCTGTTTTTTTATCTCCTTTAATGCCTTCGCTGCATCCATCGTAGGCACTGCACAGCGGATGATATCACATCCGGCAGCTGTAAGCTGATTGATCTGTGCGGCAGTTGCCTCCACATTCTCGGTTTTTGTATTGGTCATAGACTGGATCAAAATCGGGTTGCCGCCGCCAATGATGCGGTTGCCGATCTTCACTGTTTTTGTCATAGTTCTTCTCCCTTTCGTATAAATTCTTACTGGATAATTGCGAAACTTTTTCTAATCTATATAAACAACTTACGAATGTCGTTAAACATGATCAGTATCATGAGTGCAAACAATATCATGATACCGGCAAAATGTACCATGCCCTCTTTTTCCGGGTCAACTTTTTTGCCACGGATCGCCTCTACCAGCAAAAATACAAGTCTTCCACCGTCGAGTGCCGGGAGTGGCAGAAGGTTCATGACACCAAGGTTCGCAGAAAGCAGGATACTGATATACAGCATTTGCAGGAATGCATAGAAGTAGCCGTAGGAAACACTCTGCTCATAGCTGTCTCCGATTGCACTGACAATTCCTACCGGACCACTCATATCATTGACGGTAACGCCTCCGGTAAAGAGCATCTTTAAGCTTCCAAGTGTCGTATAGATCCAGTACTCCACCTCGTAAGCACTGTATTTTGCCAGCGTGAATACATTGTTTGTTGTCTTCTCTCTGGCTGCCATTCCAATAAATCCATATAAATATCTTCCGGTGGTCTCATCATATTTTGGAGTGAGTTCCGTTGTGTAACGTTCTCCATCCCGCTCATAAGTTACTTTCACCGGTTCTCCGGCATGGTACATGGAATATGCACTCACCTCACGGTAAAAATGAATATGTTTATTTCCCATTTTTACAATCGTATCACCTGCCTGAAGTCCCGCTTCCTCTGCGGCATAACCCTCACTCACATCTGAGAGTACCGGAAGATCATATCCGGTGCAGCAGACAAGAATAAAAGAGAAGATAAAGGCCATGATAAAATTAAAAATTGGTCCCGCAGCTACAACGCTGATCCTTGCCCAGACAGATTTGTTGTTAAACGCTTTGTTATCCTGGCTTTCCGAATCCTCTCCCTCCATCATGCAGGCTCCTCCAAATGGAAGCAGTTTGATGGAGTATTTTGTCTCACCTTTCTGGATTCCGAAAAGCGTAGGTCCTAATCCAAGTGAAAATTCATTGACACGGATTCCATTTGCCTTTGCAAGCAAAAAATGTCCCAGTTCATGAAACAGGATAATAATGCTGAATATCAGTAATGCGATAATAATTTTCATGTAAAAAACCTTTCCTGATGTCTTGTTGCATTTTTAAATGCGTTTTATTTTGCACTCATCTTTTTTTCAATAAACTCATAAGCAGCTGCTTCTGTCCCCAAAATTTCATCCACATCCGGATGATCGACAAACTCTGCATTTTCCATACATGCCTCGATCAACTCTGTGATCTCCGGATAAGAAATCTTCCGGTCTAAAAACAGACTGACCGCTTTCTCATTGGCAGCATTGTACACAGTCGGAATATTTCCGCCCTTTTCCATTGCCTGATATGCAAGTGCAAGCCCGCGAAATGTATCGGTATCCGGCTTCTCGAAGGTAAGATCTGCAATTTCAAACAGATCCAGTCTCCTGCCCGAAAGATTCCGGCGCTCCGGATAATAAAGTGCATACTGGATTGGAAGTCTCATATCCGGCGTGCCAAGCTGTGCGATCACTGCTCCATCCTGATACTCTACAGCAGAATGAATGACACTCTGCGGATGTACTACAACCTGAATCTGATCTAAAGCCACATCAAAGAGCCATTTTGCTTCCATCACTTCCAGTCCTTTATTTACCAATGTGGAAGAATCAATCGTGATTTTTCTTCCCATGCTCCAGTTTGGATGTTTCAGGGCATCTTCCACCTGAATATTCTTAAGCTCATCTGCTTTTCTTCCACGGAACGGTCCGCCGGAAGCTGTCAGTAAAATCCTGCTGATCCTATTATCCCCGGCACCCTGCAGCGACTGGAAAATCGCACTGTGTTCGCTGTCCACCGGAAGAATCGGCACCTTGTATTCCTTTGCAAGCGGTATAATAATATGTCCGGCAGTGACAAGTGTTTCCTTATTTGCCAAAGCAATTTTCTTTCCTGCTCTGATCGCAGCGATCGTTGGTCTGATTCCAAGCATACCAACAATTGCGGTCACTAAAATCTCGCTATCCGGGATCACCGATACTTCAAGAAGTCCTTCCATTCCGGACACGATTTTTATGCCAAGGTCTTTTGTGTTTGTACGAAGTTCTTTCGCCTTTTTTTCATCCCATACACTGACAAGTGATGGCTTGAACTCTCTCATCTGTGCTTCTAACAAACTGATATTACTTCCGGCAGCCATTGCCACTACCTGAATATCCCCCTGCTCTCTTACAATATCGAGTGTCTGTGTACCGATAGAACCGGTAGAACCTAAAATTGCAATTTTTTTCATGTTTTATAATTTCCTTATCTTATAATTTAATAAAGTTCACTGCAAGGAAATAAATGATCGGTGCAGTAAAGATCACACTGTCAAAACGGTCTAAAATGCCACCATGTCCCGGGATCAGTTTTCCGTAATCTTTGATCTCGTAATTCCGCTTGATGGCAGATGCAGTCAGATCCCCAACCATAGAGATCAACGCTCCAACCGCACTGATTCCTGCCATGATCCAGACATGTGTCTGATCGATCTGCATGGCATTTTTAAAGATCATACCATAAATAACCGTGAGAAGCGCTGCGCCTGCGACGCCGCCGACAGCGCCCTCCACTGATTTCTTAGGGCTTAATTTCGGTGACATTTTATGTTTTCCAATCAACATTCCTACACAGTATGCACAGGTGTCGCATCCCCAGGAACACAAAAAAACAAGCCATACAATGTAGGCACCTGCCTCAATCATACGTGTCTGATACACATACGACAGCATCACAGCAACATAGAACACGCCAAAAAATGCTGCAAGTACCTGTTCCGTCTTATACTTCGGATATGTAAATACATATGCGAACATCATAAGAATCAAAACACCTAATACAAACACCATTGTATCCGGCAAAAATGCAAATTTCAGATTACAATAATACACGGTCGCTGCCAGATAACCAATGATTCCAACCGCCTCTTTTTCAATGTGAAAAATGCGATATAATTCAAACATACCAATATAGGAAATAATCAGTGTTGAGATCAGCAGAACATCTCCGCCTGTAATGATCAGAACCAGTGCTGCGATCACTAACACGATTCCACTTAATAATCTTGTCTTAAACATTATATTTCTCCATCCTCCTCTGAGAGTGCGCCAAACCTGCGGTCACGTTTATTATATGCTTCAACTGCCTTTTCTAATTCTTCTTTATGGAAGTCCGGCCATGGAACTTCCGTAAAATAAAATTCACTGTAAGCCAGCTGCCATAAGAGATAATTCGATAAGCGCTGTTCCCCACTGGTGCGGATCAACAGATCCGGATCCGGAATATCTTTCGTATCCAGATAAGCTTCAAAATGTGTCTCATCAATCTCGTTTTCCTGCAATTTGCCGTCACGGAGATCTGCATACATTTTCCGCATGCCCCGGAGCATCTCATCCCGGCTTCCATAATTGATCGCAATCTGCAGATTCAAACCATCATTGTGTGCAGATGCAGACTCCAATTCTTTGATCTGATTTTGAAACTTCTCACTGAGTTTTGTGGTATCTCCGATCACCCGGACACGCATATTATTCTTATCCGCAGTTTTAATACAGTTTTTCAGATAAGATTCCAGTAATTTCATCAATGCATTTACTTCGTTATCCGGCCGGTTCCAGTTCTCGGTAGAAAAAGCATATAAGGTAAGGTATTTAATTCCCATATCATGGGCTGCCTGACAGACTGTCTCCACATTCTTAGCCCCGACCGTATGTCCGTAATTTCTTGGCATTCCTTTGCTTTTTGCCCATCTTCCATTTCCATCTAATATAATTGCTACATGTTGTGGAATCTTCATGCTAATTGTATATCCTTTCTGTTCCAGTCAAACGGCACAAAACCTTGTAATTTTTTTTGTTCCGCTGTCATTGCAAAATATTGTTCTTTTATAAGTTACGAAAATGAGGACACGATTTTCTCATGCCCCCACTCTTTCTTTTATTCTGTCAATTTATTTATACAGTTAAAATTTCTTTTGTTTTAACTTCTACTGCTTCATCGACAGCTGCAATATATTTATCTGTCATCTTCTGAGCATTTTCTTCCAATGCTTTGATTTCATCTTCTGAAACATCCTCTTTTGCAAGTTTCTTGAAGGAATCATTTGCATCACGACGAATATTACGAATGGCTACTTTTGCACTCTCACCTTTCTTCTTTACGTCTTTTGCAAGATCTTTACGTCTTTCCTCTGTCAGTTCTGGGAATAAAAGACGGATTGTCTTTCCATCATTGGTAGGATTGATTCCAAGATCAGATGTCATGATCACTTTCTCAATCTCTTTTACCATAGAAGCTTCCCATGGCTGAATCTGAATCATTCTAGGTTCCGGAACATTTACGTTTGCCACCTGCTGGATAGGTGTTGGTGTTCCGTAATAATCAACTCTCAATTTATCAAGAACATGTGGATTGGCACGTCCGGCACGGATACTTCCAAATTCCTCTGATAAATTGTTCATTGTTTTCTGCATTTTCTCATCGAACTGAACTAATCTCTCGTCCATATTAATCCTCCTTGTTTTTGCGAAGCAAAAATCCGAACTCCGAGTGAGGAGAGGATTTAGCCTCCTAAACTGTTACCTTTGTGCCATTAAATTCTCCACTCATGGCCTTTACAATACTATTTTCTTCATTTAATCCGAACACATACATCGGCATCTTGTTTTCCATGCACATAATGGATGCGGTAAGATCTACTACAGCGAGCTTCTGGTCAATTACCTCCTGAATAGATACCTCATCATACTTCTTAGCAGCCGGATTCAGCTTCGGATCGCTGTCATAGACACCATCAATTGCCTTTGCAAGATAAATACCTTCTGCTTCCATCTCAATTGCGCGTAATACGATTCCCGTATCGGTAGAAAAATAAGGATGACCTGTTCCACCTGCAAAGAAAACAATTTTTCCCTCATGGAAACATTTATCTGCCTCATCTTTAGAGAAAAGCTTTGTCATGCTTCCACATAAAAATGGTGTAAAAATCTCTGTATCCATTCCAACAGAACGGAAAATCTCAGATACATAGATACAGTTCATAATGGTTGCTAACATACCGATCTGATCCGCCTTAGGTCTGTCGATCGTCTCGGAAGTTCTTCCTCTCCAGAAATTACCACCACCGATCACAATACCAATCTGGATTCCTTTATCTGCAATCTGCTTTACCTGTTTTGCAACTTCTGTAACGGTTGGTTCATCAAAACCAGTGTGTTTTTCACCGGCTAATGCTTCTCCGCTTAATTTCAAAAAAACTCGTTTCATTTATGAATCCGTTTCCTTTCTGGATTATTCATTATTCTTGGAAGCAAAAAGACTCTCAACATCAACATCTGAGTAGCACTGGGAGCAGAAACCTTCGATGACTGCACCATTGTTGATCTGTACGGAACGGGATTTGATGTTACCCATAACAACAGCGGATGTATCGACAACAACAGGACCCTGGACATCAATATCTCCTTTGATTGCCCCTGCGATAACTGCAGACGAAGATGTTACATTACCAATGATCACAGAGCCAAGTCCGATCTTAACAGTACCTGTGCTTACGACTTCTCCCTCAATCTTAGCTGCATCAGCAAAAAATTCAGAAGAATTGCTGTTACCTGTTACTGTACCTGTTACAACAAGTTTTCCGTTACATCCAATGTCTCCCTGAACGTTTCCTCTGATGTCTAAAGATCCGTTGGATACGATATCTCCTTTGATGATCGTTCCCTCTGTAATTACAGATACCTCATCTGATACTGGTTTTGTTTCATTGACAACTGGTGTTATATTGTCTGCCATTTTTCTTTCCTCCTGAGTGTTTTTCACATGATTTTCCGGGATCACCGGCTGTTCGATTTTTGTTTCACCTGCTGGCTTTGGCTGCGGTGCGGACGGAACTGGCTGATTCTGCACTGAAGTCTGCTGTTTTGCAGTCTGTGAAGTCACCTGCTCTAAAAGACCGTCTAATTTGGAAAGTTCAGATTCAACATCAACTTCATTTTCCAAAGTGTTCACAACTAAATCTTCATTTGCTGCGCCATCTTCTAAATTGTCCTCACCCGGCATCAGTTCATTCACTGCCTGTGAAAAATCATCTTTAAAATCTTTAAAAAATCCCATAATCTTCCTCCATTTATATTTAGTTAGTCAATACTGTCTGCCTTCACATATTGAATAACTGATGTATCTTCATCAATCGGCAGGATCTCAGCGCCCATTTCATTCAATGCCTCGATCAATGGTGCTAAAGCCTCTACCGTTGCTGACTTATCCGATGCGTCATGTAACAAAACAACTGACGTTTTATATTTTACTACATCATCCATCACATTCGCAACTATTTCCTCGGATGAATATGCATTCGATGCTGCATCTCCCGCAGAAACGTTCCAGTCATAATAAATAACTCCCTGTTCATTCAGGTAATGGATAAAATCACTCATTGGTACGTTACTGATCTGGTTACTGCTTCCACCCGGGAAACGATAGTAAATACTGTTCACTCCTGTGACCTGATACAATTCATCACGTAAGCGTTCAAAATCTTCTTCAAATGCCTCATCTGACTGATAGATCTGGCTGTATTTGTTGGAATAAGAATGCATGCCGAGCGTATGTCCCTCATCTGCGATTCTCTGATACAGTGCCTGGGATTCTTCATCCTCTTTCCCGACCACAAAAAAAGTTGCCTTCACATCATATTGAGCCAATATGTCCAGAATCTCTCCGGTATGATCAGAAGGCCCGTCTTCGAAAGTCAGGTAAACCTTATGTATATCGCCATCCCCGGCAAGATTCTCTTCCTCTGAAATGCCGGTAGCCGGCGGTGTCACAGACTCATAGGTTTTTGGTGTCTCTGTTGCTTCAGTGACATCGGTATAAACAGACTCCCCGGCACTTTCCGGTTTCTGCGCATTTTCCTGCTGAACCTGTTCCTTCGAACTGACTGTCACAATATTATCCAGTTTATGCTGAATCTTTATTACCTGCACAAATAAAACAATGATCAGTATCATCGACAGGATGATCCATCCGGCAATCGTCATTATAATACCATTCCGAATCCGTCCGATTCTTTTTCTTCGTTTTCTTTGATTATTTATTGCCTCTGTATCTTTATCCTGCATGGAATAACCCCCAAGCTTATCATTTGTCTCCTATCTATTGTAACACATTTTTTGATTTTTCAAAGCAGAAAACAGCATATAATCGTATGATTTTTTCAAATTATTGCAATTATTGTCAGAATTTTCCTATTTTAAAAGGGGCAAGCCGTCAAAACAGCTCTGCCCCTCCGCATCCAATTACAAATCTGTTACTCTAATGTAAATTTAGTAACAATATCTCTCAGCTCATCTACACACTGATAACATTCTTTTACTTTATCTGTTGCGGATGATGTCTTCTCTACCATGCCGGAAGTTTTTTCTGCAATATCCGTAACGCCCACAGAGGATTCACCCACCGTATCGTTGATGCCGCTCAAAGCACTTGCGATCTGCTCGATCGAACCTGCGAGCTGCGCCATGGATGTCTTGATTCCCTCCATGCTGTTCTTAAATACATTCGCATCATCCTTATATTGTTCACTTACCTGTTCAAATTCTTTGTAATCAGCAGATACGCTCTTCTCAAGGAACTCTGTTGTCTCTTCCAGACATTCCGACATATTGCCGACTGCCTCGTTTACTTCTTTTACAATCGCACTGATATTGGCAATTGCCTGGGAAGTCTGGTCTGCAAGGCTTCCAATTTCAGTTGCAACTACAGCAAATCCTTTTCCTGCTTCTCCTGCTCTTGCCGCCTCGATGGATGCGTTCAAAGCCAGAAGACCTGTCTGGGAAGAAATCTCCATGATAGTTCCTGTCAGTTCATTGATCTTCTCAACTGCTTTGGAGCCTTCAATTGCTTTTTCAGCTTTCTCCTTGACAGAATTATAAATCTCCATTGTCTTATTGCTTGCGGTGACAGTCTTGGTACGAAGCTGTAAAGCACGATCCATAACAGTTTCTGAATTCTTTGCACCTTCCTCTGCCATGGTATTGATAGTTTCAGCTTCTCCCTTGATCTGGGACACATTCTCATTGATTGTGACAGTTGTCGCTGCTGTCTCCTGCATACCGGCAGCAAGCTGCTGGCTGGTTGCCGAGTTATCGGAACACATCTGGTTCACCGTATCCGTAACCTCATTTAACTCAGACACATTCTCATTGATCTTCTGTCCTGCATCCTGGATACTTGCAACCATCTCCCGCAGATTTTTACGCATAATATGCATTTCAGCTGCCATAATCCCGATCTCATCTTTTCTGCTGTATAATTTTCTGCTATTAGCGTTATGGGTAAAGTCAAAATTAGCAGTTCTGGTAATAATATAAGTCAACTGGTGAATTGGTTTTGTGATCATATTTGTCAAAAGCCATGCAGCCAGACAGCAGATGATCAGACAGACACCCATAGTAATCTGCATTAACCTTACCATATTGGTGATCGGTTCCATGATCTCACCTTTATCTGCAGACATCACAACAATCTTGTGGTCAGAGGTCAGTGCATATGCAGCATATTTGACTGTTCCGTTAAAATTATAGGTTACAACCGCATCCTGTGGGATATTGCCTGATTGAAGCTGGCTCACAACGCCCTTTACAACCTCATTTTCCACAGATTTTCCAATTTTATCTGCAGTCGGATGATAAAGCATCGTGCCGTCAGAATCTACAAGATATCCATAGGCAGACGACACACCCTCCATGCGCATATCCTGCATGACAGCTGCACACTGGGTGGAAAAATCTACCTCTGCCGGAATCTTGTCCAATGTTTTTGCCGCTGATTCCGTAAGGCTCAAAATAAAATTCTCGTTGACATTGTTGACTGTCGCCGAAGCCCTTACATTTGCGATAGAAATACACGCCATAAGCGATAAAGCCACCATCACAACCACCATTAACATGATCTTTGCTGTGATGGAGTGGATAAATGATACTTTTTCTTTTGTTTCCATGACTATAACACTCCTTCTTATTTTCTGGTAGTGTAACATCAGCACTACGTTTGTAATAGTTATGTTAACTTTTCTATTAATACCATGATAAGATACTTTCCAATATTTAGCAAGGTTTTTTCAACAATATTTTACAGCCATTTTTATAAATTACCGACAAAAAATGCCCTGAAAACATAATCGTCCTCAGGGCATTTCAAAATCAGATTTTATTATGCGTTCATCTGTGCTGCAACTTCAGCTGCAAAGTCTTCCTGTTTCTTTTCGATTCCTTCACCAGTCTCGAAACGAACAAATCTCTTAACGCTTACAGGTGTACCAACTGCTTTGGAAACTTCGTCTAAATATTTAGCAACAGTCTGTTTTCCATCTTCAGCTTTTACATAAACCTGATCTACTAAGCAGATTTCTTTTAATTCTTTGCTTACACGTCCTTCGATCATACCATTGATCACTTTCTCCGGTTTCTGGGACTCTTTTGGATCGTTCATGATCTGAGCTAAGAGAATCTCTTTCTCATGTGCGATATATTCTTCGCTGATCTCATCTCTGGAAACATATTTTGGATTTAAAGCTGCAATCTGCATTGCAAGGTTTGTTAAAGCTTCTTTTACAGCATCGTTTACAACTGCTGTTTCAGCCTCAACGATAACACCGATTCTACCGCCACCGTGTACGTAAGATACAACACATCCGTTTGTAGCAACAACTTTCTCAAATCTACGGATTTTAAGGTTCTCACCGATCACTGCAACTTTCTCTACTAAAGCATCTTTTACAGTCTTAGATGGATCCTCATTCCATTTTTCTTCCATGAATGCATCCATATCAGCTGCATCAGACTCAACAGCCTGCTCTGCAACAGCTTTTACGAACTGCTGGAATGTCTCGTTTTTAGCAACAAAGTCTGTCTCAGAGTTAACTTCGACAACAGCTGCTGTCTTGTCATCTTTTACAACTACTGTACAAAGACCTTCTGCAGCAATTCTGCTTGCTTTCTTCTCAGCTTTTGCCTGTCCATTTTTTCTTAAGTACTCAACAGCCTCGTCCATATTTCCGTCTGTCTCGCCTAAAGCTTTTTTACAATCCATCATTCCTGCGCCTGTTAATTCACGCAGTTCTTTTACCATAGCTGCTGTAATAGCCATTTTCGTATCCTCCAATATGAATAAATGTTTTTAAAAAATATGCTGTCTGGTTAACCAGACAGCATATTGTAGGTCCTTCTTATGCTTCTGCTTCTTCCTCAACAGCAACTTCTTCAGCTACTTCTTCTAAAGCTTCTGCACCCTGATTTGCTTCAATAACAGCGTCTGCCATTTTGGAAACGATTAATTTTACGGCTCTGATAGCATCATCGTTACCAGGAATTACATAATCTAATTCTTCTGGATCGCAGTTTGTATCAGCAATACCGATTAATGTGATTCCTAATGTATGAGCTTCCTGAACACAGATTCTTTCTTTCTTAGGATCTACGATAAAGATAGCATCTGGGATTTTCTTCATTTCCTTGATACCACCAAGGTTTTTCTCTAATTTCTCCCATTCTTTCTTAAGAGCGATAACTTCTTTCTTAGGTAATACTTCGAAAGTACCATCAGCTGCCATTGTCTCAATCTCTTTTAATCTTGCGATACGGCTCTGGATAGTCTTGAAGTTTGTTAACATACCACCTAACCATCTCTCGTTTACATAGAACATTCCACAACGCTCTGCTTCAGATTTGATAGCAT
>ERZ1106973.1452-NODE-1452-length-21733-cov-5.274749_pt1 | contig 21733 bp, 13 predicted proteins | sample MGYA00403686_ERZ1106973 | MGnify/ENA primary metagenome ERZ1106973 (study PRJEB35170, sample SAMEA104062408) | human gut metagenome | biome: human gut; feature: human-associated habitat; material: faeces | place: Denmark | collected 2012-11-06 ...
GCAAACCTTCTCCTGAATGGACTTCGGAACCGGCTCATAGTGCTCCGGCTGCATGGTGTACACGCCGCGGCCCTGCGTACGGGAACGCAGCGCGGTGGAGTACCCAAACATTTCGGAGAGCGGAACCAGCGCGTGGATCTCTTCGGTCGTGCCGTTGTGATCCATGCCCTCGATGCGGCCGCGGCGGCTGTTCAGGTCGCCGATAACATCGCCCATGTACTCTTCCGGCACGGTGACGTCCACCTTCATGATCGGCTCAAGCAGCACCGGGTCGGCCTTGGCCATCGCGGCCTTGAACGCCATAGAACCGGCGATCTTGAACGCGACTTCGGAGGAGTCGACGTCGTGGTAGGAGCCGTCGTACACGGAAACATGGAAGTCCACAACCTCGAAGCCGCCCAGCGGGCCGTTCTTGGCCGCCTCGCGGATACCGGCGTCGATCGGCGCGATGAACTCCTTCGGGATGGAGCCGCCGACGGTGTCGTTGCTGAAGGAGTAGCCCTCGCCCGGCTCGACCGGGGAGATCTCGATCCAGCAGTGACCGTACTGGCCGTTGCCGCCGGTCTGACGGACGTAACGGCCTTCGGCCTTCGCCGCCTTGCGGATGGTCTCACGATAGGCAACCTGCGGCGCGCCGACGGTCGCCTCGACCTTGAACTCGCGCAGCAGACGGTCAACGATGATCTCCAGATGGAGCTCGCCCATGCCGGCGATGATCGTCTGGCCGGTCTCCTGGTTGGTGTAGGTCTTGAAGGTCGGGTCTTCTTCAGCCAGACGCAGCAGGCCGAGAATCATCTTCTCCTGACCGGCCTTGGTCTTCGGCTCGATGGCGACCTGAATAACCGGCTCCGGGAACTCCATCTTCTCAAGGATGATCTGGTTCTTGTCGTCGCACAGGGTGTCGCCGGTCGTGGTGTCCTTGAAGCCGACAACGCCGCAGATCTCGCCGGTGTAAACCTCGGTGATTTCCTTGCGCTCGTTGGCGTGCATCTGGAGCAGACGGCCGATGCGCTCACGCTTGCCCTTCGTGGAGTTGAGCACGTAGCTGCCCGAGCCGATGTGGCCGGAGTAGACGCGGATGAAGCTCAGCTTGCCGACGAACGGGTCGGTCATGATCTTGAAGGCCAGCGCGGAGAACGGCGCTTCGTCGCTCACCGGACGCTCGATTTCCTCGTCGGTGTGCGGGTCGAAGCCCTTGACCGGCGGGATATCCAGCGGAGACGGCATGTAGTCGATGACGGCGTCGAGCAGGAGCTGAACGCCCTTGTTGCGGTAAGAGGTGCCGCACAGCACAGCGAAGAAGCTGCAATCGATGGTGCCCTTGCGGATGGCGGCCTTCATCTCTTCGATGGTCGGCTCTTCGCCTTCCATGAACTTCTCCATGATGCCGTCGTCCACGTCGGCCAGCGCTTCGATGAGCTGCTCGCGGTACATCTGAGCGTCTTCCATCATATCTTCCGGAATCGGCTCGTCGCGGTAATCCTTGCCCAGGTCATCGTAGTAGACCTCGGCGCGCATGGTCAGCAGGTCGATGATGCCGCGGAAATCGTTCTCCGAGCCGATCGGCAGCTGAATCGGATGCGCATTCGCGTGCAGACGCTCGTGGAGCATGTCCACCACGCGGTAGAAGTTCGCGCCCATGATGTCCATCTTGTTGACGTACACCATGCGCGGAACATGATAGTGCTCGGCCTGACGCCAGACCGTCTCGGACTGCGGCTCAACGCCGCCCTTCGCGCAGAACACGGCGACAGAGCCGTCCAGCACGCGGAGGGAACGCTCGACCTCGACGGTGAAATCGACGTGGCCGGGAGTGTCGATGATGTTGAGACGATAGTCCTTCCAGTAGCAGGTCGTCGCGGCAGAGGTGATGGTGATGCCGCGCTCCTGCTCCTGAGCCATCCAGTCCATGGTGGCGGTGCCGTCATGGGTCTCACCGATCTTGTAGTTGACGCCGGTGTAGTAGAGGATACGCTCGGTGGTGGTGGTCTTACCGGCATCGATATGGGCCATGATACCGATGTTTCTGGTATTCTCTAAGGTAACTTTCCTAGGCATACTCTAACTCCTTATTACCAGCGATAGTGCGCGAAGGCCTTGTTGGACTCGGCCATCTTGTGGGTGTCCTCGCGCTTCTTGACCGCGGAGCCGAGGTTGTTGGCGGCATCCATGATCTCGCCGGCCAGCCGCTCCTTCATGGTCTTCTCGCTGCGGGCGCGGGAGTAGTTGGTCAGCCACCGCAGACCAAGGGTCTGACGGCGCTCGGGGCGAACCTCGATGGGCACCTGGTAGGTGGCGCCGCCCACGCGGCGGGCCTTGACCTCCAGGGACGGCATGATGTTCTCCAGAGCGGTGGTGAACACGTCCAGGGGGTCCTTCTCGGTCTTCTCCTTGATGATGTCGAAAGCACCGTAGACGACCTTCTGGGCCACACCCTTCTTGCCGTCCAGCATGATGCTGTTGACCAGCTTGGTCACCAGGACGGAGTTGTAAATCGGATCGGGCAGAACCTCCCGCTTGGGTACGTTTCCTCTTCTGGGCACTTTGCTTCCCTCCTTCATAGTATGATTTCATAGGTACTCGAAGGCTTTTCAGAAAAGCCCCCGTGTAAGACAAGTGCCTGCTTGTCCAGTGCCCCACAGAAAACGCCCCCTATTATATATAGGTAAGCGCTTCCGCAAGGACAACTGCCTTGCGCGTTTGCGCATAAAGTCTCTTATTGGGTTTTCAGAAGAATTTTTACGGAGAAAAATTACTTCTTGCCGGCCTTGGGCCGCTTCGCGCCGTACTTGGAACGGGCCTGCATGCGGTTGGCAACGCCCTGGGCATCCAGAGTGCCGCGGATGATGTGGTAACGCACGCCGGGCAGGTCCTTGACACGGCCGCCGCGGATCATGACCACGGAGTGCTCCTGCAGGTTGTGACCGACACCGGGGATATAGGCGGTGACCTCCATCCCGTTGGTCAGACGCACACGGGCGATCTTACGCAGAGCGGAGTTCGGCTTCTTGGGGGTGGCGGTACGAACCGCAGTGCACACACCTCTCTTCTGGGGAGAAGGCAGGTCGGTCATGCGGTTCTGCAGGGTGTTCAGGCCCTTCTGCATGGCGGGAGCGGTGGACTTGTAGGTCGCGGCCTCGCGTCCCTTGCGGACGAGCTGGTTAAACGTAGGCATGGTTTTCCTCCTTTCTTGGTTTCTAAAGAATATATTTTAACGGAACGGATGAAAATTATTCCGTTTCGCTAAAATCAGTGCAGCAGCGCGGCCACCGCGCTGGGCACGGCGATACCGCATGCGGAGCCCAGTTCCTTCATCTGGGGAACCCGCTCCACCGGAATCTGTTTTTCTGCGCACAGGGCCTCCACCGGGGCGGTCACCCTGGGATCGGCATCCTCTGCCAGAAAAACCCGGGCGGCTTTCCCATCATTGACGGCCCGCTTGGTCTGCTTGACGCCGACCACCTTGGAGCCCTGCTTGAGTTCCATCAGCATGCGGTCTGCCTCCCATCGCTTGATTTGCAGGGCCGCCTGGCTTTTCTGCCGCGTATCCCCTTTTGGCAGGCATACCTGCGCGATTTAGAATTTTACCATATGCGAATTCTAAAGTCAATCAGAAAATCACTAGATTTTGCAAAGCTTTCCGGCCCGTTTCCAGTCAGAAATGACGGCGGGGGCGGCGACGATGCGCCGCCCCCGCCAGGCAGTGTTCAGAAGGGACCGTAACCGATCTGGTTTGCAATAATGATCAGGAGGAACCCCGCGGTAATCAGACACGCGTAAATTTTCCAAGCGAACTTGAACCAGTGGCCGTAGTCCATACCGCACAGAGAGAGCTGAAGCAGGGAAGCGGTGGGCCAGAAGGTGTTGGTGAAGCCGTCGCCGTATTGGTACGCCAGCACCATGACCTGCTGATTGATCCCAAGCACCTGACCCAGAGGCTGGAGGATGGGCATCATGACCACGGCCTTGCCGGAGCCGGAGGAGACGAAGAAGTTGAACAGAGTGACAAAGGCGTAAATGATGAGCAGGGTGATCACCGGGCTCTTGCCCTCCAGCAGGCCGGACACGGCGTGGATGATGGTGTCGGTGATGTTGCCCTCGGTAAGCAGGACGGACACCGCCCGGCTCAGGCCGATTACCATGGTGGGCGCCACCACGCCGGCCATGCCCTTGCCGAACTCGGAGCAGGCCTCGGAAACGCTCATGCGGGAGAGAACCACAGCCACAATAGCCACGGGCATGTAGACCGCGGTGATCTCCGGCAACCCCCATTTCCACCGGAGGGAACCCACCACAGAGAGGACAATGGCGGCCAGGAACACCACAATGATAGCCACCCGGCGGCCGTGGAAGTCCAATCCTTCCTCAAACTGCATGGGCGCCGTCTGCTCCTGGAGATAATTCTCTCCCATCACGCTGTACTTGGGGTTTTTCTTGATTTTAATGCAATAGCGGGTCAGGAAGAATACGGCGATGGCATAGAAAACCACCAGTCCAACCGCCCGCAGGGCGATGCCGGAGTACATGGGCAGGCCCACCAGTGTCTGGGCCACGCCGGTGGTGTAGGGGTTGACCATACCGCAGGTAAAGCCTACGGCGGTGGAGAGCATGATGATGGCGGTGCCCACCATCTTGTCATAGCCCAGGGTGATGAACAGAGAGATGATAATGGGATAGAAGGGATAGAGGGCATCCAGGTAACCGATGACGCCCATGCCGGTGAAGATCGTGAAGAGCAGAAGTACCATTACCAGACCCCGGCCCTTGGCCCGCTTGATGAGGGCCTGAATACCGGCGGAGAAGGCACCGGTCTTCTGGATGATCTGGATGGCACCGCTGATGAGCAGCACGGCTCCGATCACATTGGCGCTCTCCACAAAGCCCTGGTGAAGAGAGGTAAAAAAGCTCAGGAAGGAAACCGGGGTCTGCTCCACATAGGTAAAGCTGTTCGGATCCACATTTCCGTCCACCCTGGCGTATGTTCCGGCGGGGATCACATAAGTCATGATGGTTACCAGCAGCATCAGGATCAGAATGACGGCGTACACATGGGGCATGCTGAAGCCTTTTTTCTTTTTTAGTGTATTACCCATAGTGGTGATACCTCCTCACTGTGTCTGCCCCGGCCCGCACACGCTCTCGCCGGGGGCGGGGTGTCACTGGCCCGCATGCCTGGTCAGCCAGCCCACGGCGGAGTTGACCAGGATGGCGGTCCCCAGCGCAAAGGCACTTTCGTCCAGCACCATGTTGGGATTGTGCAGAGGATAGCCCTCCGGCGAGCCGGCCCCCATGAAGGCGTAGAAGCCGGGTACCAGCCGGGTCACATGTCCGAAGTCTTCGGCGCCCTTCATCGGCGGGACGGGCCTGACGTTCTCCGCCCCCAGGATCTCCGCGGCGAAGGGGACAATCTCCTCAGAGAAGGCGGCGTCGCACACCGTACTGGGGGTTTTGAGCACCCGGGTGGTATAGGTGCCGTGCCAGGCGCTGACATAGTGGTCCAGGATCTCGGGGATACGCACAAGCAGGTGGTCGTAGGCTTCCGGGCTGAGAGTACGGAAGGACACCATGATCTCCGCCGTATCCGGGATGATGTTGGAGGCCCGGCCGCCGTTGAGCGCGCCCACGGTCATGGTGGCGAATGCCTCTGGGTCCACCTCCCGGGGAATGAGCATGTTCAGGGCCGAGCATACCTGGGTGGCGATGTTCACCGGATCCACGGTTTTCTGTGGCCCGGAGGAGTGGCCTCCCTTACCCTGGATACTGATAATGAAGGTGGCCATTGCCCCGGAGGCCACGCCGGGGGAGTAGTTCAGCTTGCCCACCTCCACCTGGGAGCCCACGTGGAGGGCCATGGCAGCGTCTACCCGCGGGTTCTCCAGCAGGCCGTCCTCCACCATGGTGCGGGAGCCGTAGCCCATCTCCTCGCCCGGCTGGAACATGAGTTTCACGGTGCCGGGCAGCTCGTCCTCCATCTCCTTGAGGATGCGGGCCGCCCCCAGTAGCATGGCCGCGTGGGCGTCGTGCCCACACATGTGAGCCGTGTCCCCCTTGGCCGCGAAGTCCAGGCCGGTGGTCTCCTCCATGGGCAGGCCGTCCATATCCGCCCGGAGCAGGATGCACGGTCCGCCCTTCCCGATGACCGCCACCACGCCGGTGGAAGTGGGGGCGTCGGGGTACCCGGCAAACACCATCTTCTCCCGGTCCTCCTGGGAGTGGACGCCGCAGTCCCGGTGCGCAATCCCCATCTCGGTCAGGCGCTCCTTGATGTAGGCCGCGGTCCTGGGCGTATAGACACCCACCTCGGGCATCTGGTGGAGGCAACGCCGGTCGGCGATGATCTCCTGCTCAATAGCCCTGGCCTTCTCCAGTATTTTGTTCATCCTTAAACACTCCTTTTTCTGCCCGCCCGGGGTTCAGGCCCGAAAGACCGTTCTGCCGTTCAGCACGGTCTCCAGCACCTTTGCCTCGGGGAACGTATCCGGTTCAATCGCAAACAGATCCCGGTCCAGCACCACAAGGTCGGCCTGCTTGCCCAGCTCCAGGGTGCCGCGGACAGCCTCATCCCGGCTGGCCCAGGCGGCATCGGAGGTAAACAGCCGCACGGCCTGCTCCACCGTGAGGGCCTGCTCGGGCAGATAGACCCTGGTCCCCGCCCGGTTCTTCCGGGTGACGGCGGCGCGCAGGTTGTCCAGCACGTTGAAGGGCTCCACCGGGCAGTCGGAGCCGCCGCTGACCCGGATGCCCAGGTCCTCCATGGCCTTCCAGTTGTAGCACTCCTTCGCGTGGGCCTCCCCCACCCGCTCGGCGATGATGTTCATGTCGGCGTCAATGAAGATGGGCTGGATGTACGCCTGGAGGCCCAGGGCCTTCATCCGCTCCAGCAGGGCGGGGGTGGTGGTCTGGGCGTGGACGATGCCGTGGCGGTGGTCCGGCCAGGGCTCCTCCCGCTCCGCCCGCTCGATGGCGTCGCACACCTTGCGGAAGGCCAGGTCGCCGATGGCATGCACCGCCACGTCCATATGGGCGGTATGGGCCGCGCGAATCCGGCTGCACAGCTCTTCCTCGGTGTAGATAGGGATGCCGTGGTTGTCCGGCTCGTCCAGGTAGCCGTCAATCATCTCCGCCGACTTGGCCCCCAGGGAGCCGTCCTGGAGCAGCTTGCGGGGGCCGGTGCGGAAGAGGCTCTCCCGGTCGGCCGGATCGCTGCGCACCGCCTGGAGCCGCTCAAAGTCCTCGGGCTCCACCAGGCACTGCTCGTAGACCCGCACCGTCAGTTCTCCGTCCGCCTCCATCTCCCGGAAGATGCCGATCAGGCGGATAGGGTCCACTCCGGCAATGGCCTTCAGATCGTCGGAGTTGACGCAGGTAATGCCCGCCGCGTTCAGATCCCGCTGGCCCAGCCGGATCAGCTCCTTTACATAGGCGTCATCCGCCTGGGGGAGCACCTTCATATACAGGCGGGCGGCATCCTCCCGCAGGATGCCGTTGGCAAAGTCCACCAGGGCCAGCACCTCGGGCGCCACATCCTCCAGCGCGCGGATGCGCTCCAGCATTACAGAGTTGCAGGCCCCTATGTGCAGGCAGGTCCGCAGCATACACACCGGGATATCGGTGGAGATGCGGTCCAGATCCTCCCGCGTCACCAGGCGCCCCTCCACCATGGTCTCTTGATTCCAGCCCATGCCGATCAGGTAGGATGGGTGGTCCCGCTCAATCCGGGCCCGCCCCCGTTCTATGATCTCCCCGATGGATGCCACGCCAAACAGGGAGAGGTTTTTCTGAATCATGGCGTAGTGGAGCAGGTGCATGTGGGAATCGGTGAAGCCGGGCAGCACCATGGCACCCTGCAAATCCCTCGTCTCATCCCACGCCTGCGCCAGAGCCTCCTGAACGCTCCCCAAAAAGGTCAGTCTGCCGTCCTCCGCGCCCACCGCCTCATAGCGGCGCATGGCGCCGTCCATCGAGGCAACCGTTCCGTTGTACCAAAGTCTCCGCATATCAGCCTTCCTTTCTGCCTGCGGCAAGTTTCGTGCACTTAACTCTGCAAACGGGATGCCAGCTCGCCCTAATGCCCAAAAAAGGACCCGAGGGCCGGTATTGGGGGCATACCTCCGGCTCTCGGGCCCTTTTTCAGGGGAAAAATTTTTGCGGTGCAAAATTTTTTACAGGTCAAATTTTTTCAGCTTGTACTTCAAATTCTGCCGGGACAGGCCCAGCAGGCGGGCTGCCTGGGAGATGGAGCCGGCCTGCTGCATAGCCCGGCTGAGCAGCTCCCGCTCGTAGGAGTCCAGCGCCCGGGTGAGGGAAAAGCTCTCCTCCAGGCGCAGGGCCTCCGGCAGCTCCGGCGGCCGGTTCAGGCCGCCCAGCCGCCCGGCCAGGATCTCCTCCATGTCCTCCACGGTGAGGCGCTCCCCCCGGGCGACGGCCACCGCCCCCTCGATGGCGTTTTTCAGCTCCCGCACATTGCCCGGCCACGCATAGCCCCGGAGCAGCCGGAGGGCCCGCTCGCTCAGCCCCCGCACCCTCCGGTGCAGCTTCCGGTTATAGTGCTCGATAAAGTAGTCCGCAAGCGGGCCGATGTCGCACAGCCGCTCCCGCAGGGGCGGGAGCGTCAGGCGAATCACCCCCAGGCGGTAGTACAGATCCTCCCGCAGGCGCCCCTCCCGGATGAGCTTCTGAGGCTTCTCGTTTACCGCCGCCACGATCCGCACGTCGAAGGGGATGTCCCGGCTGCCCCCCAGACGGCGCACTTTCTTCTCCTCCAGCACCTTGAGCAGCTTGGCCTGGAGGGCCGGGTCCATGGAGTTGATCTCGTCCAGGAACAGGGTGCCGCCGTCCGCCTCCTCCAGCAGCCCCTTGCGGGTGAGGGCGCCGGTGTAGCTTCCCTTTTCCGTGCCAAAAAACAGGCTCTCCAGCAGGGTGGCCGGGATGGCCGCACAGTTTTGGGAGACAAAAGGTCCCGCCCGGCCGCCCTCGCTGTGGAGCGACTCGGCCACCAGCTCCTTGCCCGTTCCCGTCTCACCATAGATGAGCACCGACGAGTCCAGCCCGGCCACGTCCCGGATGCGGCTCTTGAGGGCCAACATGGCCGGGTCTTCCGTGAGCATCCGGTCCAGGGTGGACAGGCCGCCGCCCTCCCCGCCACGGATCACCCGCTGGTCAATGGTGTGGTACTTGGACGAGTCCACCACGCACTCCACCCGGCCGTCCACCACGATGGGGATGGTGGTGGACTCCAGCAGCACCCGCTCCCCCCGGTGGTTGTTGATGTCCTGGAGAACGTTGTAGCTGGCCCGGCCCGTCCGCAGGGCGGTAAGGATGGTGCTGCTCTCCCCGTCCAGCTCCGGATAGAGCTCCAGAATGTGCCGCCCCACCGTGTCCTGGGAGCACCAGTAGCTGTTCAGCGGAATCCGGTGGTATTCGATGATCCCCTCCCGGTTGACCACCAGAATTCCGTCCGTATCCTCGCAGAGGCGGAGTACCTCGCCAATCTGATCCAGAAACCGCTCCAGCATGCCTGCTCTCCCCTTCTATTCATGAGAATATAAAAAAAATCTGGATTTCTCCAGATTCGACGGATAAAACAATTGACTTTTGTTCCCTTTTCATGGTATACTGAAATGCTCTTATCTTCCAATCCAGTTTTCCCGATTTTTTCCCAGCTTGGACACAGTTTAGCATGCGGGGCGGGAAAGCGCAAGAGGATTTGTTTCTTTTTTGTCCACACAGCCGAGCGTGTACTTCCTTCTTCCCCGCCGCGCTTTGTCGGGTTTGACGGAAGACAGCCGATGGAAACCGGAGAGCGCTGCCGCCCAACGCTCCCCAAACAAAGAAAACGAGGTGTTTTTTCTACGATGGTCAAGGACGTCTACTACGGCAAGACCCTCCGCAAGAGCTTTGCCCGCCATGAAGAAATCCTGGACATGCCCAACCTCCTGGAGGTGCAGAAGAACTCCTATCAGTGGTTCCTGGACACGGGACTGCGGGAGGTCTTCAAGGATGTGGCCTCGATCACCGACTACGCGGGCAACCTGGAGCTCTCCTTCATCGACTACTCCATGGATGAGCCCCCCAAGTACAGCGTGGAGGAGTGCAAGGCCCGGGACGCCACGTACGCCGCGCCCATCAAGGTGCGGGTGCGCCTGCGCAACAAGGAGACCGAGGAGATCAAGGAGCAGGAGATCTTCATGGGCGACTTCCCCCTGATGACCAAGGCCGGCACCTTCGTCATCAACGGCGCCGAGCGCGTCATCGTCTCCCAGATCGTCCGCTCCCCCGGCATCTATTACTCCCACACCGAGGACAAGGCCGGCGGCATCACCTACGCCACCACCGTCATCCCCTACCGGGGCGCCTGGCTGGAGTATGAGACCGACCTGAACGACGCCTTCTACGTGCGCATCGACAAGAACCGCAAGCTGCCCATCACCTGCCTGATCCGTGCGGTGGGCCCCAAGACCGACCCCGAGATCCTCGAGCTGTTCGGCGAGGATCCCCGCATCGTTGCCACCCTGGAGAAGGACGCCTGCAAAACCTATGAGGACGCGCTGCTGGAGATCTACCGCAAGCTGCGCCCCGGCGAGCCCCCCACGGTGGACTCCGCCGAGAGCCTGCTCAACGCCCTGTTCTTCGATCCCCGGCGCTACGACCTGTCCGCCGTGGGCCGCTACAAGTTCAACAAGAAGCTGTCGATCTGGACCCGCCTGGTGAATCAGACCCTGGCCGCCCCCGTGGCCGACCCCATGACCGGCGAGATCATCGCCGAGCCCGGCGAGGTGCTCACCCGTGAGCGGGCCCACGAGCTGGACGACAAGGGCGTCAACGAGGTTGTACTGGAGCTCGACGGCGTGCAGATCAAAGTATTCTCCAATCACATGGTGGATATGTCCAAGTTCGTGGACTTTGATCCGGAGGAGTGCGGCGTCAGTGAGAAGGTACGCTTCACCGTGCTCCAGGAGCTGCTCCAGAATTACACCGGCGAGGAGCTCAAGGAGGCCGTGAAGGAGCGCATCGACGACCTCATTCCCAAGCACATCATCGTGGACGACATCATGGCGTCCATCAACTACCTCAACTGCCTGGCCCACGGGGTGGGCTCCGCCGACGACATCGACCACCTGGGCAACCGCCGCCTGCGCTGCGTGGGCGAGCTGCTCCAGAACCAGTTCCGCATCGGCTTCTCCCGCATGGAGCGGGTGATCCGGGAGCGCATGACCATCCAGGATCTGGACATCGTCACTCCCCAGAGCCTCATCAACATCCGCCCCGTCACCGCCGCCATCAAGGAGTTCTTCGGCTCCAGCCCCCTGAGCCAGTTCATGGATCAGACCAACCCCCTGGCGGAGCTGACCCACAAGCGGCGTCTTTCCGCCCTGGGCCCCGGCGGCCTCTCCCGCGAGCGTGCCAGCATGGAGGTCCGCGACGTCCATTACAGCCATTACGGCCGCATGTGCCCCATCGAGACCCCTGAAGGTCCCAACATCGGCCTGATCTCTTATCTCGCCACCTATGCCCGGATCAATGAGTACGGCTTTATTGAGGCGCCCTACCGGGCGGTGGACAAGGAGACCTTCCACGTCTCCGACGAGATTGTCTATATGACCGCCGACGAGGAGGACAACTACATCGTCGGCCAGGCTGCTGAGCCTCTGGACGAGAACGGCTGCCTCATCAACGCCCGTATCACGGCCCGGCACCGGGACGAGATCGTGGAGGTGGACAAGGAGCGGGTGGACTACATCGATGTGTCCCCCCGGATGATGGTCTCCATCGCGACGGCCATGATCCCCTTCCTGCCCAACGACGACGCCAACCGCGCCCTGATGGGCGCCAACATGCAGCGTCAGGCCGTGCCTCTGCTGCGTCCCCACGCGCCCATTGTGGGCACCGGCATGGAGCACAAGATCTGCATCGACTCTGAGATCGCTGTCCTGGCGGAGGGCGACGGCGTGGTGACCTCTGTGGACGCCCGCCACATCACCGTCAAGTACGACAGCGGCGAGGTCAAGGACTACAAGCTGACCAAGTTCCTCCGGTCCAACCACGGCACCTGCATCAACCAGCGGCCCATCGTGGAGGTGGGCGAGCGGGTTCACGGCTGGGGCACCGACGAGAACGCCCAGACCGTGGATCCCACCGTCCTGGCGGACGGCCCCGCCACTGAGCAGGGCGAGATCGCCCTGGGCCAGAACATCCTGGTTGGCTTTATGACCTGGGAGGGCTACAACTACGAGGACGCCGTGCTGCTGAACGAGCGTCTGGTGCGGGAGGACCTGTATACCTCCATCCACATCGAAGAGTACGAGATCGACGCCCGGGACACCAAGCTGGGCCCGGAGGAGATCACAAGAGACATCCCCAATGTGGGCGAGGACGCCCTGAAGGATCTGGACGAGAATGGCATCATCCGCATCGGCGCGGAGGTCCGTTCCGGCGATATCCTGGTGGGCAAGGTCACGCCCAAGGGCGAGACCGACCTCACCGCCGAGGAGCGGCTGCTGCGGGCCATCTTCGGTGAGAAGGCCCGGGAGGTCCGGGACACCTCTCTGAAGGTCCCCCACGGCGAGAGCGGCATCATCGTGGACGCCAAGGTCTTCACCCGGGAGAACGGCGACGAGCTGGGGCCCGGCGTGAACATGGTAGTGCGGGTGTATATCGCCCAGCGCCGGAAGATCCAGGTGGGCGACAAGATGGCAGGCCGCCACGGCAACAAGGGTGTCGTGTCCCGGGTCCTGCCGCAGGAGGATATGCCCTTCCTGCCCGACGGCACGCCGCTGGACATCGTGCTGAACCCCCTGGGCGTGCCCAGCCGTATGAACATCGGCCAGGTGCTGGAGGTCCATCTGGGCTACGCCGCCCAGAAGCTGGGCTGGAAGGTGGCCACCCCCATCTTCGACGGCGCGTCTTACAGCGACATTCAGGAGCTGCTGCAGCAGGCGGGCCTGGATCCTGAGGGCAAGAGCGTGCTGTACGATGGCCGCACCGGCGAGCCCTTTGACAACAAGGTCACCGTGGGCTACGTGTACTTCCTGAAGCTGCACCATCTGGTGGACGACAAGATCCACGCCCGCTCCACCGGCCCGTACTCCCTGGTCACCCAGCAGCCGCTGGGCGGCAAGGCCCAGTTCGGCGGCCAGCGTTTCGGCGAAATGGAAGTCTGGGCCCTGGAGGCCTATGGTGCAGCCTATACCCTGCAGGAGATCCTGACGGTGAAGTCTGACGACGTCACCGGCCGCGTCCGGACCTACGAGGCCATTGTCAAGGGCCACAACGTGCCCCAGCCCGGTGTGCCGGAGTCCTTCAAGGTGCTGGTGAAGGAGCTGCAGTCCCTGTGCCTGGACATTCAGGTGCTGGACAAGGACGGCAACGTCATCGAACTGAAGGAAGACGAGGACGCTATGGACACCTTCAACCTGGCCCGGATGGACGCCGACGACGACCGGCACCGCGCCTTCTCCGAAGAGGCGGAGTTCCAGGATTCCGGCTTTGACATCGAGGACGCCCCGGAGGATGCCGGCGCGGACATCGACGTGGACTTCGACGACGAATGATCCAGGATCGTATTGTTCGTCAACTCAACAATTCTGGATCATGTAAGGAGGAAATCGCAAGATGATCGACAACAACACTGGCAACAACATTGCCTTTGACGCGATTAAGATCGGCATGGCCTCTCCGGAGCAGATCCGCGCCTGGTCCTATGGCGAGGTGAAAAAGCCGGAGACCATCAACTACCGCACCCTGAAGCCGGAGCGGGACGGCCTGTTCTGCGAGCGCATCTTCGGACCCACCAAGGACTGGGAGTGCCACTGCGGCAAGTACAAGAAGATCCGCTACAAGGGCAAGATCTGCGACCGCTGCGGCGTCGAAGTCACCCGGGCCAAGGTCCGCCGGGAGCGCATGGGCCACATCGAGCTGGCCACCCCCGTCTCCCACATCTGGTATTTCAAGGGTATCCCCTCCCGGATGGGTCTGCTGCTGGACATCAGCCCCCGGATCCTGGAAAAGGTGCTGTATTTCGCCAACTATATCGTCACCGACCCTGGTGAGACTCCGCTGACCAAGAATCAGATCCTCTCCGAGAAGGAGTACCGGGATTACCGTGAGAAGTATGAGGACGACTTCCAGGCCGGCATGGGCGCCGAAGCCGTGAAGAAGCTGCTCCAGGACGTGGACCTGGAGGCCCTCTCCGCCCAGCTCCACGCAGAGCTGAAGGATGCCTCCGGCCAGAAGAAGGCCCGGATCGTCAAGCGGCTGGAGGTGGTGGACGCCTTCCGTCTGTCCGGCAACAAGCCGGAGTGGATGGTCATCGACGTGCTGCCTGTTATCCCGCCGGAGCTGCGCCCCATGGTGCAGCTGGACGGCGGCCGGTTCGCCACGTCCGACCTGAACGACCTGTACCGCCGGGTCATCAACCGGAACAACCGGCTGAAGCGGCTGATCCAGCTGAACGCCCCAGATATCATCGTCCGCAATGAGAAGCGGATGCTCCAGGAGGCTGTGGACGCCCTGATCGACAACGGCCGCCGGGGCCGCGCCGTCACCGGCGCCAACAACCGGGCGCTGAAGTCCCTCAGCGATCTGTTAAAGGGCAAGCAGGGCCGGTTCCGCCAGAACCTGCTGGGCAAGCGCGTGGACTACTCCGGTCGAAGCGTTATCGTGGTCGGCCCCGAGCTGAAAATCTACCAGTGCGGCGTGCCCAAGGAGATGGCCGTGGAGCTGTTCCGTCCTTTCATTATGAAGAAGCTGGTGGAGGACGGCACCGCCAACAACATCAAGTCCGCCAAGAAGATGGTGGACAAGGGCGTCACCGAGGTGTGGGACGCTCTGGATGTCATCATCAAGGACCACCCCGTCATGCTGAACCGCGCTCCGACGCTGCACCGCCTGGGCATCCAGGCCTTCGAGCCGGTGCTGGTGGACGGCCGGGCCTTGAAGCTGCACCCCCTGAACTGCACCGCCTTCAACGCGGACTTCGACGGCGACCAGATGGCCATCCATGTGCCCCTGTCCGCCGAGGCCCAGGCGGAGGCCCGCATCCTGATGCTCTCCGCCAACAACCTGCTGCGTCCCCAGGACGGCGGCCCCGTCACCGTGCCCACCCAGGACATGGTGCTGGGCTCCTACTACCTGACCATGGACCGCATGGGCAAGGCGGAGAAGGGCGCCGAGACCATCTGGTGCGAGGATGCCGGCGACACCAACCTCACCGCTCACTCCATCGTGGACGCGGATGACTTTGTGGCCGCCAACGACGCCCTGGAGAAGGGGCAGAAGAAGGCCGCCTACCGCCCTCTCCACTTCTACGCCAGCGAGGAAGAGGCCCTCATGGCCTACAACGACCATGTGATTGGGCCCCACTGCCCCATCGGCGTGCGCCGCACCATGACCGTGGACGGCGTCAGCCACACCGCTGTGGTAGAGTCCACCCCAGGCCGTATCATCTTCAACCAGAACATCCCTCAGGACCTGGGCTTTGTGGACCGGACCGATCCCGCCCACGTCTGCGACTATGAGGTGACCTTCACCTGCGGCAAGAAGCAGCTGGGCCAGATCGTAGACCGCACCATCAACAAGCACGGCTTCACCGTGGCCGCTGAGGTGCTGGACGCCATCAAGGCCACCGGCTACAAGCACTCCACCCTGGCGGCCATCACGGTCTCCATCGCAGATATGACCGTGCCCCCCAAGAAGTACGAGCTGGTGGCGGCCTCCGAGCAGAAGGTGCTAGACATTGAGAACCAGTACAAGATGGGCTTCATGACCGAGCACGAGCGCTACAAGCAGGTGGTGCAGGTGTGGGAGAAGACCACCAATGATGTCTCTGACGCCCTGCAGAAGAACCTGGACCGCTATAACCCCATTTTCATGATGGCGGACTCCGGCGCCCGCGGTTCTATGAAGCAGATCCGCCAGCTGGCTGGTATGCGTGGCCTGATCGCCAACACCGCCGGCCGCACCATCGAGATCCCCATCAAGGCGAACTACCGCGAGGGCCTGACCGCCCTGGAGTACTTCATCTCCTCCAGAGGCGCCCGGAAGGGCCTGGCCGACACGGCTCTGCGTACCGCAGACTCCGGTTACCTGACCCGCCGCATGGTGGACGTCTCCCAGGATGTCATCATCCGGGAGGAGGACTGCCACGTGACCCACGGCATCAAGGTCTCCGAGATCAGCGAGAACGGCCAGGTGATCGAGAAGTTCTCCGACCGGCTCCGGGGCCGTTTCCTGGTGGGCGATGTGGTGGACGCCGATACCGGCGAGGTGCTGCTGTCCAGCACCAAGATGATGGACGAGAACGACGCCAAGATCCTGGAGACCCACAAGTGGGTCCAGGCCAACTACCGCGACGGCGACCGCTGCACCTTCGACCCGGCGGTTGACGAGCACCCCACCGTCATGATCCGCACCGTGCTGACCTGCAAGGCCCACAGCGGCGTGTGCGCCAAGTGCTACGGCATGAACCTGGCCACCCAGCAGCCTGTGGGTCCGGGCGAGGCGGTCGGCATCATTGCCGCCCAGTCCATCGGCGAACCCGGCACCCAGCTGACCATGCGTACCTTCCACACCGGCGGTCTGGCCGGCGGCGACATCACCCAGGGTCTTCCCCGTGTCGAGGAACTGTTTGAGGCCCGTAAGCCCAAGCGGATGGCTACTCTGGCAGAGATCGGCGGCACGGTCAAGTTCGAAGAGACCAGCAAGGGCAGCCTGGTGAACATCGTCATCACCGCACCTGACGGGGACACCCGCACCTACGCGGTGCCTCACACCGGCCTGCTGGTGAAGGACGGCGACGTGATCGAGGCCGGCCACCAGCTGACCTACGGTGCGTTGAATCCCCACGAGGTGCTGCGCATCCGCGGCGCTGACGCCGTGTACAACTACCTGATCCAAGAGGTCCTGCGGGTGTACCGCCAGCAGGGAGTGGATATCAACGATAAGCATATCGAGATCATCGTCCGCCAGATGATGCGCAAGGTCCGTCTGGAGGACGCCGGCGACACCAAGCTGCTGGACGGCTCTATGGTGGACGTCCTGGAGCTGGACGACGCCAACGAGGAGATCGACCGCCGCAACGCCGCCGGTGAGCGGCAGGAGAACGGCGAGCCTCTGCGCCACGCCGTAGGCACCCAGCTGCTGATGGGCATCACGAAGGCATCTCTCGCCACGGACTCCTTCCTGTCCGCCGCCTCCTTCCAGGAGACCACCAAGGTCCTGACGGAGGCCGCCATCAAGGGCAAGGCCGACCATCTGGTGGGCCTGAAGGAGAATGTCATCATCGGCAAGCTGATCCCTGCCGGCACGGGCCTGACGGCCTACCACACCTTTGCTGAGGAGTTGGTTCCCGGCCCGGCGCCTGTTGAGGCCGCCCCGGAGCCCATTCCCGCAGAGCTGTGATTCGCCGGACATCCCGCAGACACAAGACCGGGAGAGAGCCTGACCGCTTGCGGTCAGGCTCTCTTTTCAGATGCCGGGCATCCAGAGGCGGGGTGAAGGAGACGCCCCGCAGCCCGGGGCTGAAACGGTTCTGCTGAGAAGCGGATGACCAACGCCCCCCTTTATTTAAAATATCAAAGCTCCCTTGTTCCCAGGCGCACTGCGCCGTATCCGGACGGCGGCCAGAAACGGCCCGGAAACAGGGAGAAGTTCTCCTAAGATGTCTCCAGGTATCCGGCACGCCCGGGAGATGGGGAAAACGTCCAAAAGTCTGCGGATCATGGAAAATTTTTACCGAATACCGAAAAATGTCTTGACGGATATGTTTCCCCATGGTATAATCCAAAAATGCGCGGATATTAGGATTCTGCGGATTTTGTCATGCGTTTCAGGAGGAATTTCCCGTGATCTCGGAGCTTGCTTCCCAGGAGAAGGTCATCGGCGTGAAGCAGTCCCGCAAGGCGATCCGGGAAGGCCGGGCCAAGCGGGTCTATCTCGCCTGTGACGCCGATCCCGCCATCACCGAGCCGGTGGCCGCCAGCTGTGCGGAGGCCGGCATCCCCGTAGAGACGGACTACACACTGTCCCAGCTGGGCCAGGCGTGCCGGATCAGCGTGGGCGCGTCCGTGGTGGCCGTCCTCTCCGCATAAAGAAATGGTTTTTTTCGGAATAGCTTCACCGCGTTCCGTAAAAAATAAGGGCTGTCGTGGTTACACGGCAGCGAAATTATGAAAGAAAGGAGAAATACACCGAATGCCTACTTTTAACCAGCTGGTCCGTAAAGGAAGAGAACAGGCTACCTACAAGTCCACTTCTCCCGCTCTGCAGTTTGGTCTGAACACCCTGAAGAACAAGACCACCGATCTGCCTTCTCCCCAGAAGAGAGGCGTGTGCACCGCCGTGAGAACCGCGACCCCCAAGAAGCCCAACTCCGCCCTGCGTAAGATCGCCCGTGTGCGTCTGACCAACGGCTACGAAGTCACCGCTTACATTCCCGGCGTGGGCCACTCCCTGCAGGAGCACTCCGTCGTGATGATCCGCGGTGGCCGTGTCAAGGATCTCCCCGGTGTCCGTTACCACATCATCCGCGGTACGCTGGATACCCAGGGCGTCTCCGGCCGTATGCAGGCTCGTTCCAAATACGGTGCCAAGCGGCCCAAGCAGAAGTAAGTCTGCGAACTGAGAGCTTTGCCGAATAGGTTTATATAGATGGCGGCCTCCGGGCCGCCGGGACGACCTCTTTGGCAGGCATCCACGGAAGGCTGCAATACGCCTTTTGAGTACCTATGAGATCATAGAATTATTATGAAGGAGGGAAGCATAGTGCCCAGAAGAGGTAATGTTCCCAAGAGAGAGATCCTGCCGGATCCCGTTTACGGCTCCGTCCTGGTCACCCGGCTGATCAATAGTGTCATGCTGGATGGCAAGAAGGGCGTGGCCCAGAAGGTGGTCTACGGTGCCTTCGACCAGATCAAGGAGAAGACCGAGAAAGACCCCATCGAAGTGTTCAACCAGGCCATGGAGAATATCATGCCCAGCCTGGAAGTCAAGGCCCGCCGTGTGGGCGGCGCCACCTATCAGGTCCCCATGGAGGTCCGTCCCGCCCGCCGCACGACCCTGGGTCTGCGCTGGCTGACGGCCTACGCCCGTTCCCGCAGCGAGCGTACCATGGCTGAGCGCCTGGCCGGCGAACTCATGGACGCCGCCAACAACACCGGCAGCGCCGTGAAGAAGCGCGAGGAAGTCCACAAGGCAGCCGAGGCCAACAAGGCGTTCGCCCATTTCCGCTGGTAAGTTAGGAGAAACAGTATGCCGAGAAAAACACCTCTTGAAAATACCCGTAATATCGGCATTATGGCTCACATCGATGCAGGCAAGACGACGACTACCGAGCGTATCCTGTTCTACACCGGCGTGAACTATAAGATCGGTGAGACCCATGATGGCACCGCCACCATGGACTGGATGGCCCAGGAGCAGGAGCGCGGCATCACCATCACGTCCGCCGCCACCACCTGCTACTGGTCCGGTTCCAAGAACCAGTTCAAGCCCACCCGGATTAACATCATCGACACTCCGGGCCACGTGGACTTCACCGTGGAGGTGGAGCGCTCCCTGCGCGTGCTGGACGGCTCTGTCACCGTGCTGTGCGCCAAGGGCGGCGTGGAGCCCCAGTCTGAGACTGTGTGGCGCCAGGCCGATAACTACAAGGTCCCCCGGATGATCTATGTCAACAAGATGGACATCATGGGCGCCGACTTCTACAACGTGCTCCGCATGATTGAGGAGCGCCTGAAGTGCAACGCCGTGCCCATCCAGCTCCCCATCGGCAGCGAGGATACCTTTAAAGGCATCATCGACCTGATCGAGATGGACGCGGACATCTACTATGACGATCTGGGCAAGGATATGCGCGTGGAGCCCATCCCCGCGGACATGGTGGACCTGGCAAACGAGTACCGGGAGAAGCTGATGGACGCCGTGTCCATGGTGGACGAGTCTATCATGGAGGCATATCTGGCTGGCGAGGAAGTTCCCACGGCCAAGATCCGTGCGGCCATCCGCAAGGCCACGATCGCCAATGAGATGGTGCCCGTCACCTGCGGCACGTCTTACCGCAACAAGGGCGTGCAGAAGCTGCTGGATGCCATCGTGGACTATATGCCCTCTCCCCTGGACATTCCGCCCATCAAGGGCGTGAACCCCAAGACTGATGAGGAGGACGAGCGTCCTGCGGACGACAACGCCCCCTTCTCCGCCCTGGCGTTCAAGATCATGACCGACCCCTATGTGGGCCGCCTGAGCTTCTTCCGCGTCTATTCCGGCCATCTGACCACCGGTTCCTCCGTGCTGAACAGCACCAAGAACGTCAAGGAGCGTATCGGCCGGATCCTGCAGATGCACGCCAACCACCGGGAGGATATCGAGGAGGTCTTCTCCGGCGATATCGAGGCCGCCGTGGGTCTGAAGAACACCACCACCGGCGACACCCTGTGCGATGAAAAGGCACCTATCATTCTGGAGTCCATGGAGTTCCCCGAGCCCGTCATCCGCGTGGCCATCGAGCCCAAGACCAAGGCCGGCCAGGAGAAGATGACCATGGGCCTCATCAAGCTGGCCGAGGAGGATCCCACCTTCAAGACCTACACGGATGAGGAGACCGGCCAGACCATCATCGCCGGCATGGGCGAGCTGCACCTGGAGATCATCGTGGACCGCCTGCTGCGCGAGTTCAAGGTGGAGGCCAACGTGGGCGCACCTCAGGTCGCCTACAAGGAGACCATCAAGAAGGCCGTGGACCAGGACACCAAGTATGCCCGTCAGTCCGGCGGCAAGGGCCAGTACGGCCATGTCAAGATCCACGTGGAGCCCAACGAGTCCGGCAAGGGCTACGAGTTTGTCAACGCCATCGTGGGCGGCGCCGTTCCCAAGGAGTATATCCCGGCTGTCGACGCCGGTATCCAGGGCGCCATGAACGCCGGCGTGGTGGCCGGCTTCCCCGTGGTGGATGTGAAGGTCACTCTGTACGACGGCTCCTATCATGAGGTGGACTCCTCTGAAATGGCGTTCAAGATCGCCGGCTCCATGGCCTTCAAGGAGGCCTGCCGCAAGGCCGATCCCACGCTGCTGGAGCCCATCATGAAGGTCAGTGTCATCGTGCCCGATGAGTATATGGGCGATGTCATCGGCGACCTGAACAGCCGCCGCGGCCAGATCATCCAGCTGGAGGCCCGTCCCGGCGCCCAGCAGATCGACGCCTACGTGCCCCTGGCCGAGATGTTCGGCTATGCCACCGACCTGCGGTCCCGCACCCAGGGCCGCGGCCAGTACACCATGGAGCCCAGCCACTACGTGGAGATCCCGAAGAATATCCGGGATAAGATCGTGGAGACCCGCAATAAGCCCCAGGCGTAAGGAAAAAGGGATTGATTTTCCCTCCATTATACGGTAAAATAAGCAATGCTGAGAAAAACCGCATTGCACCCAACAGATTTTGAAAATTGACAGGAGGATTTTCAAATGGCTAAGCAGAAATTTGAAAGAACCAAGCCCCATGTTAACATCGGCACCATTGGTCACGTCGACCATGGCAAGACCACGCTGACCGCCGCCATTACCAAGTGGCTGTCTCTGCAGGGCAAGGCTCAGTTCGAGGCTTATGACTCCATCGACAAGGCCCCCGAGGAGAAGGAGCGCGGCATTACCATCAACACCGCTCACGTGGAGTATGAGACCGAGAAGCGTCACTATGCCCACGTTGACTGCCCGGGCCACGCCGACTATATCAAGAACATGA
>ERZ1106973.1459-NODE-1459-length-21668-cov-3.930782_pt1 | contig 21668 bp, 16 predicted proteins | sample MGYA00403686_ERZ1106973 | MGnify/ENA primary metagenome ERZ1106973 (study PRJEB35170, sample SAMEA104062408) | human gut metagenome | biome: human gut; feature: human-associated habitat; material: faeces | place: Denmark | collected 2012-11-06 ...
TATCAGAAAATTCAAACAATTATAAATACGATTAGAAATAGTTATAGCCATTTGCAATATATTCGGGGTTTTGCTATTGTTTCCGCCCATAAATGCATGATACACTAAAAAATAGATGAAAAATACAGGCTATGGCATTGGGATAAAGAAAGGAGACCTACAGATATGGGAGGATTTTTTGGCGTTGCATCAAAAGAAGCATGTAATCTGGATCTTTTTTATGGAACAGATTATCATTCGCATCTTGGAACCCGCCGCGGAGGTATGGCTACTTACGGAAGTGATGGCTGGAAGAGAGCGATTCATAATATTGAAAATTCGCCGTTCCGTACAAAATTTGAAAAAGATGTTGATACAATGAAGGGAAATATTGGAATTGGATGTATTTCAGATTATGATCCACAGCCAATTCTGATCCAGTCGCATCTGGGGTGCTTTGGAATTACGACAGTAGGTAAGATCAATAATGCGGATCAGCTGATCCGGAATCTTTATGAAAATGGACATACACATTTTCAGTCTATGACCAATGGACAGATCAATTCTACAGAGCTGGTTGCGGCATTGATCTGTAAAAAGGATTCGTTTGTTGAGGGAATCCGTTATGTGCAGTCAGTAGTTGAAGGCTCGATGACGCTTCTGCTTCTGACAGAGAATGGAATTTATGCAGCCAGAGACCTTCTCGGACGTACACCGGTTGTGATCGGAAAGAAAGAGAATGCATACTGCGTTTCCTTTGAAAGCTTTGCATATATCAACCTTGGATACACAGATTACAAAGAGCTGGGACCTGGGGAAATCGTCTACGTGACACCGGAATCTGTGGAGACTGTAAGTCCTGCATGTGAAAAGATGAGAATCTGTTCGTTCCTGTGGGTATACTATGGATATCCTACTTCTTCTTATGAAGGGGTTGGTGTAGAAGAAATGCGTTACAACTGTGGAAAGCTTTTAGCACAGAGAGATGACCATTCGATCGACGTGGATATTGTTGCAGGAGTTCCGGATTCGGGTATTGCTCATGCGATAGGCTATGCAAATGAATCAGGTATTCCGTATGCAAGACCATTTATCAAATATACTCCGACCTGGCCAAGATCCTTCATGCCGACAACACAGAGTCAGCGTAATCTGATCGCCAGAATGAAACTGATCCCGGTACATAGTCTGATCGAAGACAGGAGCCTGCTGCTGATCGATGATTCTATCGTGCGTGGCACACAGCTCCGTGAGACGACAGAGTTCCTGTATCAGAGTGGCGCAAAAGAAGTGCATGTCCGCCCGGCATGTCCACCGCTTTTGTACGGATGCAAATATTTGAACTTCTCCCGTTCCAAATCAGACCTGGATCTGATCACAAGAAGGATCATCCGTGAGTGGGAAGGCGACAATGATGTCAATGTACTGAGTGAATATGCGGATCCGAACAGTGACCGGTATGCAGCAATGCTGGAGGAAATCCGCAAGAGACAGAATTTCACTTCACTTCGTTATCACAGACTGGATGATCTGATCAAATCAATCGGGATTGATGCATGCCAGGTATGTACCTACTGCTTTAACGGTGTGGAATAACAGGTAAATGAAAATATAAAACAGGTGTCCACGTAAGTATATCTTAGTGATATATCCCCGTGGGCACCTGTTTTTGTATATACGATTTTGGTGTATACAATGATGTGGAATGGTGTACAAAGTATGCGGAGCGGTAGCTCCTTCTGCAAAGCTGCACTATAGCAGCAGATCATCTATCTTCACATAGTCTCCCATCCGGTATGCTTCAATTGCATTTCCATTGATCACATAGAACTTTTCGTTTGCATACACACCGCGGGTTCCAAGATAAGAATTACCGTTGACTTCCTCCTGCATCTGTACCTGGAAGCCCTGATCTTTATCGTAAGAAAGGATCACATACTGGTTGGCAGATCCGGAAAGCGGAAAGCCGATCAGATTCTTTTCCGGATCAACCAGTGCTGCACGGTAGTCAGAAAAAACATCCGAGTAATAGTACTGATCCAGTGTGTACTTGCTGACTTCCTTCACATCCGAAGGATCACTGATATCAAACATGGAGATCTTTACCCCGTTTGTAATGCCATTTTCATCGGTATCCATACCGATGCCAAGAAGCAGGTTATCACTGTAAAAATGCAGGTATTCCGAAAAGCCGGGAATTTTCAGCTTGCCAAGGATCTTCGGATTCTCCGGATCGGAAAAGTCTACGGAGAATAAAGGATCTGTCTGTTCATAAGTTACAAAGTAACCGGTATCGCCCAAAAATCTTGCGGAATAGACCTGTTCATTTTTGGCAAGATCCTCGATCTTACCGATTGTTTTCAAATCTGCATCCAGCACATAGACTGAATTGGACTGTGAAGAGCTTCCGACATTATGCGTAACCGTTGTCACCAGCCGCAACGTATTGTCATACTCATCAATGCTGAAGGAATCGTTCAGATATCCTTTTACTTTGCCCTGGGCAGAGCCGGAAAGTTTTCCTTTATTGTAAGACAGCTTGCGGAGGATCGTCTGATTCTTTGCCGCAAGATTATCTGCGAGGATACTGCTGTTCGCATACTCGTAAATATAAATGTTGTTCTCACTCACATAGACTTCGCCATTCTCAGACATGACTGCTTTCTGGTCTGCTGCCTTATCCGGACTGGAAGCGGAAACGGAGCTGACAACAAGGTACTGGTCTGCTGCATGGTTCGTCGGGAGATAGATATCCGACTGCTTCAGAAGATTGTCACCAACAAGCGGAACATAGGAAGGATAATCTTTTTTGGTGATCGTATCGTAAATATAATAGTCGCTGAATACATACAGATATCCGTCTTTAAAACGTGAAGTGCGGTAGTAACCACTCTGATCCACGGTTCCGATGGATTTCGGATTGTTGATATCTGCCAGGTCATAAGTCTGGATACGGGTACAGCTGCCGCGGTACAAGGTTTTACTGTCAGAATCAACCTGCGTGTTCTGCATGTTGCCAAGGACAAAAAGCTTCTGGTCACTCAGGTAAAATTCGGATGCCTGAAAATTCTCATTCAGCGAAATACCGGAAACAACCTTCATCTGATCAGACCGGATATCTACAATGGAAATTTCCTGTGAGTTTGCTTTCAGTGTATAAAGATAACTTCCATCCGTTTTTACAATGTCTGCTTCACCGACGCCCTCTGTGCGGACGTTGGTATCGGAAAATGAAGTATCCACAGCACGTGCAGAGGCTGTTGAAGAATCCGAAGAGGAGCTGGAACTATCGGTACGTGCACCACTGTCGGCTGTTTCAGTTGAATACATAACAATTCCGTTGTCGGTTGAACCGGTAACAGATGAAGAATCCAACTCATCCTGATAAGATTGCAGGTATGTGTAGACTTCATCATAATCGGTTGCCGTCTCTAAAGTATCGGAAGAGGCAAGCTTACCGGAGGATGTATCGATTGAAGAACTGCCTTTTGTGGAAGAAGTGGCTGAGTCTGAAGAAAGATTCTGCTGGCGGATGTGGGCGCCAATGCCGACAACCAGTACCAGTGCGGCAGCGATAAGTCCTCCGCGCATCCGGTAGCCGCGGGAAAATCCATGCTTTTTCGGGATATGTCCGGAAGCCTGAGTGCTGTTATGCTCTTCCAGCATTTTCATAATCTGATCCGGTGCAAGGCTTTCCGGAACAGGAGTTTTTTCCGTAGATTGTTTTATTTTATCCAGTATTTCTTTTTCGTGATCTGTCATATGAAACACCTCCTATTACTCTTTTATCCTACTCTTTCAGAAGCCAGCTCATCTTTTCGAGGGCACGCTTTCTGCGGGAGCGGACTGTATTCGGGTTCATCCTTAGCATTTTTCCGATCTCTTTACTGTTGTAACCGCCATAGACGGATAAGCCGATGATCAGCTGATCGTCTTCATCGAGAATAAGAAAAGCACGTTCGACATCTGTGCGGAGTCCGTCACAGTATGTGGCAGAAGCATGATCTTCTTTCAGCTCGGTCTCGGTCCGTTCACGGCTCTTTAACTTCCGGCGGCACACATTTGCCAGAATCTGAAAGATCCAGGAACGGAATGCTTCTTCTTTGCGTAATTTATGTATGTTCTCATAGGCGGAAAGAACGGCTTCACTGACGGCGTCTTCTGCATCCTGCGGATGATGCATCATGCAGAGCGCAAAACGATACAGATCCTGATAAACCGTCTTATATAATTCTTTAAATGCAATTGCATCGATCATAAAGTCCCTCCTCTCATAACAGGTTCTTTGTATATAAGAGTATAAAAAAGTCGGAAGTGTTGCAAAAAGGGACAGAAAAATTTCCGTCCCTTTGAAATCATATCATTGTCTGAGAAAAATTAACCTCTGTAATAATTGATCAGACATCCTTTGAGGATGATCTCACGTTCTGCATCCGTCAGATCACCGAGCTTCAGATCGATCTCCTTCAGAACATCGCCTACGACATAAGCCTTGATCGTGGAAGCTTTATCTTCTACTGCTTTGCGGATATCCGGCACGAAGAGATAGTCACCGTTCCTGAAAGAAAGCTTTGTGTGTTCCTCTTCGGTAATAAACGGAAGCATGCCCCAGTTGATCAGGTTCGAGCGGTAACGTTTGGTTGCGTACTCATTCGCGATATTCGCCCAGCCGCCGAGAACCTTCTGGCAGGAAGCAGCCTGCTCACGGGCAGAACCATCACCAGGTTTGACCGCGAAAATGGTACTTCCGACACCGATATTTCCTTTGCCGACTTCCGGATAAGACTTCTGGATTGCTGCCATCACCGGTTTTAATTCATCCAGTACATCCAGTGGACAAGTACCTGCTTCAATCGCTTTCTGGGCTTTCTGGACCTCTTTCGCGCGTCCTACATAGGCAGGATCCTTTCTGGAAAGTGCAAATTCAGCAAGTCCAAGCGGGTTGGAACGATAAGAAGAAGTTTCGCCGGAAGGGATCAGCTCGTCTGTCGTTGTAACCGGATCGTGGATCTCAGATACAACCTTCAGGATCAGATTCTCAGGAAGAGCGCTCATTGCCGGCCAGTCTTTGATGTTCGGTCCGAATTTGATCTCAACCGAAGGATCAGCAACGCCGTGGCTGTCAAATACACGGTTGGCGTAAATTCTGGAATCAAAGTGGTAGGTCGGGTTCTTGTATTCAATATCAAAATCTGTTGCCGGAGTAAGGAAACCTTTGTTCGCAGCAGTTGCGGCAATGGAACGTGCATCCATAAGGGCAACAGATGCGATCTGTCCACTCTGCAGCTTGCTTCCTTCACGGTTCGGGAAGTTACGGGTAGAGTGACGGATGGAAAATGCATTGTTTGCCGGAGTATCCCCAGCACCGAAGCATGGTCCGCAGAAGGCAGTCTTCACGATCGTACCGGCTTCCATCAGGTCAGCAACCGCACCATTTTTCACAAGCTCCATGTAGATCGGTGTACTTGCCGGGTAAACACTGAAGGTAAATTCATCTGATCCGATGTATTTGCCACGGATGATGTCTGCGGCAGCACAGATATTTTCAAAACCGCCGCCGGCACAGCCTGCGATGATACCCTGATCGACATAAAGCTTACCATTTACGATCTTGTCCTGAAGAGAGTAATCCACAGCACCGTCCAGGCTTACCAGCGCGCGCTGCTCTACATCGTGGAGAACATCTGCAAGGTTGGCATTGACATCCTCGATGGTGTAGACATTAGACGGATGGAACGGCATGGCGATCATAGGCTTGATCTCGCTCAAATTGACGTATACAAGACCGTCATAGTAAGCGACTGCGCCAGGCTCCAGTTCCCTGAAGTCATCACTTCTTCCGTGGATATCGTAGAACTCTTTGATCTTGTCATCGGTTCTCCAGATAGAAGAAAGGCAGGTTGTCTCTGTCGTCATAACATCGATTCCGATACGGAAGTCTGCACTTAATTTGCCAACGCCAGGTCCGACAAATTCCATGACCTTGTTATTGACATAGCCATTGCCGAAGGTTGCGCCGATGATCGCAAGGGCAACGTCCTGCGGTCCGACACCTTTCACCGGTTCGCCGTCCAGATAGATTCCGACAACGCCCGGCATCTTGATATCATAAGTCTTGTTTAGAAGCTGTTTTACAAGTTCCGGTCCGCCCTCTCCCATTGCCATGGTACCGAGTGCACCATAACGGGTGTGGCTGTCAGAACCAAGGATCATCTTGCCGCCGCCTGCGAGCATTTCACGGGCAAACTGGTGGATAACGGCCTGATGAGGCGGAACATAGACACCGCCGTACTTCTTCGCACAGGTCAGTCCAAACATGTGGTCATCTTCATTGATCGTACCGCCGACTGCACACAGAGAGTTATGGCAGTTGGTCAGAACATACGGGATCGGGAATTTCTCCAGTCCGGATGCTCTTGCAGTCTGGATGATTCCGACAAAGGTAATGTCGTGCGAAGTCAGCTTGTCAAATTTGATCTGAAGCTGCTGCATATTACCGGAAGTATTATGCGCACTTAAGATCCCATAAGCCATTGTCTCTTTTGCAGCAGCTTCTTTTGTTGTCTCAATACCTGTCTTGCTTTTTACGGCAGCAAGTGCATCGGGTGCATCTGCAATTACCTCAGTACCGTGTAAAAGATAGGCACCGCCTTTGTATAATTTCACCATATCATGTCCTCCTATTTTCTGTTTTCTATGAATTTCATGTGGTCTGCGACCATCAGAGCAATCTTAAATGTCAGGGCGTCCTCAAAGACTCTGACATCCAGCCCGGTCTGCTTCTGGATCTTCTCCAGCCGGTAGACGAGCGTATTCCGGTGGACGAAAAGCTGTCTTGCTGTCTCCGAAATATTCAGGCTGTTTTCAAAAAATTTATCAACTGTGGATAAGGTTTCTTCGTCAAACTGATCAACGGTATTTCCGGCAAATACTTCTTCCAGGAACATCTCGCATAAGGAAACGGGAAGCTGGTGGATCAGCCGTCCGATACCGAGTTCGCGGTAGGATAAAATATTGCGTTCCGGATAGAAGATACGTCCCACATCCAGAGCCATGCCAGCTTCTTTGTAAGACTGTGAGACCTCTTTGAGTTCGGGAATGATGGTTCCGAAGGAAAGCCGGACATTGACCATAGCTTCGGTGTTGATCGCATTCACCAGCATATCGGCAGTCGAACGGATCGTATCATAATCATCCGTACTGTCAAGGGACTTGATCAGAATAATATGTCCCTCATCTACGGCAGTAACAAAATCACCGGTTCCCGAGGAATAAATCCCACGGATCATATCCAGGACGATCGTGTCATCCGGATTCTTCGGTTCGATCAGATAGACGACTCTGCGCTGCTCCACTGTAATACCAAGCTTTTTCGCCTGATTGTAGATATCTACGAGAAGCAGGTTATCCAGGAGCAGGTTCTGGATAAAACGGTTACGGTCAAGACGTTCGCTTCCGGATCTTAAAAGGCTCTCCAGCTGGCAGACACTTAAGCGCCCGCTGGTATGCACATCAATCTCATTATTGTGCTCGATCACGAAAATATAAGTCAGTTCATCATCATCATAAACCGGAAACAGACCATAGCATTCATCCAGGTGCTCCTCCGATACGCCGGTAACCTCCAGCTCTTTTAAAAATGAGCAGACAGCTTTTTTTACTGCAGGCTTCTCCTTACCTACAGCTGCAAGCATCACTCCGTCTGTGTTCCAGATGGAACAGTTACACTCGATGATATCCCCTATTTCATTGATTGTTCTCTGTAAAATCTGGTTGGATAACAATCCGTTCACCTCTCCATTCTTTTCAATATATGACAAATGGGAGAATTGTGAAATTCCCCCATCTTCTTCTGACAATACAATCTGATATTATTTTAGCAAATGTTTCACACTTTAGCAAGCTAAAATGAAAAACGTTCTCTCTTATTCGTCTTCGTCATCGCATCTGTCAAGCATGGCAGCAACGATTTCAAGAATCACAGCAAGACCGATGATGGATGCGGCAGCAATCTTGCCGGATGTACCGGTGGCTGCCTGTGCGATACCGCCGACAACCGGAACAGAAAGCTTTACTTTTCCAATGTAGTTGTTGTAAGGGATCGGATTCATATCTTTTTCCTCATTGGCATCCCCTTTGGTGATAAACTGTCCCATCGCCGGGCTGTTGGATACTACACGGTGGGTGATGATCGAGCCGTCTGCATTGTTGCTGTAAAAAGCAATGACATCATCTTTGACGATCGTGTCTGGTTCTTCATACCGGACATAGACCAGGCTTCCCGTCGGGATCGCCGGTTCCATACTTCCACTGATCACGGTGTACATCTGAAAACCAAAAGCTTTCGGAAGCGTCAGCGGAATACAGGCAAGAATCAGTACTGTCAGTAAAACGGTGCACAGTGCACTGCAAAATGCAGCCACCGGGCTTTTCTTTTTCTTCGTTCTCTTCAAAAAAGACTTCTCCTTTAGTGCCGCGCTTTTTTATTTTGCACGTTTTTTCAAGAATACGATCAGTCCTGCGAGAGCTGCTACCGCAACAACGATAATGCCGATTCCTGCTGCGATTGGAGTCTTACTCGTCTTGTCTTTCGCATCGATATTTCCTTTTGGAGTGTCTTCATCATCCAGATCTACCAGAGACTTTGGTGTCTGTTCATCCGGTGCGGTGGTCGTATCGTCTGTCGTATCCTGAGAATTGTCTGCATTCGTTGTACCACCGGCAGTACCGCCTGTTGTAGTACCACCCGCTGTAGTACCGCCTGTTGTAGTACCACCCGCTGTAGTACCGCCTGTTGTAGTACCACCTGCTGTAGTACCAGTACCAGTGGCTGCACCTGTTGTACCGGCAGCTCCGGTTGTACCTGCTGCACCGGCAGGAGTTGCGGTTCCAGGAACTGTTGTTGTGACGGTAGTTGTTGTCTCAACGATACGGTCTGTAGCTCCCGGTGTGTAGGTAAACGTAAATACATTCTCAGATTCATTATCACTCAAAGTCTTCGTAAGTGCAAGAGCATCCGGGATATAATTTTCAACGTAACGGTAAGCAACGACCGGTTTGTCACCGACATTGCCGTAGAAGGTCTGGCTCTCTGCCAGTGAATTGCCGGATGCATCCTGATAATTTACGGTATAGGCAACCATGTTGCCTTTGATTCCGTAAGCGACTACATAGTCGGCATCTTTATCAACGGTAAAGGAAGGAGCCGCAAGTGCTTCGTCATTGTCACGTCCGCTGAGACGGATTCCTTTGACATAATACTTGTCGTCTGTTACCTGGATGTCATTCAGATTGAAAGTAACGGTAGAACCGGAAGCAATGTCTGCCTGCTCGATCTTGTTCTGTCCGTTAATTGTTCCTTTGTTACCTGCGGATAATGTTACCTTGTAGGGATACGGTGTAGTATCATCTGCCATAACGCTCATTGTGGATGCACCGAGTGTCATGGATACAGTCAGAAGAGAAACCAGTAATCTTTTCCATTTTTTCATCTGCTTACTCTCCTTTCTGTCTGCGTCTTTTTGTGTTCTTATTGAGTGTGTAGATACCATATGCAAGAAGGATCAGTCCACTGATGAGTGCAAGCACACAGAAGAGAAGAACTCTTGCGGTATCACCGGTTTTAACGGTCTTGGTTGTCTTAACAATCTTATTCTTGGTGATGGTTTTGCCGGCTGAAACCTTTTCTACTGCAAAGTTCATGCGGAGCTTTGCGAGTGTGAGCTGATAACCGTTGCCCTGTGTCTCACCTTCAACACCGACGGTAAGGTGTACCGTTCCGGTATTATTAGAAGCAAGTCTTCCGAGGTAGAAATATTCCTGGGTTGAGCTATCGATCTGCTTCAGACCTTCTCCTGCTTTGGAAGCGCCTTCCCCTCCGACAGTTGAGCTGTCATAGAGTACCTTTTCGGCATTGTCACTTCCAACATAGGTCAGCTTGTATTCGTAAGCACCACCTTCTGCGGAAGACTGTGCATCTTCCAGCGTCTGGATCACTTCGTTGGTCATGTACCAGTCGGTATCCGTGCTGTCAGAGTTCTTAAGCTGAACCTTGAGTTCGATGCTGTCACCCGGCTGGATATTTGCCAGCTCGTCAGTCACATCGGAGCTTTTAAAATTACTTTCCATCTTGCCACCGGTGAAATTAACCTGCCATCCGTCGGCTCCCTGATAATCCTTTGCAAATGCAGTTGTGTGTACCCCTGCTGCCATTATCACTGTCATGGCGAGGCACAAAATTTTCTTTTTCATACTCTGTACCTCCCTACTGTAAGCTCATTGTTGTTTCGTCGTCTGATACATTCACGTCCACGCCCCAGGCACTCTTGATCGCGTCCTTTGCGTTGTGTGTCTGAACTGCATCCACCTCTGCGTCCAGATGGAAGGTGTAACCGTCATACTTGTAAGTATAAGTAATAGTGTTGCCATCTACATGCTTTGTAACATCCTTTGCAATCGACGGATTAATCCGAATGGTATCAGATAATGCCGGTGTCGAATCTCCGGCTGCAATTGCCTTTGTATAATAAAGAACGGTACGCTCTTTATACTGTTCAGACTGTTTAGACTGGTAAGACTGGTCTTTTGCAACCTGCCATCCATTGTCTGTAAGGAAATTCAGTTCGATCAGATCCGGGGAAAGAGTGGTATTCTTCTTTCCTTCTTCGTCCTGCCAGCTCTTTGTGATGATCACACGTACAAAGGTGTCGATCGTACCGCTGTTCTTGACGCTGATTGCTTCGTTATATTTTTTGCCCGGTGTAAATGTCTCATCCTTTCCGAGAAGATCTGTGAGAAGCTCGCCCTTTGAGGTTCCCTTCCATTCATTGTTCGATACATAATCCCGGCTGCTGACTACTTTGTCATTTTCCAGAAGAGATACGCCGATACTCTGCATATTCATCTGTGCGGAATAATTCTCACTGTAGTAAGTGAGTGCGGCGCGTGTACTGCCGACAGTGCTTCCAACCAGCAGGAGTGCTGCGGCTGTCAGGACCAGGGCAGGTTTCTTTGGAAATGATTTCTTTTTCTTTTTCATTCTCATTACCTCCTACTCTGTCGTCTGTGTGCTGTCGTCTTTAAAATCATAGACTGGATTACCGTTCTCGTCGTAGAGAACCGGTGTGCATTCCTGGATGACTACGATGTTAAATTCTTCTGGTTTGTCATTTACTGACGGGAATGTGTATTTGATGTTGAGTTCCGTTTCCGTTTTCTTTCCTGCCGGAAGTACTTTGTCGTAATACCAGTAGCCCTTATCACCTGCTGTCCATCCGCCGTTTGGTGCGTTATAAGTAAGCTCTACCGGTGCAAATGCTTTGACTCTTACGAAACAGTCATAATCACCGGTATTTTCAATTGTAATGTGCTTCCCGTTTTCATCAACGTCTTCTTTCGGGACTGTCTCAGTAAATCCCATATTCATTGTTACACCGCCACCGGCTGTCGAATAGGTTGTAAAATACGCCATCGCGCTTCCAACTGCCAGGGTTCCGGTAAGAGCAAGTGTTGCTGCTGCCATGATAAGTGGTTTCTTATGTAACTTTCTCATTCCGACTCCCCCTTCCTAGTTCTTTTCTGCCGGTTCGGTGTACTGATACTGACCATTTTCGTCCAGTTTGAAATTATTTTTTACACCGTAGCCGCCATTGGTACGTCCATCGTGTTTGTTGATAAATGAAACCTCTGCCGGTTTGAATTCTACTTCGGTTTCTTTTTCAGGATTAGCAATGATGTCTGTTTTCTGACTTTTAGCAGAAGCGAGTTCATAGCTTGCACCGCTGTAAACCTCCGTTACCTTGACATGAGATCCAGCAGGAATTTTTTCGATCGTTACAGAATGGCTGCCTGCTGCGCTAAAGGTAAGCTCTTCGATTCTGGTTTCTTTTTTCTTATCCAGTGTTGTGATATCGATCTGGAATACGAACGTTGCATTGTTACCGAAGGTAGCATTGTGATCTACCAGTTCCTTATTGATCACCAGATCACCGTATCTTACGTGCTGTTCCGGTTTCAGACCAACTGTACTGTTGTATTCTTTGGTCAAATCGTAGATCCAGTCATCACTTGCACCGTTACCACTGTAGTAATTATTGGTCGGAAGTGATACAAGGTAAGGAGTAAAGGTATAAGTATAATTGGTTGTAATCACTTTTGGTGTATCTACAAGGTAAAGTCCGGTCTCCAATTTATTTTTGTAGCCTCTTCCGTTTTGCAGTGTAACGGTTTCGGTTGGATCAACAACCGTATTTCCCTTTGAATCTGTCAACTTACCTTGTGTTTCTTTGGCACGTTCTGCCCAAGTAGCAGCTGCAGTATCCAGGTTATCAGCACTTACGGAAGAAAGATCCAGTCCGGTGAATGCATCCGTTGCGGTATAGTTGCCGGATACATCAACTGTTGCAACTTTGTACAGATTGACCTGAACAGTAACGTTGTCATTTAGAAGTTCACTGTTTCCACCAATGTCAAATTGGATGGAACACTCTGCATCGGTATCGATCGCGTTTGCGGCTTTCGCACCCGGAAGAGTGAGCAGTGGAAATGTAAGAGCGACAGCTAAGAGAAAAGTACTTCCCTGTTTTAATCGTTTATTCATCATCGCCTCATGTCCTCCTTAAAAATCTTGGTTATTCTTTGTGAGCTTTTCTCTTGGAAAGGAATCGCAAGAGAATGATCACAAGAATCGTGATTGAAAGTCCTAAAATTAAATAGAGCATATAATAATTCTGAATGGCTTTTACCATAGAATCTGTAACTGATTCGGTAGCATCCTCTTCGCCGTTATATGGAACTCTGGTTCCTCTTACGAGAAGACGATGGGAGTTGACTCCATATGGTGTACAGGTAAATAAAGTTACCTGATCTTTTCCTTCTTCTATCTGGAGTGCTTTCTCCAGTGTTTCATGATCGTCTTTGTCTACCATCGGAAGAATCTGATCTACCTTGTAGGCAAGGACTTCATCCAGTACATGGATGTAAAATTTATCGCCAACTTTGAGCTGATCGATATCGGTAAAAAGCTTTGCGCTTGGAAGTCCACGGTGAGCTGCGAGAACACTGTGGGTACTCTCCCCTCCGATCGGAAGCTTTGTGCCGTTCAGATGTCCGACACCGGTCTGAAGTTCATCATCACCGGTACCATGGTAAATGGCAAGCTTGATGTTGATCTTCGGAATGGAAAGATATCCCATTACTCCGTCATCTGCAACGTTCAGGATCTTCCAGTATTCGGTGTCTTTGATGTCATTTTCATCTTCACCAAATACATCTCCGTAGAGGTTGTTCTGCTGAATGGTATCATTGAAAGCTTTTGCTTTCTCCCACTCGGATGTGAAGTCCTCTGATTCCATGTCCTGTATTGTATTGTCATAGCTGCTGATCAGCTGATTCTGTCTGTAGGTGTTCCACTGGTTGGATACCGTCGGGTAGATCAGAATCCCAAATCCTATCAAGAATAACAGACCGAAAAGGAAGGTTGAGATTTTTCTTTTCATAGGCATATTCCCTTTCTCGTTCTTATTCTCTTTTTAAGAGGTCTCATTTTTCTTCTTTTGAAGCTTCTTCTCCTTTAAGTATAACACAAGGATGAAGATTGTGGTAATTACAAGACCAATAATTACCCATAAAAGATAATTTGTATGAAGACTGATTCCGCTGAGCGGTGTCTTCTCATCGGCAACTTCCTGTTCCACATAAGGTACTCTGTGACCACGGACCAGAAGCCGCTCGGTATTGACTCCGTATGGAGTACAGGTTAAAAGTGTTACAAGATCTTTTCCTTCTTCTACTGCAAGAGAGGAAGTTTCTTCCGGTTTGACTACGGAAATCTTGTCGACTTCATAACTTAATGTTTCGTTTAATACATGGATCAGAAAATGATCGCCTTCTTCCAGCTGATCCAGATCGGTAAAAAGAGACGCACTCGGAAGTCCACGGTGTGCGGAGATAACGGCGTGTGTACTTTTACCGCCGATTGGAAGAGAGCTTCCTTCCAGATGTCCGGCTGCCTGTTTGAGAACATCTTCCTCGGTGGTGTGGTAGATCGGAAGCTTGATGTCAATCTTCGGGATCTCCACGATTCCCATCATCTCGTCACCGGCAATATTCAGAGCATCCATGTAGGACAGGTCTTTTTTGTCACTGGCTGCGGCTACTGCAAATGAATCAGGAAGGATACTTGGAAGTAAGGCTTCATTGTAAGCTTCTGCTTTCTGCAGTTCTGCATCATAATCAATCTCATGTGCTGCATCCTTTTCGGATACAGTCTGTTCATAACTGCTGATTAGTTGCTTCTGCCTGTAGTTATTCCACTGGTTTGCAACGAATGGATACAGCAGTAAGGACAACCCGGCTAAAAATATGATGCCAATAATAAGTTTGTTTGCTTTGCGTTTCATCCGAACTCTCCTTGCTGTTGTATTATTTTTTAGGAATCCGGGGCGACCTGCCCCGGATTCAATATCTGATTATAAATAATTATTGCAATTATTTGTTGTCTGATTTCTTGCGGCTTGCGAAGAACAGACCAGCTGCTGCGATCATGATAACGCATCCAGCGATTGTGAAGATTGTTGTACCGATGCCACCGGTTGATGGAAGGGAAGAAAGTTTGGTGTTAACAAATTCACCAGCATCAACAGTTGCTGTGCGTCCATCTTCAATTGTTGCAGATTTAAGATCTGTAACAAGTTTATAGCCTTCTGGTGCTTTGGTCTCCTGGAATGAATATGTTCCTTCATCAAGACCTTTAATTAATAATGTACCATCATTAGCAACAACCATCGTAGTTGTAGCCCCAGTCTCTCCTTCAAGTGCATGTTTATAAACACCATCAGATACTTTTACAACGGAAACTTCTTCTGTTGTTTCATCGCTTTTAGCTTTTAACAGTTTGAATTCAGCACCTTTCAAACCAGTATGATTGTTATCAGTCTTTTTGATTGTAATAGCACCTTCTGTACCGTTTGTATTATCCTTTTCATAAGTTACAGTATCGGCAGTTACAGTAGCTTCGTTAGAATAATCAGTATCGGACATTACAATTGCATCATATGTTATTTCAACAGTTACACCAGCTGGTGTTGCTGTAATGAGACTTGATAAATCTACAACGTACTCTGTTGTGCAGCCTGTTGTTGGATTAATAGTGTTTGTAACAGGAAGTGCTGCAAGCTGTTCGGCTGAAATAGGAGTTCCACTGATAGAAACAGATTTCAGACCTGTAATCTTTAAATTTACTGGTTTATCTTTTACCGTAAAGTTTTTCAGTTCAGCACCAGATTCGTTTGATTTTGGAGCCATCTGTGTTGAAATAGTGAAAGTTACAGTCTGACCTCTATGAACAAATCTATCAGAAGCAGTTTTGTTAACATTGTATTTTTCAAGTTTAGCAGTTACATTAGCTGCCTTAGATGCCATATAAACCTTGCCATCTCTATCATATGTATTAGTAACCATTAATCCATAAACACCTGCTGTATCGTCTGCAACAACTACATAGGCTCCGATTGGAACCTCATTAAATGTACAACTTGTTCCTTCAATAGCAGTATCTCCTGTATATGCGGCAAATGGTGTTTGGGTTTTTGCTGCATCTTTCAGGGCGTTTTTCTGATCACTTTTAATCTTATAATTACCTGTTGTTGTATCAACTTCGATATAATTTTTAGCCCAATCAACAACTGTCCATTCCTGATTACCATTATTATCGTTCAGATAAATGATATTAACTAAGCTTACATTTGTTTTTACACCTTGTGCAAGATTAGTTACAGTAATTGAGTTTTTATAAGAGTCTGTAATCTGCCCTGCTGCGAATGTTGTCATACTCATTCCGAGTACCATAGCCAGTGTTAATAACACTGCAAAGATTTTTCTCATCTTCTTCATATTTTTGTCTCCTTTTCTTTTAAGGGCTTTGCCCATTTTTTATTGTCCCCTCATATGGGATAATAACGTTTTTGTGTGGCAAGAAGCCACTGAAAAATTAATCCTTACAATTATTTTTCCAGCACCTCCTTGCATTTGTTTTTATATAAGATCCATACGGCTGCAAACATAAGTAACATGCCGCCAATCATATACAAGTAAATTCCGGTGCCTCCGGCTGATGGGAGGTCATATAAAGGTGTGTTCTCAAACTGATATAAAGTAATTGTTGTTGTGTCAGCTGTTTGAGAATTTGTTTTTATAGTTGTTCCTGTGCTACTTGTAATACTCTTTAAAGAACCATTCTTTTTAATAACTACAGTCCAGGTTTCTGTACTCTTTGCATAACCTACTGGAGCATATGTTTCTTTTAAAGTATAGTTTCCAACTTGCATCTTTTCCTTTAATGGAGTATTGGTATTTTCATCAGTATAAGATGTATACCAATTTACAAAACCATTTTGATTAGATACACCAATATAAGTAATGCTTGAAGATTTAAGCTCAAAACGAGCACCTTTAAGTTTTAAGTTACTGTTAGTTGAACTGGTCTTCTGAATTCCCCAATTACTAATTACATTTTCATTTGTGTAAGTTACAACACCTAACTGTCCGGCACCGTTTGTTGAATCTTGCTTCCAAGTATGATTTTGATCGTCCTTTACAATAACATTTTTATTTTTCGTATTATTACCCATAGTAAATGTTACTGTATCACCAGTCGTGTTTTTGTTATTGCTCCAACAGTTTGTAGTATCGCCAATTACAACATTTTCTATAGCGTAATCAGTTTGGTCATTTTCTGAAAGCTTATAGTTTCCGCGTGGCAAATTTATAATTGCAATTTCACCAGATGACTTATTAGCAGATACGGTTACTGTAATTGTTGAAGTAGCTGTTCCATTGGTTATTTCATCAGCTGTTCCTGGACAATAAGCCTTTAAAACATTATCCCATAGTACTGGATAATCAGTATCATCTTTCTTTAAAGTGAAAGTAAATTGCCTATCTTTTGTACTTGATGTTGCTAATTGTTTAGTAAGCTTAATTTCACCTTTGATAACGTTGATTGTGTAAATACCATAACCTTTAGCATCATCAGGATCATCATTTTTATTTACAGCTACAGTACTCCTCGTGTCGCCACCAGAAATGTATTCTATACTATCTTTTGTTGTATTTGCTTTACTTTCAGGTGTAGGATCATTGGTCTTATAAGTAACTTTTAAATAATAAGATGTTGTATCATCAGGTGTGATCTTTTCCATCTCATCTGGAGTAATTGGAGTAGTTAAATCTGACTTTGTAAACCATTCTAATGTAAGTCTCTTATTATCTATAAGGTTCTTAAAATCTGTTTCACTTAAAGTACCATTCTCATATGAGGTAACATCTCCACCACCAAAAAGTTTTCCGAGAACATCTTTATCAGTAGGAATGGAATCTGCTTTGAAGATGGTTGCGGTATTGTTATCAACTTTTAATTGTGATTTTACATTGACCGTTGGTTGTGGGAATAACTTAGTGGTTTTCGCTGTTTTTGTGGTTACTTTATAAGTTATACCAGATTGTGCGCCATTTGTAGTTACGTTGTTATCACCGATAAAAGTATCTTTTGCTTTTACCTGGAATGTTTTAGTCCAGGTTGGTGTTCCATCAGTAGAATAGTTAATCGTCTGATTCTTCCAAGTGATATAATAACCAGATGTTTCATTACCAGCAATTGTTACGTTTGAATCTTTTTCCAGTTCGTCTCTAGTTTTTTCGGTTAATTCGAATCTCGGATCAATATAATCTGTAATAGTAGCACCCGTTATATTAATTGGAGTATTACTATTTGTTGTCTGTCCAAGAATCTGAGTAAAGATTGTATTAAGGTGAGATGCATCATTAGCGTTATAAGCCATATTGTCATCTGCCTTTTCTTGCAGGTACTCCTTCGCGGCTTTAAGTCCCATATTTGTTTCATCTAATCCTACTCCAACGGTAATTAATTTCGCATCTGTAGATTTAATTTTATCAATTGAAGTAGTAATCTGATCATAGGTTACACCATTTGGACATCCATCTGTCAATAATACAACATATCGTTTTAAATTAGATGTATTATTATCATTTTTCAGAATGTCATACGCTTTATCAAGACCTTCATTTTGATGTGTTCCACCGGATGTTTCCATGGCATTGATCTTTTCTGTTATAGATACAGATTCTTTACCTACATTTTTAAAACCGAACTGTTCTGTTACAGTCTTATTGAATGTTACCAATGCAATCTCACTATTCGGTGAACTCTGTGCCAATTGAGTAGTAAAACTATTAGTTGCTTGTTTTAAATAGTAGAATCTGTCATTTGCATCATTTGTTGTATAATACAAGCGCTCTTTGTTATCAGTTAATTTTTCACCTAGCCCTTCTTTACTATCATCAATATAATACCAATTTCCATCAGAGTATTTAACTCTATACATTGTCGCAGCATCAGTTGAAAGAACATAATAATAAGTTTCTTCTTTATCAAGAGCATCTGTAGTGCATGTCTTGTAAGGAACTAAAGAACTTCTAAAATGCATAGATCCAGATGTATCAAGTACGAATACAATTTTTACAGGTTCTGGTTCTTTTGATGTTATTTTTGTATAATTAGAAGATGCATTTAATGTAATGTTATAAGTTCTATTATCCCAATTATCAACTTTTGCTGTTTTACTTGTCTGAAGATCACCTTCTATTAATTCTACATCAACTTGAATAACTGGTTTCTGATAATCTTCTGTTTGAGGTTCATTAGTTTTTGTATTAGTATAAGTTACTGATGAATTATGGTTTGTATTATCATTGGAAGGGAAACCTTTTTTACCAGAAGAAGAATCATTTGCATTTCCCATCGTTCCATAATTACCATCAGCTGAAGCATCCGTATTGGAATCTCCTGTATTAGTATAGGCTTTATCAGTTTTATATTTTTCTTCGGCTGATGTAGTAGGTTTTACGTCAGTTATTGTGATGTAGTAATAAATATCGTCTTCAAGTTCATAATTCTCACCCAAGCTCCAAGTTACCTGCTTTTTAGCTGAATCATATTTTACGGTTCCAAAGTTCTTTTCATTTATTGATACAGCTTTTCCATTTGTACTGATAAGGTCTTCATCGGTTAATGGAATTTCTTGCTTTCCTTGATCTTCGTAAGTATCGTGATCGTTCGCAGTTGTCTTTTTAGTATTAGCAGTCGTTTCAACATATTTACTTAAAATATCCTTAATAGTAACATTTTTGCAAGGAAATTTCTGAATATCTGCTGCTATTTCGCTAAATTTCGTAGACAAGTTTGAACCAGAAGAATCTGAATTAAATACGGTGTCTTTGGTAGTTGCATTTACTTTATTCGCAACATTTTGTAAAAGAACAGTAGCTGAATCAGGAACCTTTTGCTGATCCGAGTAACTGTCGTAGGAATATTTTTCTACCGATTTTAACCCGATTCCTACAGGAATTATTCTGTCACATTTAAGTTTCGCAGCTGCGTCAAGTGCATGTTGATATACTCCATAACTAGTACTGCTACCAGGGCCAGCATAACTTGTGCCAGATTTATAAAAAGTAGGTTGCCCATCAGTTAAAAATACTATAATTTTTTCGGCATCAGCCCGAGTACCACTTGATAAAGCTTCTTTTGTTTTTACTAAACCATCTTCATAGTTTGTACCTTGGTCTTCTTTAATAGAATAATTAGATAAAGTTGATTTTACGGTTTCTCCGGTTGTCCAGTTAGTTTGTATTTGTGCAGTAGTTCCAAAAGTAACTAAACGGTAATTGACATCTACGGTTGTTTGACTGGAAAGAGTATCTATTAGTTTATTAACAGCAGTTTTACTATTTCTCCATTTATTGTTATTACTCATGGAAGTAGAAGTATCCATTATTAGTACAATGTCAAATTTCTTTTTAGAACTAGTTGTTCCTTTTTTACTAGAAACATTCAACGTTAAATCATAATTATTTCCATCTTTCTTTTTGATATATTTCTGATGGGAAAGCTGTGGTGCTGTATCCTCAATTGTTCCACCGTCAGTACTACCAGTAGATTTTGCGGTATAAACTAGATAAATATTTTTGGTGGTAGTAGGATTAGATAGAGTTTCAACCGTATTATCTTTTCCGTTATATAAAGTTAATTTAGCGCGCTTACCAGAACTACCATTTGTAACAGCAGACGTAACAGTCTTTCCGGATATTTTATCTACCTTTGCATATTTATAATCATAATTATCAATTATTTCAACATAATCAGAAAAAGATATGTCAGATTTATAATTAAGTGTTGCATCAGATGATAGAGTTGTTGGAAGTTCGTTACCTTTTTCATCAACATGATGAAGAGTCAGCTTAAAGTAAGTGGTGGAGTCTTTTTTCCATGTAATTGTAAAGGTTGAAAAACTATTTGTAACAAATGCTGCTTTTTCAACTTCTTTAGTTTCAGTTGTTTCTACTGTTGCTTCTTTTGTCTCATCTGCAACCATATCAACAACTTCTTTAACCTCACCCTGTTCGTCTTCTTCCAGATGCATAACAGTTACATCAAGGTTCTGTTCATCGTTCTTTTCTTCAAGGGCTTTCTTTGCTTCTTCTGGGATTTCTGTCTTTTTATAATCCATGGAAATTTTCACATTTCCATTCGGCTCCATCTTGTTTCCATCTGCATCTACGAAAGTAATATCGTAAGCAAGGAAACCTGCGATATCGTAAGTTTCGTTTTCAGCTTTTTCATTCAGCTTTTTCTCTGTGTGATCATACTGATCATTCAGTTCTTCAGCTTTTGCTTTTTCTTCATCACTCATGGAATCAGTGATTTCTTGTTTGATGACAGGAGTAACAGAAAGTGTTGCACCTTCCGGAATATTACCGGATTCAACAGCATCGACTGTTATCTTTACATTATCATCTTCATAAGTAAGCTGCTGAATCGGCTGTGCCTCTTCTGTTGCCGGCTGTTCAGCCGGTGCCTCAACTGTAGGAGCTTCTGTCTCAGGCTGCTGTTGTTCCGGTTGCTGCTGTTCTTGTTGTTGTTCCGGTTGCTGCTCCTCTTGTTGCTGTTGTTCCGGTTGCTGCTCCTCTTGTTGCTGTTGTTCTGAGGAGTTCACCGTTGCCTCATCTCCTGTAGCCTCATCTGCCGCCGGCTCTGCTACTGCTTCGGTTTGGTTCTGGCTGTCTGTGTTCTGTGGCTCATCAGCAAAAGCTGATGTCGCACTGCTAAGCACAAGTACCATGCAAAGCATGAATGCTATTAAACGTTTCTTTGTATTACTTTTCATGGCGTCCTCCTTCTATTCCTCAATTCTGACTTCATAATTGTTATCAAGTGCTCCGTCTATCAGCTTCAATAATTCAAGGGCACTGCGGAAATGCTGCTCTCGCTGCTCTTCCACCCAAGTAACGCTGCCCTGCCAGGTACCGTTCTGCTGATCCATGATTTTTATTAAAAAAGTTCTTGTATTTTTTTGCTTTTTATTCATGTCAGTTTTCATCTGCCCTTCCTAATTATTTAGACTTTTTTATCTTATATAGGTATTGTATCTGACAAAGCATTACGTGAATCATTACCAATAACGAAAAATATTAACTTTTTTAAGCTATAACAAGAAATAGTCATGTTTTTGTAATAATATAATGATTTGATACCAGGGTCAAAAGGTCAGAAAGCCGATGCAAGAGGATTTTTGACCTCTTGACCCGCCAAAAACATGAGTAAGTAGCCATTT
>ERZ1106973.1466-NODE-1466-length-21557-cov-8.264254_pt1 | contig 21557 bp, 24 predicted proteins | sample MGYA00403686_ERZ1106973 | MGnify/ENA primary metagenome ERZ1106973 (study PRJEB35170, sample SAMEA104062408) | human gut metagenome | biome: human gut; feature: human-associated habitat; material: faeces | place: Denmark | collected 2012-11-06 ...
AGCACAACATAAAAATGCCCCCTAAAAAAGGGGGCAAAAAATTCATTATTTAAGGACCTTAAAGTCAACTTTTCCTATCTTTGTTCTCGGAAGTGCATCAATATACTCTACTACTTTAGGCACAGACCATTTGGACAAATTCTGATTGCCGAACTCAATAATCTTTTCGGTCAACTTCGCATCGTCGTCGTGCTTAAAGTTTTTATTCTTTACTACAAAGAGCTTGATTTGAGTCTTGCCTTCCTCGCCGATACCGATAGCGCAACAGTCATAAATTTCTGCCATTGCACGATAAGACTCCTCTATAAATGACGGATAAACAAGATAGCCGGAAATCTTATACACTCTCTTGAGTCTCTGGCGGTAATAGAGATCACCATGCTCCTCATCATAGAAAACCATATCTCCGGTGTGGAGCCATACTTTGCCGTCATCATGCTTTACGAGGACCTTTGCAGTCTCATCAGGGTCATTCCAATATCCCTGCATAAGAGTAGGGCCATATACGCAAAGCTCGCCGTCCTCGCCGCTGACCGGCTCGGTTGTGCCGGGCTTGACTACCATAGTCTGAATATTGTAGGTAGGAATACCGATACAACCCTGTGGTGCTTCTCTGAGGGGAGAAGTGAATGTACATACCGTAACACATTCGGTAAGACCGTAACCGGATACAAAATGTACCTTTGAGCCATATTCCTTGAGCAATCTGTCCATTTTTTCGGTAAGAGAATACGGAACCACATCACCGCCGGAACCGATAAGCTTCATCTGGCTGAGATCACATTTGAGATAGCCTGCTTTGTGTACCTTCTCGAAGAAATCCGGCACACCGAATACAAAGCTGATTTTGTACTTCTTGATAGCATCGGAACACATCTTAGCGTCAAACTGTGGGAACAGAGCCTGCGGCATACCGGTAATAATGGAGATGTGCATACACATACCGAAGCCGAAGCCGTGAAAAACAGGAAGGGCTGTGAGCATACAATCCTTATCTGGATCAATAACATCGTGAAGAACGGTGTCAACAACATCGGTAATCTCATAGGAAAGGCTGTTGATATTATAATTAGAAAGCATAACTGCCTTTGGATTGCCTGTGGTACCGCCTGTCATCATAGTAACGGCTGTAGCCTGTGGGTCAGTCTCGGTGGGAACAGTATTATTTTCGAGATACTCCTTGCCCTCTTTGAGAAAATCTTTCCATCCGATGAGCTTTTTTACGCCCTCGGCAGGAGCGGTCTTGCCTTTAATCTTTTTCTTATATGTCATATTGGCGAGCAAGCCAAATGCGTTCTTAGGAAAATAGGTAGCGGTTTTGCACTTTACGAGAGTCAAATCCTCCATGCCGGCAAATGCCTTTTCGCTGACATCAAAACAAAAGGCGAACTTGGCACCCACAAGCTCCTTTGCATACTTAGCCTCACTGGCTACAGAAAGCGGGTGGAGCATAGATGCGATTGCGCCGATTTTGTTAATAGCATAAATAGCACATATGCACTGCGGCATATTAGGAGCACAAACTATTACTCTGTCGCCCTTCTTTACACCGTTAGCAACAAGACCTGCTGCACAGAGCTGCACCATCTCATCAGCCTCTTGCCAGCTGATTGTGTTATTATAATAATGAAAACAAGGCTTTGTACCTCTGGCTTGGGCAGAATCCTCAAATTTTTGGTACATAGTCTTTTCTACATCGTATTTAGAAATAAATTTATCCATAGAACCTCTCCTAAAACAATTTATCGACATTTGTCTATTATCTTTGTGACGGCTATATTATAGCAGATTAGAAGCAAAAATACAAACGATTTTCCATTTGTTTATTTTCATTTTATAATTTAGTAAATTGTTGTTTAAAATCCTGCTGATATGTGGTATATTATTATAGATAAAAATAAGAGGACAAAATTATGGAATACAAAATAAAAAAAGACCCTATAAACGAAATTCCAAAGGTACAATTTATATTTTGGATAATAGTCAGAATAAGTATGATTGTGTGCGCTGCCTACTCCTTTATTCACGGTGACAAGGTAATGGGCTTTGAGAGCGTAGCTTGCTTTATATTCAGTCACCTGTGGGATATGTTTCAGATTTTCGGAGGCGAAAGCTTTATTATCGAAGTACCTCCGCTTAGCCAAACACTGCTGAACATTATCATATTCATAGGTATAGTTTTCGGTTCATATCTGGAGCTGTTCGACAAAATATGGTGGTTCGACAACTTTATGCACATACTGTCCGGCTTTGTCTGTGCCTCGTTCGGTTATGATTTGGCAGTGATATTGCAAAGAAAAAAGGGCAAGTGTTCCATAATCCTGGCGGCAATGTTTGGGCTTATGTTCGCACTGTCTATCGCAGTGGGATGGGAGTTTTACGAGTTCCTTATGGACAGCCTCCACGGCACTAATCTGCAGCTGTCAAAGGCAGGTCCGGAAACTGCAATGTTCGATATGTCAAAGTACCACAACGAATACGGATACTTAGGTCTCGTGGACACTATGACGGATATGATGATGAACGCCATAGGCGGAATAGTCGGTATGGTATTTATGATAATTCTGCGCAAGAGGAGCAAAAAATAATGTCGATAATAATTTGTCCCAAATGCAAGGAAGAATTGATTTTGGACGGGAACAGTCTGAAATGCAAAAACAATCACTGCCATGACAGAGCAAAAGAGGGATACACTAACCTGCTGCTGACATCTCGCAGCGGTGAAAAAATAGGCGACAGCAAGGAAAGTGCTGCCGCAAGACACAGATTTTTGGCAAAAGGATACTATAAATGTCTAAAAGACAGGATAGCTGAGTTGCTTAAAGGCAGTGTGCTGGACATCTGCTGCGGCGACGGGTACTATGACGACTATGACGGTGAGCTGTACGGCTTTGATATAAGCAAAGAAATGGTCAGACTGGCGTCTAAGTCACAAAAAGGCCATACATACTTCGTTGCAAATTTAGCAGATATACCGGTAAAGAGCAAATCTTTTGACACCTGCATACATCTCTTTGCGCCGTTTAATGAAAAAGAATTTTGCAGAGTTATGAAAGACGACGGTGTATTGTATTCTGTTATTCCCGGCGAGAACCATCTGTATGAGATGAAAGAAATACTCTACGACAGTCCATACAAAAATGATGAAAAAGCACCGGACAGTCTGCTGCTCAATCTCACCGACAGAATAAAAGTGTCGGAAACGGTATTCATAGACAGTGACGACCTGTACGAGCTGTTCTCAATGACTCCGTACTACTATCACACCTCTGACGAAAACAAAGCAAGGCTCAAAAAAGCAAAGCACTGCGACTTGACTGTAGAATTTGTGATACTGAAATATACAAAAAAGCTGTAACCGTTTTACACGATTACAGCTTTAATTATTTTGTCTGAGTTCTAAGCAAAGAAGTCGTTTACATTAGCTACGCTGTTGTATTTTCTGTTAGTGAGCACCTTTGCAGTATTTGAGTCATCTGTGGACTCAAGGGTTTTGTTACGGGAATCCAAAGCGTACGAAGTTTTTTCTTTATCAAACTTAAGCACATTATTCTTTATTGAATAGGTACCGCTCTGTCTCTTAACATTCCAGCCGCTGTCGCCCTCCTTTTTGGAATAAGTAGTATAAACACAGCTTTTGCCGTCCTTGTCAAACTTGATGGCAGTTATCTCCTGATTCTTTTTGTCTGAAATCGGCTCAGTGAACCAATACCCATCGTAAATATATGTTTTGTCCTGCTTTTCGTCGGAAACGACCTCATTCGCCAACTGTTCTTCCTTTTGTTCATCCTTGACACTGTGGTCAAACACATCGGAGGAAGCATCCTTTTTTATATCTCCGGAAAAAGTAACAGGCACACGATAGTTATATATTTTGCTGTCATTAAGGAATTGAAAATTCATACTGAAGGTATAAGTATAATCTGTACCGCTCTTTATATTTAGGTCATCGGCATAAAAGAAAATTGTCCTAAATGAGTCGTCCACATTCTTTGTGTACTCATACTTATCGGTTATGGGAGCATCTTTTATCGTGTGCTTAGAGGTTACATCGCCGTTGTACAAATTAACTCCGTGGATATATTTGATTTTGGAGGAGTCTGCAATCTTGACATACACAACCTTTTGATTTTCGTTAATAATACCTGTACCCCGGGTGAATGACAACTCAGGTTTGTCGGGGGTTTCGTTAGGCTTAACCACAAAAAAGTACAGACCGGAGGTAATGAGTGCAATAGTCAGCAATACGGCAACTATCACTCTGAAAATATTTTTCCGCTTTTCCTTTTTGTTATCGGTTTCTTCCTCTTCGGTAATCACGCCGTCGGCTGTGAGCAATACATACCCCTCGCCGTCATCACAATGAGCGCCGCAGTAGGGACAAACGGTCGTGCCGTCGGGTATATCCCTCAGGCAATTAAGACATCTTCTCATAGAACAACCCTTTCGTTAAGTCTCATTTTTGTTCAACAGACCTAATATAACACCTTTTTGAAAAATTCTCAACTGTTTATGAAAAAAATAGTTGACAACAGAATTTGTTTGCAATATTATAAATATGGTTAGCGAGGACTAACCGACAGGTTGTCGGCGCTGACTGTATTTTTTGGAAAAAGGGTTAGCACAGGCTAACAAACGGAGGGAATAGTTATGATGCCTTTATCAGTTCTCGGCGGCGGTGAAGACGCTGTTGTAAAAAAAATAGGCGGAAGGCCCGAAGTAAAAAAGCATCTCGAAAACTTAGGCTTTGTTGTAGGCACTGAGGTGTCCGTAATCACAGAGCAACACGGCAATATAATAGTAAAGGTAAAAGATACCCGTATCGCCGTAAGCAAAGAAATGGCCAATAAAATATTTGTATAATAAATATTACTGAGCAAAAGGAGGATGAAGATGGACAGTTTGAAAAATGTAAAGGTAGGAAAAACCTGTACTGTCAAGAAAATCCATGGTGAAGGCGCACTTAGACGCAGAATCATGGATATGGGCATTACTAAGGGCGTAGAAATCTATGTAAGAAAAGTTGCTCCCTTGGGCGATCCTATCGAAATTACCGTTAGAGGCTACGAGCTTTCAATCAGAAAGAACGACGCCGAACTTATCGAAGTCGAATAATTTTTAGGCCGACAGGTTAGCGATATCTAACCTGAATTCCGGTCAAAAAGTTAGCAATATCTAACTAAATTCAGCCGAAAAGTTAGCGGTATCTAACTAAATAACAAACAAAGAGATGAAAGGAAACAATAATCAATGAGTATTCGCATTGCATTAGCCGGAAACCCGAACTGCGGTAAAACCACATTGTTCAACGCACTGACGGGTTCTAACCAGTATGTAGGTAACTGGCCCGGTGTAACAGTAGAAAAGAAAGAAGGTAAGCTGAAAAAGCACAATGATGTAATCATCACTGACCTTCCGGGTATTTACTCACTTTCTCCGTACACACTCGAGGAAGTTGTTGCCCGTAACTATCTTATCGACGAAAAGCCGGACGCCGTACTTAACATTATAGACGGTACAAACCTTGAGAGAAACCTCTACCTGACAACACAGGTAGTTGAACTGGGTATTCCGGTAGTAGTAGCCATCAACATGATGGATGTAGTAAAAAAGAGCGGAAACAAAATCAACACTGAGGAACTTTCTCGTCAGCTTGCTTGTCCGGTAGTAGAAATATCTGCACTCAAGAGCACAGGTATCCACGAGGCTGCACAGGCTGCAATCAACGCAGCAAGCGGTGCGCCGACAGTTCCGCAGCACACTTTCAGCGGTGTAGTAGAACACGCTTTGGCACATATCGAAGAAGCAGCAGTTCACGATATGCCGGCAGAACAGCAGAGATGGTACGCAATCAAAATCTTTGAGGGCGACACAAAGGTACTCGAAAAGCTCAACATTCCTGCCGATGTAAAAGCTCATATCGACACAGACATCAAAGTGGCAGAGGACGAACTGGACGACGATGCAGAGTCAATCATCACAAATGAGAGATATGTGTATATCGCATCCATAATTAAAGCTGTTCTCAAAAAGGCAAGCAAAGAAAAGCTGTCTAAATCTGATAAAATCGACAAGGTAATTACCAACAGATGGCTGGCACTTCCTATATTTGCAGTCATTATGGTAGCAGTATATTACATAGCAGTATCAACCATCGGCGGTATCGTAACCGATTGGACAAACGATACACTGTTCGGCACCTGGATTCAGGGCGGAATGACAACACTTCTCGAGCACATAGGCGCATCCGACTGGGTAATATCTCTCGTAGTAGACGGTATCATCGGCGGTATCGCAGCACCTGTAGGCTTCGCACCGCAGATGGCTATTGTGTTCTTGTTCCTGTCCATACTCGAGGACTGCGGATACATGAGCCGTGTAGCATTCATCATGGACCGTATCTTCAGAAAGTTCGGTGTATCCGGTAAATCATTCATCCCATTCCTTATTTCATCAGGCTGCGGCGTTCCCGGTATTATGGCAACCCGTACAATAGAGAATGAAAAAGACAGAAGAATGACAATGATGACAACAACAGCTATCCCCTGCGGCGCAAAACTTCCTGTTCTTGCACTTCTCGGCGGATACATTATGGGCGACAAGGTAGGTCTCCTTACAGCAGGTTTCTACTTCATCGGTATCGCAGTTGTCGTTATCGCTTGTATCATCCTCAAAAAGACAAAATTGTTCGCAGGCGATCCGGCTCCGTTCGTAATGGAACTTCCGGAATATCACATTCCTTCAATCAAGAACGTACTTCTTCATGTATGGGAAAGAGTATGGGCATTCCTCAAAAAAGCAGGTACTATCCTCTTCCTCTGCTGTGCAGTAATGTGCTTCCTGGGTAACTTCGGTGTTATCGACGGCTCATTCAAGCTTCTCGATACAGAATCATCAGAAATCGAATATTGCTTCTTGGCTATAATCGGCGGTGCAATCGCTCCTATCTTTGCTCCTCTCGGCTTCGGCACATGGAGAGCAGTAGCAGCTACACTGTCCGGCTTTGTAGCAAAAGAAGGTATCACTTCTACAATGGGTGTTATCGCAGGTTTCGACGGCGAAGCAGAAGCATACAGCGAGAGCATGAGAAACGCATTCAACAGCTTCCTTTCAACAAACGGACAGACTGCTGCCGGAGTTCTCACACTCGCAGCTATCTCATTCCTTGTATTCAACCTGTTCGATTCTCCTTGTCTTGCTGCTATCTCAACAATGGCTAAAGAAATCGGCTCAAAGAAATATTTTTGGTTCGCAATCCTGTTCCAAAATGTAATGGCATACTGCCTGTCACTTATGGTATATCAAATCGGCGGTCTCATCACAGGACTTGTTTCATTCAATGCAGGCACAGTATTTGCACTGATTATACTTGCAGTTTTGCTGTATCTGCTGTTTAGACCGGACCCGAGCAAAAAACTAAAGAAAAAGGCTATGGCAGCAGCATGATGCTAAATTCATTCATTACTTTATCCACAGATGTACCGTTTGGAAAAGCTGATGCGGCAGTAATCGCAGTTATTGCAGTTATTATGATAATTGCAGTAACTGTAGTAAGAAGATTTTTCAAATAAACATCAAAAGAGGCGTATAATTATGGTATGGTTTTCTACTCACATTGCAGACATAATAGTAATAGGAATTGTTCTTGTGCTTATGGCTCTTGCAATAGTTAAAATTGTAAAAGACAGAAAAGCAGGAATTATGGCTTGCGGTCAAAAGTGCGAGCATTGTCACGGAAACTGTGCAAACTGCTCCGGCTGTGCCGCAATGCATCCAAATACTAAATGAATCGGAGGGACGACACTATGATAAAGACAACAGTAGGTATCGAGGGTATGTCCTGCGGTATGTGCGAGGCACATATCAACGATGTAGTACGCAGGGAGTTCAAGGTCAAAAGCGTAAAATCCTCGGTAAAGAAAAAGAATTCAGAAATTGTATCAAAAGAGCCTATTGACGAAGAAAAGCTTCGCAAGGCTATCACCGACACAGGCTACACTGTAACGGGTATCACCAGCGAGGAATATGTCAAAAAAGGTCTCTTCAGATAATTTCCAAATACTCCTTAAAAAAGTCCGCTTCGGCGGGCTTTTTTATTAGTCAAAAGGCTCATAGTCTCGTTGACATAAAACAGTCGATATGATAGAATAATTATGACTAAAAGACATTTACTCATTACGGAGGCAGCATATGGATAACGCATCCAAAAGCGCAAAAGAAATCAAAAAGGAAAAGAGTCTAAAAAATAGCAGAAGATATTGCAAGTTAATACGCCATTTTGTACCGATTAAGAAAAACAAAATTGTTTTCTCACAATTTGGCGGAAAGGGCTATGGCTGTAATCCAAAAGCGATAGCAGATGAATTTTTAAAGCGTGACAGAGACTATGATTTGGTGTGGCTGCTTAAGAAAAACACTGATATATCTAAATCCGGACTGCCTAAAGGAGTTAGGGGCGTAGTAGCTAACAAAAACTCATTGAACTCTCTCTACGAACTGCTAACAGCCAAGGTATGGATAAACAATATTCACTTCAATGTCCTAATAGACAAGGGACTGAGCAAGCGCAAGGGCAATATATACCTCAACACATTTCACGGCGGCATCACGCTAAAAAATGAGGGCAAGGATAAAAACACATATAAAGAAAACGCAAAGCTCAGCAATAAGGAGCTTATGTACAGAAAAGATGCAGAATATGTAGACTACATAACCTCTGCCTGTGATACCGAAAAGCATGTACTTGAGGAATTTTTCTATAATCACGGTGAAATAGTAAAACTCGGTGATGCCCGTACTGATGTGCTTATCAATGGTGCTCCCGAAGTAGAAAAAAAGGTGCGCAAAAAGTATAAGATTTCTGATGAAACAAAAATTATACTCTATGCTCCGACTTTCCGCTCGGATATGAAGCTCCACTGGTATGATTTGGACTACAATGAAATTATCAATTCTTTAGAAAAAGAATACGGCTGTCCGTGGGTTATGATTATCAGACTCCACCCAAGGCTTGCCTCTAAGGCAAAGAAGATAATACCGAAGTCACCTAAATTTATAAACGGCAGTAACTACCTTGATATGCAGGACCTATTAGTGGCATCGGATATGATGATTTCCGACTACTCATCCTGTGTAACAGACTTTATGCTGACAAGGAAACCTGCATTTCTATATGTCCCTGACATTGATGAATACATTAAAAGTCGTGGAATGTACTTCGATTTAGACGAACTGCCATTCCCATATGCACGAACAACAGATAAGCTCATGGAGGTTATGAGTTCATTTGACGAAACTGCCTACATAGAAAAAGTAAACAGCTTTGTTAAACGAATCGGATATTTAGATGACGGTCAATCTGCCAAGCGCATAGTAGATTTCTTAGAAGAAAAAATGTGGAAAAAATGATAAAAATAAAACAACCTTGTGAGAAAATCAAATCTCGCAAGGTTGTTTTTGTTTAATGATTATACGCCTGAATATGCGTTGAATCCACCGTCTACAGGAATATTTACACCTGTAATAAATCCTGAATAAGCCTCGTCGCAGAGGAACAAAAGTGTTCCGTCAAGCTCCTCCGGCTCGCCGAATCTGTCCATAGGAGTAGCAGCAAGAATCTTGCCGGTACGCTCTGTAGGAGTGCCGTCCTCATTCCATAGGAGAGCCGCATTCTGCTTAGTGGAGAAGAAGCCCGGTGCAATGGCATTAACTCTGATGCCCATAGGAGCAAAGTGAACAGCCATCCACTCCGTAAAGTTCTTAACAGCAGCCTTAGCAGCAGAATAAGCAGGGATACGGGTAAGAGGACGAAATGCGTTCATAGAAGTAATCATAACTATGCAGGCATTATCCTTTTCTACCATATCACGAGCGAACACCTGAGTAGGAATAAGAGTACCCAAAAAGTTAAGATTGAATACAAAAGAAATACCATTAGGGTCCAAGTCGAAGAAGGTCTTAACATTCTCATCCTTTTGAACCAAATCAATCTTTTCGAGAGTATCCTTAGTGGTAGTACCTTTTGGGTTATTTCCGCCGGCGCCATTGAGCAAAATGTCGCAGGTGCCGAGCTTTTCGGCAATAATGTCTCTCGCCTTTTTCATAGAATCTATTTCCAAAACATTACAAGCAACAGCGATAGCCTCACCGCCGTCTGCATTGATTTCGTCAGCACACTTTTGTGCAGCCGCTTCGTTAAGGTCAAGGACAGCAACCTTGCAGCCCTGCTGAGCAAGAGTCTTGGCGAATTGGCCGCAAAGAACTCCGCCGCCGCCTGTAACAACTGCAACTCTGCCCTTCAAATTTTCGTGAGTCATAAGTACATCTCCGTTTTTATTTTCTTGATTTTTCTACTGCTTCCCACAAACCGTTAAGATAGCATGCACCTAACGCTCTGTCATAAAGTCCGTATCCCGGACGGGCAACTTCGCCCCAAATCATTCTGCCGTGGTCAGGTCTGACATAGCCGTCAAAGCCAACCTCTTGCAGTGCTTTGACTATCTCATACATATCGAGAGAGCCTGCAGCACTTTCGTGGGCGGTCTCATTGAACCAGTGGTCATTGATTTTTACATTACGCAGATGAGCAAAATAAATTCTGTCCCCTGCCGCTTTGATAATCTCTACCATATCATTCTTTGGACTTGCGCCGAGAGAGCCTGTGCAGAGAGTAAGTCCGTTATACTTGCTGGGTACCATAGTAAGAAGCTTTTGGACAGCCTCTTTGTCGGTAATGATACGAGGCAAGCCGAATATACCCCAGGGCGGATCATCCGGATGTATAGCCATCTTAACATCACATTCTTCACAAGTGGGCATAATAGCCTCCAAGAAATACTTTAGGTTAGTCCAAAGGTCATCCGCAGTTACACCCTTATATTTCTCGAACAGTTCTTTTATTTCGCCCATACGCTCAGTTTCCCATCCGGGCATAGCGTAGCCGTTTGAGTTATTGTCAATCTCTCTGAACATATCCTCCGGAGATTTGCCCTCTACCTGCTTGCCGTCGTAGCAAAGGCAGGTTGAGCCGTCGGGGAGAGGCATATACAAGTCTGTCCTGGTCCAATCAAAAACGGGCATAAAGTTATAGCATATTACCTTTACGCCAACCTTTGACAAATTGCGGATAGACTCTTTGTAATTCTCAATATACTTGTCTCTGGTGGGCAAGCCGAGCTTTATATCCTCGTGGACATTTACGCTCTCGATACATTCCATAGTCAGTCCGGCAGCGGTAATCTCGTCATACATAGCCTGTACTCTGTCCATAGTCCAAGCCTCGCCGGCAGGCAAATCGTGGAGTGCGGGAACTACTCCCACAACGCCCGGTATCTGCTTGATTTGGTCAAGGGAAACGGTGTCCTTATCTTTGCCGAACCATCTAAATGTCATTTGCATCGTCTATTCCTCCTTTGTTTTTATTATCGTGTTCATTTTAGCACAGAATCCCAATGTAATCAACAAAAAATATAATAATATTAGTCACTTTTTGAGTACATATTCTTTTCCTATATTTTCTACACAAAGAAGCTCTACTGTGGCGACGGCACAATCGGACTTGATTTCTGTATTTACCTCATGCGACAAAATTTCGCAGTCGGAATAATCCTTTTCCAACTTTCTGTTGATTTCATCTTTTACCAGCGTACTAAGCTCCTTGTCGGTCAGGTCAACAGTATCGAGATAATAGGGACGAACCGTCTTTTTTATGATGCCTATAGGGAGCACCTTATTATTGAGTCTGACATAATCCGAGTCGATTTTGTCGTCGCTGTACATACGGTAGCTCGAGCCTATATACAGAGGCAGCTTAATACCGAAAAAGCACAATGTACGATATGTTTTTTCCTTGTCATAGCTTTTGACTGCTTGGGAACGGCTGACAGTGACTGTGAATTTTTCTTTAACCTGTGCCATAAAATCGCCTCGTGCGTGGGCGAACAAATTTTTCTTTTGTTCCTCACTCTCACGGACACCGGACACAAGAATATCTCCTGCTACGACACTGTCGCCCACTTTTGCCACCTGCCAACCGTCATAGACCTTTGTGCTGACAATTATTCCGTCTTTTTTTGCCTTTAGGTTTACTGCCTTATTTTGCTTGCGGACATCGGGAATAGGCACTGTTTCGTTCAGCTCAACTACGGCTGTGGCTCCGTCTCTGTTGATATGCACCCATGCACATTTGTCAAAGGAAGCCATCATAAGACTCTCTAACCTGTCAATGTCGGCACTCCTCCAATATGTACCTACCGAAAAATCATTTTCCTCCAAAAACGCCGTTACCTGCGAAGTGGAAATTTTTTCATTACCCGTTACCTCCACATTCCACACAAATCCGTTCAAAAAGCAAATAATACCAACAAAGCAAAACAGACCGAAAAACAGTCCCGTGCGTGCCTTATACTTAGCCAAAAAGAATATGGGGCCATGTCTCTCGGATACCCTGACAATACCGCCGTGAGCAAGGGCTATGCGGTGTAAAAAGAAATAGCTCTTAGGTCGGCAACGAGCTGTTATGCCTTTTTTTGTTCGTCTTATGTCATAGATATTGAGCCCTTTTTCGTAGCATTCGTTTATAAATCCCTCGCAAAAGCCGTCGCTGAAAGTGAACACGACATACCCCAGCAGCCACCTGAGCAGTCTAACCATTGCTCTCAAACTCCAAGGAGGCAATCACACCCTTGACTATTGCACCACGATATGAAAAAGAATTTATGTACAAATCCTGTCCCACAAATGTGACGCAATACTTGCCCATATTTATTTTGATTCTGTCTTTAGTATATTCGCATATTCCCTTCAGTCCGTCTATGACGCACTCGCTGTCACCGATAAGCTCAATATGGGGAGATACGGAATAAGACGCTATGCTGTCGCTGCTCTTTGCTTTTGCCAAAGTAATCACCGATATAATATATGAAATCAAAAAGTTTCATATCCACCTTTTGTGCTTAAAGAGAAAAATCAGCCCTGCCGTGACCAATACAAAAGTGCCTATAACGCTCGGATATCCCCACCGACTGTAAAGCTCAGGCATATAACGAAAGTTCATTCCGTACCATCCGGCAATAAAAGAAAGGGGTGAAAATATCACTGTGACCAATGTAAATATTTTCATAATACGATTCTGCTTCAGCTCAAGCTCGGACTCATATGCCTCTCTGAGATGAACGACGCTGTCGGACAAAAGGGTTACTCTCTCCTTAAGTCTGCTTATGCGTGCTATGAGTGTGTCGAGATATTTTTCATCGCCCTCGCCCCATATCTCGTCATCGTACATTATGTGGGCAATATCCTCTATGCTGTCATAATAATCACGCATATGGAGCAATCTCTTTTTTACTTTCAGCAGTGACATATTGCAATCGTCGTCTGTATCCGACGAATGAATTTTGTTCTCTATGCAGTCCACATAATCCTCTGTGCTCTCGAAAAAGTCATTGTCACCGGATATTATACTGTCGAAAAGAGCAAAGCAAAATTTTCGCATACTCATATCAGACGGAGAATATCTGCTCACGGCACTCAAAAAATCATCTCTCAAAGAACAGTCGTTGTCCCGTATCTCGCATACGATAACAAGATTTTTCATCACAAAAAATCCCATACTGTCGCTGTCATTTTTGTCTCGGGCGGGGTTAATAATATTAAGTGTTCCGTAGACGCAGTCATCCGCCACCTGCGCAAAGGTGCGACGGCTGTTATTCTTGCACATAAAGGTCCACTCATCAGGCAGGCTCAAACAATCTTTTATGCTCTCTGCACTGTCGGAATTTATAAAACCTACGGTCAAAAAATTTTCGCTGATACGGTCAGCCTCTACCGTAACCAAATCATCACTGTACTCATAAAACATATTATATTGTGTGCAGATAACTAAATTTATTGCAAAAATCTCTGCGGAATGGTATTATAATTTCGAGGTGAAATAATATGATATTTTTTGTCATAATTCTTATCGCCATAATTTGTATCGGGATAGAGGTTGCACCAAAGGACAGCTTTTTTGATGACTACTGCTCAAGGAGGCAAACTGCCACGATAAACGGTATTTTTTCGCTGTTTATATTTCTCAGTCACGCATCGCAGTACATTCATTTAGGCGGCGTACTCGACAATCCGTATATCGCATTGAGGCGATATATGGGACAGCTTGTAGTAGCGACCTTTTTGTTCTATTCGGGCTACGGAATAATGGAGAGCATAACGAAAAAAGGCACACCCTATGTAAAGCAAATACCAAAGCACCGATTATTTAAGGTATGGTATCACTATGCTATAGTTGTGGCACTGTTTTTGTTAGTCGATCTTATATTCCAAAGGCCGTACAAAGCCACGGCAATAATTTTTTCGCTGACAGCATACACCAGCGTAGGCAACAGTAACTGGTATATATTCATAACCTTTACAATGTACCTGATTATATTCGCCTCCTTTATGATGTTCAAAAAATCAAAAGGATTGGCATTAGGCTCTGTAGCTGTACTGACACTTGTTGTGGCGCTGATTGAGTACAAAGCAAACAGCGGTGCAAGATTCTATGACACGGTATTCTGCTTTGTGGCAGGTATGGTATTCTCTGTAGCTAAACCAAAGCTCCAAAGCTTTGTTATGAAAAGCGATATGGTGTGGGTAATATCCTTTACTGTGTTGCTGGGCGCATTTATGGGAATCGGAACGATAAGGCATATATCGGATGTGTACTACAACATATTTGCTATTCTGATGGTACTGCTGATAGTTATGATAACAATGAAGGTGAGAGTGGGAAACAACATTCTCGACTTTTTCGGCAGTCACATATTCAGCTTTTTTATACTGCAGCGCATACCGATGATTATACTCGGTGAAACGAGTGTAAATCACACAAAATACACATTCGTTGTGCTGAGCTTTGCAATCACAATATGCCTGGCAACAGCCTTTGACAAATGTATGGCAAAGCTGGACGAAAAAGTGTATAAAAAAATCGGCTGACCACTTGACAGCTGTGGTATCATATTATGTGAAAAGAACGAAAGAAAGGAAAAATATCATGAATAAAAAACTTGTACCGGTTACACTTCTCACCGGATATTTGGGAGCAGGAAAAACAACATTGCTAAACCATGTGCTCGCTAATCAAGAGGGCTATAAAGTAGCAGTAATAGTAAACGATATCGGTGAGGTAAATATCGACGCATCACTGATAGCAAAGGGCGGAAATGTTACTCAGCAGGACGAAAATCTCGTACCTCTTTCTAACGGCTGTATCTGCTGCACACTCAAAGTAGACTTGATGAAACAAATAATCTCACTGTGCCAAAGCGGACGCTTTGACTACATTCTTATTGAGGCAAGCGGAATATGTGAGCCGGGTCCAATCGCAGGCTCAATCTGTATGCTGGACGGCACGGACCCGAGAGCACAAATGCCGGCAGTCTGCTACCTGGACAATGTAGTAACAGTAGTAGACGCACTGCGTATGGTGGACGAATTTGTGGCAGGTGAATCTCTCATTGACCACGAACTCGACGAGGATGATATCGAAAATCTGTTGGTAGAACAAATTGAATACTGCACAACTATCATACTGAACAAAATCGATCAGGTATCCGACGAGGACAAAGAAAAGATACTGAAAGTAATCAAAACTCTCCAGCCTGAAGCAAAAATAATCGAAGCAAGCTACGGCGATGTGCCTGTATCCGAAATACTCGATACTCACAATTTTGACTACGACAAAATTCTCAACTCTCCCGGCTGGGTAAAGGCTATGGAAGGCGAAGAAGAAAATGAGGACGAAGGCGAAAGCGAAGAATACGGCATAAGCACCTTTGTCTACGAATCACTGCCTCCTCTCGACAAGCAGAAGTTTGAAAACTTTGTATTCGCTCACTATCCAAAGGGTGTAATCAGAGCTAAAGGTCTGTTTTGGATTACCGAGGCTCCGGACACGGCATATATTTTTGAGCAAAGCGGAAAACAAAAGACCGCTACCGACGACGGAAAATGGATAGCAGCCTTTCCGGAAGCACAGCGCAGACAAATCCTCGCTATGAATCCCGATATTGCTGCCTCTTGGGACGAGCAATACGGTGACAGAACAAACAAAATTGTTTTCATCGGTCACAATATGGACAAAGAAGAAATCACAAAGGCTCTGGATGCCTGCAAAGCATAAGCAAAACAGCTAAAAAGTCACGAACAAAAAGTTCGTGACTTTTTTTGATATATGTACACAAACGAAGAAAGACCGAGCATAACACTCGGTCTTTCCCCTCTCTGTCTATAACAAACTATAGGAGGACAGGTTACTTGAAACGGTTGCGGCTCCGTTTCAAGCGTGACTATATTATAGCAGATATAAACAATTTGTCAAGGGATAAGTTGAAAGATTTTTGGCAATTTCTACAACGAATAGCGAATGGTGTATATTTTTGTCGAACAAAATCGAGTAAAAAAAGTTTTTTGGACTTTTTCCTCATCAGGTATTGACAAAGAACATTTGTTCTACTAAGATAAAAAGCAGATTGGCCCACCACTCATGTCAGTCGATACAAAAAGAAAGAAGGAGCAGCAGATGACAATTAACGAATTGGCGAATGAATACACTCAGCAGTATAATGTTCTGTGTGCAAAAATGGATGCGCTGAAACCGCTACTGTGCGTCTATACCGGCAAAGAACTGTATCTACTGAGAAAAAGAATACGAATATATTACGATATGGCTTGTGAATGCAAAAGAACAGCATCACTGCTCAACGGGTATTATGATGAGGAGGTTTGTTATGGTTGATTTTGTGAACAATTATTACTACAACATAGGAGATAAATACTCCGACGAGGACAAAAGCCGAGCAAAACAAAAGGCTGTAGGCACCGTACTGCCTCTCATAATGGAAAACGAGCTGACGAAAAAACAGAGCGTATGTCTGAGATACAAGTATATAAACGGTAAAACCCAAAAGGAGATAGCAAATCTGATGAAGCTGTCACAGCCCACTGTATCACGCCACATAAATGCCGCAAAGGAGATTTTGAACAACAGCCTAAAATACTGTTATATAGCTCTCGAAAAAGGCATAGACGAATACGAAAAGGAACAACAGCATATATAATCAGACCAAGGATAAGGCAATCCGAGGGCAAAGCCACCTTATCCATACAGCCTGTAGTTTTCATCACTACATAGTATGAAAAAAACGGAAAATAGTACGGAGCGACCGAGTCCTTCGTACTATTTTTTATTGTAATAAACATTATATTGTGGTATAATATTTTGGATTAAAAAAAGAGGTGATGTTATGAGAGAATATAACGGAAAGATAACAGGAGAAGCGCTCACTATAGTAAGTGCAACTAACACAGCAACCGCCGCAGGCAGCGGCTCACTGCAGGTATTCGGCACACCGTTTATGATTGCACTGATGGAGGAGGCAACCTGCAATGCCGTGTCTGATTTGTTGGAGGACAACGAAACTACTGTCGGCACAGCAATAAATGTCACTCATGACAAAGCCAGCGGAATCGGCACGGTTATCCATGCAAACGCTACTCTCACAGACATCGACAGACGCAAACTTACCTTTGAAGTCGTAGCAAAAGAGGAGGACGGTGCCGTAATAGGAAAAGGTACTATTCAACGCTTTTTGGTAGACAGCGAAAGGTTTATGAAAAAGGTAGAAGCAAAATGATTTATAACGCAGTAATTTTTGACTTTGACGGTACCGTGTGTGATACCGGCGAGGGAATAAAAAAGAGTGCACAATATGCATTGGAGTCCTACGGAATAGAATGTCCCGACTGGAAAGAGCTTGACTTTTTTATCGGTCCTCCCCTGCTGGTAACATTCCAAGAAAGGTTCGGTCAAAGCGCTGCCGATGCCGAAAAGCTGGTCCAAAAATATCGTGAAAGGTACACTAACATAGGAGTCTACGAAAGTGAGCCGTACGATGGAATAAAGGATTTGCTGAAAAGGCTCAAGAGCTATGGAATTAAGATAGGCATTGCCTCATCAAAGCCTAAAAAATATGTTGTGGAACTGTTAGACAAATTCAATCTGACAAAATATTTTGACAGCATATGTGCAGTCAGCTTTAATGCCGACTGCGAATCTAAGGCAAGCATAATACACAGATGTATAACCGAGATGGATGTCACTGCCGACAAGGCACTTATGGTAGGTGACCGCTCTTACGACATTGACGGCGCAAGAGAAAACCATATTGACGGTGTAGGCGTGCTGTGGGGCTACGGAAACAAATTTGAGTTCATAGACTGCAAAGCAAAATATATCGCAAAGACTCCTGTGGATGTGGAGGCTGTTGCAATAGGTATGTGCGAAAGATGCGACAGCCGTCAGGAAATATTCGACGGTCACATAATCAAGATGCACCTGGACAATATTCTGCTCTGTGATGACACAAAGGCACAGAGAGAATGTGTGGACCACCCGGGTGGAGTCGGTGTTATTGCAGTTACCGACGAGGACGAAGTTATCATGGTCCGTCAGTTCCGCTATCCGTACAAGGAGCTGATTTATGAAATCCCTGCCGGAAAATTGGACGGCAAAGAGAATCCGTTGGACGCCGGCAAGCGTGAGTTCAAAGAAGAATGCGGTGGCGAGGCTGAGGAATACATCTCATTAGGTGAAGTATATCCTACGCCGGGCTACACTAACGAGGTAATACATCTCTATTGGGCAAAGGGGCTGACCTTTGGTGAACAGCATTTGGACGAAGGCGAGCTCCTGACTGTCACAAAAATGAAATTCGACACATTGTACAAAAAGGTTATGAACGGCGAAATTAAGGACGCTAAGACCGTTATCGCCACACTAAAGCTAAAGGAATTGAGAAACAGAGAATAATGGTATATTTGGACAACAGTGCCACAACAAAGCCCGAAAAGGCAGTGGCAGACAAAGTGTACAAAATGCTGACGGAGTGCTACGGCAACCCCTCCAGCTTTCACAAAGCAGGATTAGATGCAAATGCAGAAATCAGAAAAGCAAGGCAGAGTATAGCAAAGGCTTTGTCCTGCGATGCAGATGAGATATTCTTCACCTCAGGCGGAACAGAGGCAAACAACCTCGCCGTATTCGGTACTGCCGCCGCAAACAAGCGAAAGGGCAACCGCATAGTAACCACAGCCATAGAGCACGAAAGTATTATGGAATCGGTTGCAGAGCTTGAAAAGCAAGGCTTTGAGGTGATTCGCCTTATGCCCGACAAGTACGGTAATATCACCAAGGAGCAAATCTTTGAGGCTGTCAACAGCGACACGATACTCGTGAGTATGATGTACATAAACAACGAGGTGGGTTCTGTACTGCCTGTAGAGACGATAAATAAAGCTGTAGCGAGAGCAAAAGCACCGGCACTGATACACATAGATTGTGTTCAGGCATTCGGCAAGGCAGAAATCAAGCCGCAAAAGCTGGGAGCAGATTTAGTTACGGTCACCGCCCACAAAATCCACGGTCCTAAAGGTGTAGGTGCACTATACATAAAAAAGGGCACACGCATAGTCCCGAGAGTGTACGGCGGAGAGCAGGAGAAAAAAATTCGTCCCGGCACAGAAGCGGCACCTCTCATAGCCGGATTTGGCGTTGCGGCAGATATGATACCCAACCTAAAGGAGCAAACAGCAAAGGCTCAGGAGCTTTGTGACTATGCAAAGGAGCAGCTGTCGCAAATACCACAGCTAAAAATAAACAGCGGCGAGAATGCAAGCCCGTACATACTGAACATATATGTTCCTGTATTTATGACGAGCCAAACAGTAGTACAGCATCTGTCGAGCAAATACGAAATCTGTATCAGCAACGGATCTGCCTGTGCAAAGGGCAAAAGGAGTCACGTGCTCACTGCTATGAAGCTGCCGGACAATGTGACCGAACGGTCTGTGAGAATCAGCTTTTCTCGTCACAACACAAAAGAAGATGTAGACGCATTAGTCAATGCGCTTAAAGAAACAACAAGAGATTATCCAATCAGATAGGAAAAAGTTATGCAGGAAATTGTACTGATAAAAAACGGAGAATTAGTACTCAAGGGACTGAATCGCAGTTCCTTTGAGGATGTACTGATAAAAAATATGCGAAAGGCGCTGAAGCCTTTGGGCGAATTCACCTTTGCTAAAAGTCAGAGCACTATTATGGTTGAGCCGGTAGATAAAGAAACCGACCTTGACGACGCAGTGGATAAGCTGAAAAAAGTGTTCGGAATAGCTGCTCTGTCCCGTGCGGCAATAGCAGAAAAAAGTATGGACTCAATAAGAGAAACCACTCTCGAATACTTGGAGGAGGAGCTCGAGGAGGCCTCCACCTTTAAGGTAGAGGCAAAACGCAGTGACAAAAAGTTCCCGATGAAATCTCCCGAAATATGCAGAGAGTTGGGTGGAGACATTTTGTCAAAGTTCAATCATCTCAAGGTGGATGTACACAATCCCGACATAGTGGTTACTGTAGAAATCAGAGACAACTATGCATTCATAAGAGGAAACAACATAAAGGGTGCAGGCGGTATGCCTGTAGGAACAAGCGGTCGTGCGGCAACGCTGATAAGCGGAGGTATCGACTCCCCTGTTGCGTCATATATGATGGCTAAGAGGGGCATTGAGCTGGTAGCAGTACACTTTGCGTCTCCGCCGTACACCACTGAGCTGGCAGAACAAAAGGTAATGGATTTACTGAAAAAAGTTGCGGCATATTCGGGCCATATCACGACATATGTAGTACCGTTTACCGAGATACAAGAGCAAATCAGGGACAAATGCCCTGAGGTATATTTCACCATAATTATGAGAAGATATATGATGAGGATTGCAGAAAAGCTCGCTAAACTGCAAAACTGCAGTGCACTCATCACAGGTGAAAGTGTAGGTCAGGTCGCAAGCCAAACCATATATGCTCTGGGCTGTACTGACGCAGTGACAACCATACCTGTATTCAGACCGTGTATCGGAATGGACAAGGACGAAATCGTGCGTATTTCACGAAAAATAGACACCTTTGAGACCTCCATTCAGCCATACGAGGACTGCTGTACCGTGTTCACACCAAAGCACCCAAAAACAAGACCGAAACTCGACGAAATAGAAGAAGCAGAGGCTGTACTGAACAGCGAGGAGCTGATACAGCACGCTGTAGATAATGTAAGAAAAACTGTAATCTATGGATAATAACGAACTTGACGAAATTCTGGCTTCTATAAAAAACAGAGGTCAGAGCGTAAATGAAATAATAAATGCTTTGCCGGATCCGGAACCGCTTGAGCCGCCAAAGCCAAAAGTGACTTCTCCCGCTGCAAAACCTACAGTAAAAGCCGATGCAGAAAAGTCTGAGCCGGTACAACCGGTTGCACCTAAAACCGAGGCTGTCGAAAAGCAAAAATCCGCACCGGTCCCAAAGAACGAGGAGACAGAGAGCATACATTTTCATCTCCAAATTGAGAACGAAAAACCTATGCCCGCCCCGCCGATACAAAAGGCAAAAAAAGCACCAAAGCCTCCTAAGCCGGAAAAACCGAAAAAAGAAAAAAAGGCAAAACCTGAAAAGCCGCACAAAGAAA
>ERZ1106973.1482-NODE-1482-length-21406-cov-3.699077_pt1 | contig 21406 bp, 18 predicted proteins | sample MGYA00403686_ERZ1106973 | MGnify/ENA primary metagenome ERZ1106973 (study PRJEB35170, sample SAMEA104062408) | human gut metagenome | biome: human gut; feature: human-associated habitat; material: faeces | place: Denmark | collected 2012-11-06 ...
CGCCGGGACCGATTTTCTTCCGGCAGAAGCGGGCAGGAAAGAACGGCACGTATTTTTACATATATAAATTCCGCACGATGCGCATGGATACCCCACATGATATGCCGACCCATATGCTGAATAATCCCGATCTTTTCATCACAAGAGTCGGACGGTTTCTCCGGAAAACATCCCTCGATGAGCTGCCACAGCTCTTTAATATCCTGAAGGGCGATATGGCGCTGGTTGGCCCGCGTCCGGCACTCTGGAATCAGTATGACCTCCTTGCGGAGCGTGAGCAGTACGGTGCAAACAGCGTCCGTCCGGGTCTTACCGGATGGGCACAGATCCATGGACGGGATGAGCTGCCGATCCGGCAAAAAGCTGAACTGGATGGATATTATGTGCACCATATCCAGCTCAAAATGGATCTGGAATGTCTCTGGAGAACAGCAGGAGCCGTACTGCGGCAGGATGGAATTCACGAAGGAAGACTGGAAAAACAGCAGATGCAAGGGGCAAAAGAGGCTGTGAAGGTTGGGAAATAGAAGAAGATAAAAAAATAGCAAAGATAGCAAAAGATAGAAAAAGCAGTAAAAAACAGTAAAAGATAGAAAAAGTAGTAAAAGACAGCAAAAGATAGAAAAAATAGCAAAGATAGCAAAAGATAGAAAGAAACGGGCAGGATGTTTTTGGGAAGGAAAGCATGCTGCCTCGTTTTACATAGAAGCTGGAAAATAATGAGAAAAGTAATTGCATATTGATTGAAAGATGATATAATTTATAAAGAAAAATAATGAAATTAGTAATGAAACAATGCGAAATATTACACCGAAACAGGAAAGAAAAATGAAAAAACGAATTCTAATTGTAACCAATCATTCGTATATGTTCTGGCAGTTTCGCAAAGAATTGGTAGAAGCCTTGCAGAAAGAGCATGAAGTGATTCTTGCCATGCCATTTGTCGGGCATGAAGAAGATTTTCGGAAAATGGGAATCGAGTGTATTCCTGTATCCATGAACCGACGTGGTGTGAATCCCTTTGCTGAGGCAAAGCTGTTGCGGGATTATAAGCGGCTTCTGCAAAAAATCAGCCCGGACTTTGTGCTTACATATTCCATTAAACCAAATATCTATATGGGTCTGCTCTGCAGTTGCAAAAAGATTCCCTATTATGCCAACGTACAGGGACTTGGAACTGCATTCCAAAAACCAGTACTGGCCGGATTTGTTACGGTACTGTATCGAATCGCTTTCCGAAAAGTAAAATATGTCTTTTTTGAAAATAAAGAAAACGCCAGCGAATTTGGCGAACGAAACATCGTATCGGCAGATCGTCAGGTTGTCCTGCCCGGTGCGGGAATTAACCTGGAAAAATACAAAATGGAACCTTACCCGAACCACAGCCGTGTCCATTTTCTGTATCTCGGACGAATCATGAAAGAAAAAGGAATAGAAGAGCTCTTTTACGCCGTTCGGCGGCTGAAAGAAGAAAACGAAGACTTTGTCCTTGATCTGGCCGGATTCTTTGAAGATATCTACAAAAAGCAGGTAGAAGAACTGGAACAGCTTGGAATCGCCCATTTTTACGGCTTTCAGTCAGATCCGCGCCCATTTTATACAGAAGCAGACTGTGTCGTTCTTCCCAGCTATCATGAAGGCATGAGCAATGTCCTCCTGGAAGCAGCGGCAACCGGCCGCCCCGTTATCACAAGCAATATCCCGGGCTGCCGGGAAAGCGTAGAAAATGGAAAAAGCGGTCTGCTGGTTGAAGTAAAAAACAAAGAGATGCTGTATCAGGCAATGAAAAAGATGCTGCATTGCAGCAGAGAAGAACGGGAAAAAATGGGAAAAGCAGGAAGAGAGAAGATGAAAAGAGAGTTTCGGAAGGAAGCTGTGGTGGAGAGAACGGTGAGGAGTCTGAAGTAAAAACAGACAAAGACAAATCGGATTGGAAACTTACGAGGGAAATGGGAGTTGGAGAAAAAGCTAAACGGATGATAGAGAGCAGCTTATAAATACAGGTTCTTTGGGGAGAAGTAGTGCGAGGGATTGGACGTGTGCATATAAGCTGTTTTATATTTGAGAATTGAGAAATTGGGAAAGAGTGAGGGGATTGGATTATAAAAGGGAACTGGAGAGAATGACATGACATTGACGAATTATTGGTGGTTGCTGATTTGGATTTTCATTGGAGGAGTGTTAGCGCTTTTTATTCCAAAGCAGCAGGAACTGGTAAATGGGAGAAAAGTAGAACGATGGACGATGCCGACAGCATTGATCCTGATTGCGCCGTATATCGTATGGGCGGGATTTCGGTCGAATGCTTTTGGGGATAGCATTATAACAGACCGTGGTTTTATGAGAGGACTCATGAGCAGTTACATATGAGTTTTTTTTCGGTTTGATTTCGGTTTAATGAGATTCATTAAAAAGATTTATCAGCATCATTTTCTGTTCCTCGGACAGGCATTGATTGTGTTGTGAGTAATGTTTCTGGGCAATTTCAATTCCCCCGAGGCTGATCATGGCGCGCATATGCCAAAACTGAATATCTCCATTTCCCGGTTCCAGATTCAGTGCTGCATTGGAAACAGAATACATTTCCGAATATGCTTCTTCCTGGTAGAGAAGCGGGAGCAACTCCATAATTGCTTTTAAATAGGACAGATGATAATAGGCACGCTGATTATCCAGCCAGGCATCGCCAGTATAATTCGGAAGAAATTCATGCTCATACAACTGTGTAGCCTGACGGAGATAATGGATCTTTTCTTTGTGGGAAGAGGATGGCAGCATCCTATACCGGTAAAAGCTTTCAAACAATCCTGCGTCTGTCACAAGATGGATGTTGGGATTCAGGTAATAGTTGCCGGTTTTGTCCGAAATCACAAGGTTATCCGGGAAGATCGGGTTGAGAATGTTTCGGGTACGATGGACAACGTTCTTTACCTGTTTGACAGGTGAATCTACTTCCGCGTTAGGCCATAAAGCATCGGTCAGTTCCCGCTGAGATACTTTCCGGCTTCGGTGGAGTAATAGGTAGGCTACCAGGCGCACGGCGAGAGATGATGTAATCTCGCTTTCTGTCAGAGTTCCAAAGTGTGTTGTAATTGAAAGACCGCCGAATACTTTTATGAAAACGTCACTGTCCGTTTTACATTTCTTCTGGCTTGCGGCCATATTCAGACGATCCATCAACTTGAATTCATTTCGTTCGGTTGCACAGACATAGGACAAAGCCTGCAGCATTCCGTATAGACCGACATACCGTCTCGGATTGCGGATATAAATGTAGCCGGAGGTGCGTTTATAATATGGAGCAACAGCTAATATCTGAATGGACATTTTATTCATAATGCCATTTTCATAAGGGGAAAGTACCTGGGAATCTTTCGGTTCCTGAACGTCAAAAACATCGTTGTGCATGATTTTTTCGTAGAGATATGGTGTTTCATCCGCTGTAACATTGATCACGCGCCCTTCATAGCTAACGATGCCTTCTTTGCAGTGCTCGGAAACACAGACACCGTAGCCGAGTTCCAGATTGGTTTCAACGAGAGCCGCGCTGTCGCAGTCATAAAAAGACCGGGCAATATCCAGACATTTGTCAACGATAAGCCCGGGATTTTCCCCACCGCGCAGAACGGCTTCCAGACCAGTCAGAGTGGCTTCAAAATTTTCTACATATTCCTGATACTCTGGATGTTGTTTTTTCTCATGTGCTGCAATGAGCATGATAATCTCCTCCTCACTTTTCCTATAGAAAAAGGCGGCAGAGAATCTCTTGAGAGATTATGTCTGTCGCCTGAATTGTTGTATTCTACTTCGCTGCCTATTCGGGCGACGTTTACTATCTGTTTACAAGAAAACAATTTCGTAAGTCGATGATCAGCACAGCTTCGGTGTCGTTTGTGAAGTAGATCATTGATTGTGATTTCTTCAATCAGGATGAAGAAATTCAGCTTCCCCATTTTGCAAATGTAGAGGGATATATAAAGTCATTATAGCACGGATCAGAAGAACTTTCATCGACTTTTCATCGACAAAAAGTGTGCTTTTTTGACAATGGAGTGGGTCATTTAGGAGTTTTGCTACGATGAAAAAGAAAAAGAACAATATTGGGTAGCGGGAGCGTTGCGAGAGGTGGGAAGTCAAGAGCAAGATTCGGCTTGTAGCACAATGGTGTAGCACATGGAATGTAGCACACCGATTTTTGTGCCCCTGCGCCATATCTTGCTGGGGATTTCGCTTCCCCAGACCCTCGAGGATTTTCAGGATGGAATCCACCTGAAAATGTCATTGCTTCCCAATGACGGAAGGAGCCTTTTTGCATGAAGAAAAAAGTCACTTATAATCCTGAACTGCGTACCCATATTGCCCATGCCCGGCTGAACGATGAGGAATGGGAACAGTTCATGTCCCAGCTGCAAAAGCTGGGTGTTTCGCAGTCGGATTTTATCCGGCAGGCGATTACCACAGCACAGATTAATGTAACTGTGCAGCCGGTTTGTAACAGTGATACGCTGGATGAGATCGCAGCACAGTGCGGGAAGATTGGGAGCAACATTAACTAGATTGCGCACTGGCTGAATGGCGGGAATCCTATGGAAGCAAGGCTGTTAAAAGAATGCCGCCATGGGCTTGCAGATTTGAGCCGGATTAAGCAGGAACTGGAGAAGCTGGCAGGTGATGCCTGATGGCCATTCTGAAACACATTGCAAGTAAAAATGCAGATTACACAGAGACGGAACGGTATCTGACGTTTCAGCATGATGAGAATACCGGCAGGCTGATAAGAGATGAAGAAAGTTACCCGATTCCGAGAGAAAAGTATTTACTGGAGGGCCTTAACTGCGATCCTCAGACATTTGCACGGGAATGCCGGAAAGTGAATCAGCGATATGGAAAAAACAAACGGAAATCGGAAATTAAAACTCACCATTATATCATCAGCTTTGACCCCAGGGATCAGGCGCTGGGGCTGACCATGGAACAGGCCCAACAGATGGGAATGGAGTTTGCAAAGAGGCACTTTCCTGGTCATCAGATAATGGTCTGTACTCATGAGGATGGTTCCAATGGAGCCGGAAATATTCATGTTCACATTGTATTGAACAGTGTGCGGATGCTGGATACAGAACCACTTCCGTATGAGATGCGTCCCTGTGATACCAGAGCGGGATTCAAACATAACTGTACGAAACCTTTTCTGGAATACATTCAAAAAGAAGTCATGGAGATGTGCCAGCAACAGGGACTGAATCAGGTGGATCTGCAGCACTCTGATCGGCGCGTAACCAATGAGGAATACCGGGCAGACCAGCGTGGTCAGGAAAGGAAAGAACGGGCAGAAAAGCAAGCCGACACAACCGCAAAGCCGACAAAGTTTGAAACGGAAAAAGAGAAGTTGCGGCAGGCGATTTTGACGACAATTCAGGAAAGTGTCGATACGGAAGAATTTAAACGGAAACTGTTTGAAATCTACGGCATCCAGGTCAAAGAAAGCCGTGGCAGATATAGCTACCTGCTACCAGAAAGGAAGAAAGCGATTACTGGGAAAAAACTTGGTGATGCGTTTGAAAAAGCTGCGGTAGATGCTGCAATTTTGGGAACTGTGCCAATCACTTTTGTTCAAGTTGAGCAAAAGTTGGAATCGCAAAGAAATCGGTAGATCACGGGCACGGAATCCATTGGCCGTGTGGTTGATATGGAGCATAATGAGAAAGTAAAAACCAGTGCCGGATATGAACAGTGGGCAAAGATACATAATCTGCAGGAACAGGCAAAAACGTTTAATTTCCTGACAGAAAACGGTCTGCTGGATGCAGAAAAGCTGGATGACATTTTAGCTGAAGTAACTGCTGATTTCAAGCAGAAAAAAGAAGAAATGAAAGTGACAGAAACCCGCCTGAAAGAGGTGAACCGGGAGCTGCGTCTGCTGGGTCAGTATTTCAGTACCATGAATAGTTACCGGGCTTACTACAAAGCTGGAAATAAGAAAGCATTTCGGGATGCCCACCGGTCAGATCTGGATTTACATGATGCTGCGCATAAGGAACTTCTGGAAATTTTTGAGAACGGAAAATTTCCCAGTATCCAGGCTTTGAAAGAAGAAAAAGCATCATTGACGTCAAGGAAGAAAGTACAATATTCCACATATCAGGAAATCCGGGAACAGTGGATGGAGCTGAACAAGATTTCTCAAAACAGGGACAGTTTTCTGGTATGTCAGCCGGAGAAGAAACCGGTCGATCTGGGATAAAACAAACACAGCCTGGCAAAGCATTTTTCGCTTAGCCAGGCTATTAGTTATCTTCAAGCATGATTTCGATAACGCGCATAATACGGTCATACTTTTTGGGGTCAGCTTCAGATAATTTGCCGTTCAGTAAAGATTGGTCGATTAGATTGTGTTTTCCAGTCAGCAAATAGTCCGTTGAAACTCCAAGTGCCCGACTGAGTTTCACAATATTTTCGGGCCGGAGAGCTTTTTTTCCAAGCTCCGCAGTTGAGATTGTCTGGTAGCTGAGGCCTGCCAGATTTGCCAGCCCCTCCTGTGTCAGCCCTTTCTTTTTTGGAGTGAAAAAATACGTTGTCCCATACCGGTCAGCGTTTCATTCATCGCCACTCCTCCTCTATATCAGTTATTATAGATGCTATGAGCAGAAAAATTAACAGACTATGGTGGAATCCCAATTGTCATAGCAATATAATAATAAAAGAAATTTTGAAAGGTTGTGTAAAGAATGGAACGGAAGAAAACAGTATGCTTTACTGGACATCGACCGGAGAAACTGACGGCCTTCAAAGATGCAGTTATTCATACGCTGATACGATTGAGCAGGTACATCAGGACGGTTATATATGTGTGATCACTCCAAACGTTTGATCACTGTGTGGAATGGACAGTCTTCTGGAACTGCGAATACGATTCGCTACACCCAGAAGATGGGAATTGAAGTCGTTTTTCTCAAACCGGACGCATGAAATTATAAAATTTAAATACGAAGATCCCTGCCAGACTGTAACAAGGTCTGGCATTTGTTTTGTTCATAAGACAGAAAAATCAAGTTGGTTGATGTGTATCCTCCTGATAGAAAAAATGGTTCACAGAATTGAAAATTTCCTACTTGAAATTAGAGAAAAGCATTTGGAAAAACGCGATTTGCATGGTATAATTAAAAATTGGAAATCTATATCTTCTTGCTATTTGCGATAAGGCATATCGAAACTTTTATGGTGAGATGATATGATAAAGATGGCAAAAGCGACATGAAGTGAGAAAATTCATATCGTTTTCATATATGCTGACTTTCCAGATGAATTTAGCATCGGAACTGCTACTGGTGCAGAAAAAAAGAAAGGAACACAGATATGACATTAACGAATTATTGGTGGTTGCTAATATGGCTCGTTGTAGCCGGTGGGCTCTTGTCAATTATGGTGTCTAAAAGGCAAGTGCAAGTATTAGGGAAAACGGAGTATAGATGGAGTTGGCCAGCTGCAATTTTTCTTATTTGTCCATATGCCGTGTGGTGTATGAATAGGAAAAATTTTGGCGACACGGAAGTATATCGCCAGACTTTCTATAGTATCCCGACATCATTGGGGCAATTATCGGCCTATTTAACAGAAAATACAAAAGATCAAGGCTTTTCAATTTTTACTGGAGTTTTGAAAACTATTATTGGAAATAACGATAAAATGTTTTTCCTAATTATTGCTATATTCCAATTATTATGTATTGTGTATTTTTTTAGAAATTATTCTAATGATTATTTAATGTGCATGTTTATGTTTGTAGCATCTACAGATTATTTATCATGGATGTTTAACGGGATGAGGCAGTTTATTGCAGTATGTATTGTTTTACTTGCTTTTGGGTTGGTGTTGAAGAAAAAATATATCCCTGCAATTGCTATTATTTTGTTGGCATCTACCATCCATGGATCTGCGCTATTGATGCTGCCACTTATATTTGTTGTTCAAGGAAAAGCATGGAATAAACGTACGTTACTCATGATTTTTGGGGTTGGCCTGGCAATCATGTTCATGGGACAGTTTACATCTATTCTGGATTCGTTGTTGGCTGAAACACAGTATAGTGATTTGGTTACAAATGAGATATGGATAAATGATGATGGCACAAATATACTAAGGGTTTTATTTTACTCAATTCCAATGATACTCTCATTGGTTGGAAAACGGTTTGTAGATGAAGAAAATTCTCCAGTTATAAATATGTGTGTGAATTGTTCAATCTGTACATCTGTGATCTATGCGCTTAGTGCGGCTTCTTCAGGAATATACCTAGGAAGGCTCCCTATTTATACAACGTTACCAGGATATGTCTCTTGTGTTTGGCTTATTGAGCATATGTTTACAAAAGAATCAGCGCGGTTGGTAAAAATTGTGTTAATAGGCAGTTATATAGTTTTCTTTTATTATCAATTACATATTGCATGGAGTGTTCTGTAAGAGAGGAAAGATTAATGATTAGAGTTTTACATATTGTGACATATATGGGACGTGGTGGATTGGAAACGATGTTAATGAACTATTACCGTCATATTGATCGTAATAAAGTTCAATTTGATTTTTTGGTTCATCGTGACTTTGAAGCGGATTATGATCAAGAAATATTGTCAATGGGAGGTAGGATATATCATATATCTCGATTAATACCATGGAGTAAAATATATCGTAATAAATTAAAAAAATTTTTCCATGAACACCCAGATTATAGAATCATTCATGTTCATCAGGATTGTTTGAGTTCTGTTGCATTACAGTGCGCAAAAGAATGTAACGTGCCGGTTCGCATTGCTCATAGCCATAATAGCAGCCAAGATAAAAATATAAAATATCTTTTTAAATGTTATTATATGAGAAAAATACCTGTTTACGCGACTGATCTTTTTGCTTGTAGTGATCTGGCAGGAAAATGGATGTTCGGAGGTGAGCCATTTCAAATCATTTTTAATGCTATAGATGCGGAAAAATATGTATATTCTTCTGAGGTAGCAAGAAGGGTACGTAATGATTTGAAAATAGATAAAGATTATGTAATAGGGCATGTTGGACGGTTTAATCCACAAAAAAATCACGCTTTTTTGCTTGATGTATTTGCTGAATGTGTAAAAATAAATGCTAATGTAAAGCTAATTCTTGTAGGAGATGGGACCGGAAAAAAACAAATTCAAGATAAAGTAGAATCGCTGGGGATTAAAAATAATGTAATATTTATGGGTGTACGTACAGATGTAAATGAGTTGCTCCAAGCGATGGATGTGTTTGTGTTTCCTTCATTGTATGAAGGCTTAGGAATTTCGGTAATAGAAGCACAAGCAGCAGGGCTACCTTGTGTTATTTCTGATTGCATTCCAGATGATTGTATTGTGACAAAAGGGCTGGTGGAGAAACTCTCTTTGAGTACTCCCCCTATGCAGTGGGCGCAAGTAATAATGAATTTGAGAGGAACTTATAGAACTAATCAAACTAATGAAATTAGAAATGCAGGATACGATATTTTAGAGGCTACAAAAAAACTGGAAGGATTTTACCTTAATAAATATGCAGAAAGCAAGGAGAAAGAGTAAATGGAATTTTTGACGATTTTTACTCCTGCATATAATAGGGCACACACTTTGCCCCGTACGTATGAGAGTTTATGTGCGCAGGATTGCAAGGATTTCATTTGGCTAATAGTAGACGATGGTTCGACAGATAACACATCAAAATTGGTCAAGGAATGGAAAGGAAAAGAAAACGGATTTGAAATTCAATATATATATAAAGAAAACGGTGGTATGCACACAGCTCACAATACTGCATATGAGAATATTCATACAGAATTAAATGTGTGTATTGATTCTGATGATCGAATGCCACTGGGAGCGGTCGGAAAAATTAAAAAGACATGGGAGCTGATTCGCAACAGTGGATATGCTGGAATCATTGGACTAGATTCTGATTTTGATGGAAATATAATTGGAAAAGGATTTCCAAATGGTGTTATAGATACTACTTTGGGGGGATATTATGCTGCGGGTGGTGCAGGTGATAAAAAACTTGTTTATCGTACAGATGTCATTAATAGTGTTCCAGAATATCCGGTGTTTCCTGGAGAAAAATATGTGGGATTAGCGTATAAATACACTTTAATAGACCAAAAATTTAGGCTGTTTGTTTTAAACGAAATTCTTTGTGAAGTGGAATATCAGTCAGATGGATCAAGCAAAACTATGTGGAAACAGTATTTAAATAATCCGAAAGGGTTTGCTTTTTTACGAAAAATTGCAATGCAGTATCCAACAAGTAAAAAAAGACTAATTCGGGACTGTATACATTATTGCTCAAGTAGCCAGATAGCAAAAAACATGAGTTATATTAGAGAATCACCAAAAAAGTTTCTTACTGTTTTATGTACACCGATGGGATGGTTACTTACCTACGTTGTTAGAAAAAAAGCCAATGAAAAGTAATGGGTGATAGTTTGAAAAAAGGAAACGAATTAAAAAGACATGTGTCGGTGATAATTCCTATATATAATGCAGTGGATAAACTGAAAAATTGCATTTGCTCAATATTACGGCAATCTTTTTCGGATTTTACTTTGATTTTGGTTGATGATGGCTCAACAGATAAGAGTGGAGAAATTTGTGATGAATTTGCAGAACGTGATAATAGAGTCTATGTGATCCATCAAATAAACAAAGGTAGTGTAGAAGCAAGGAAGATAGGAATATTTTCTGAAGTGGCACAAAAGTCGGAATATTTAATGCTATGTGATGCGGATGATACAATACCGAAAAATGCGCTTAAGATATTGGTGGAAAGTGCAAAAAAATATGAAGCGGATTGTGCTTGTGGAAATATGCGTAGAATGGTTGGGAATGTTTTAATTCCAAAGTGCCTTGTTAAATTTATTCCGCAATGTTTCCAGACCGGAAAAGTTCAAGCATATTCTCACGATGCGATTATGAAAGACCTATATATAAGTTGCTTTGGAATAAGTAACTATCCAGTAACTCTTTGGGGAAAACTGTATAAAAGAGAATTACTGACAAGTGCGGCTAAGATGGAGCCTATTGTCCGCTTTATGGGTGAAGATTTAAGTATGACCTTAAGGATTATGCCAAACATTGATAAGTTGATTATTATCCCAGATGTGGTGTATTATTACCGCATTGGAGGGGAGACGTCGAAATTTATGCCGTATATGTTAGACGATTTTTTGGCGTTATATCATTACAAGGATCAGTTTAGGCAGCAATACGAAATGGATTCCAGCGTAAAAACATTAATGAAAATTGAATTACTTAATATTACATGTTCATATTTGCAAATGTGTAAATATCCTGGAAAATTTAGTAAATCTGAAATGAACCAGGAAATTCTTAAAGTTATTTCGATTCCAGAAATCGAAGCTGCTGCAATATCATTGCAAAGAAAAAAGGAAGAACATATTTGAGTGCCATGGATTCTAAATAAAAATGTCGAGGCAATAGAAGATTCAATAAATCAGTGGTATAAACGAACTGGATTTAAAAGAATAATAATGTTTATATTTAATGGAATATCATAAAAAGGCAGAATATGGATGAACCCTAAATGTTAATATTCTTGGGTAGGGAGTGCATTGATTTCATTTTGGGCCTACAAAAACATGGAGGACTTGAAAATGATTCCAAAGAAAATTCACTATTGTTGGTTTGGAAGAAAAGAATTACCTGAAAAGGCAAAAAGATGTATTGAAAGCTGGAAAAAATACTGTCCAGAGTATGAACTTGTTGAATGGAATGAGGATAATACAAATATTTCTTTAAATCCTTATACTCAATGGTGCTACGATAATAAAAAGTTTGCTTTTTTAAGTGACTATATTCGTCTAATAGTAATTGAAGAGTATGGTGGAATTTATTTTGATACAGACGTTGAAGTGATTCGTGCATTTGACGATCTATTAGATTTTAAAGCATTTTTTGGATTTGAAACTAACGAATTTGTTAATACAGGAGTTGGATTTGGAGCTGAAGCTCATAATCCTATCGTGGAACAAATGATCCGAGAGTATGAACCATTATTAGATGGAAAGCATGGAGTTATTGGATGTCCGCATCTAAATACAAATGCCTTATTAAAATTTGGCCTTAAGCAGAATGGAAAATTACAAAACTTAGATAATGCAGTAGTTTTTCCTGTAGAATATTTTAATCCATATGATGCTCCAACGGGGTGTCTCAATAAAGGTACGATGACGTATTCTATTCATTGGTATGCAGCATCGTGGATGAATAAAAAGCAAAAACTTCGTGGTGCTATTAGTAAGCCATTACACCGATTACTAGGAAAAGATTTTTTTAGAAGGATATAGAGAAAACATGAAAACTTTAATTTTTCTTCCTTATTTTGGAAAATTTAATAATTATTTTGAGTTGTGGCTTAATTCATGTGGGAAAAATCCTGATTTTGATTGGTTGATATTTTCTGATGCGACTTTATGCGCTACGCTGCCGGAAAATGTAAAAACAATACATTGTACGCTTAGTGAATTAAAAGAGAAATTTCAAAAGAAATTAGATGTTTCATTGGTTTTGAAGGACGCATACAAATTGTGCGATTATAAACAGTTTTATGGTTATTTGTTTTCAGAATATCTTCAAGGATATGATTATTGGGGGTATTGTGATTGTGACCTTATATTTGGAAATATCCGTGGTTTTTTATCGCGAAATTTACAGGATACTTATGATAAACTGTTTAGAACGGGACATTTCAGTATTATAAGGAATGATCCAAAACTAAATGAATTGTTTTTCAAATATGGTACATATAAAATTACACTGACATCGCCTGTCATTTATGGTTATGATGAATCTATTACAGGTTATCATCTTGGCTTTGCTGGCGAGTTAATAGAGAATGGATATACATTTGGAGATTTCGCGGAATGGATTGCTGACATCGATTTTAGACATTATCCATTTTATGAAATATCGAATACTGTATCGCCTTGTATTTTTTTATATGAAAACGGAAGAGTATATAGGCTGGATAAAGAGAAAAATATAATTAAGAAACAAGAAAGAATGTATGTACACTTGCAGAAAAGAAAGTTGTATGTTGATCCTGATATTGATCCAAATAGGTTCTTGATATGTCCCAATAGATTTTGTAAATACAGCGAGGAGATTCTTGAAAACGAAGAGTTTTGGAAGAATGCTTTTCAAAAACAAGATAAATATTTTGATTGTAGGTTAGAACAAAAGATGAATTGTATGAGGGATATTAAGCGGTTGTTGCATGAACCTCATAAACTGAGTTGTATTCTGTATAGATTGAGAGGGCATTAGGAGTGAAAAAAATATTAGTTGTTGCAAGTGATATGGAAATCGGTGGTGCGGAAAGAGCGTTGCTTGGATTACTAGAGGCATTAAACAAAAAAAAATATCAAGTGGATCTGTTCTTATTAAGGCACGCAGGTCCTTTTATGCAATTCATTCCTGAAGGCGTGAACCTGCTCCCAGAAAATTCAAAATATTCAGACTTGGGTGTACCTATCCAGGATGTTCTTATCCGAGGTCATTTAGGTATGGCTTTTGGACGTGCAAGGGGAAAATATAAGGCTAAACGATTTATAGCAAAAAACAATTTAAAAAAAGAAAATTCGGTAGAAATTCATTATAGCTTTAAGTATACATTAAATTTTTTGCCAGAAATATCTAACTTTGAATATGATTTGGCCCTGGGGTTTACCACGCCATATTACATTATAGATAAGAAAGTTCACGCAAAAAAGAAAGCAGTCTGGATTCACACAGATTATTCTACTTTAGATGGAGATAGGAATGAGGAGCAAAAAGTATGGGAAGCCTATCCGTTCATTGTTTCTATTTCCGAAGCTGTCACAAATTCCTTTTTGAAAATTTATCCGGGATTGAAAGATAGAATTTATCCAATCGATAATATTGTTTCAGAAGAGTTGATTCAGAAACAAGCAAATATGTTTGATGTAGAGAAAGAAATGGCTTCAGAAAAAGGAGTAATAAAAATACTATCTATTGGGCGTTTTACAAAAGCAAAAAATTTTGATAATGTACCGGATATCTGTGCCCAAATCATATCTATGGGAATACTTGTAAAATGGTATATTATTGGATATGGGAATGATAGAAAATTAATTGAGCGTAAAATAAAGGAGGCAAATATGGAGTACTATGTCTCTCTGCTTGGGAGAAAAGAAAATCCATATCCATATATCAAAAACTGTGATATTTATATTCAGCCATCAAGGTACGAGGGAAAAGCAGTTGCTGTTAAAGAAGCTCAAATTCTACATAAGCCGGTCGTTATTACTAACTTCCCAACGGCATCAAGTCAATTAAGAAACGGAATAGACGGAATTATCGTACCAATGGACAACTCTGGGTGTGCCAAAGGAATTGTAGATTTACTGAAGAATAGTGAAAAAATACAAAATCTTATAGATAACTGCTCAACATCTCGTTATTCAAATTGTGAAGAGATTGAAAAAATATATGCATTGTTGTAATGACAATATTGATAGAGAGAGTGAATTATATGGTTGATATAAGCATAATTGTTCCTGTTTATAAAGTGGAAAAATATTTATTTCGTTGTGTCAATAGTTTGATTGACCAGACTTGCAAGAATTTTGAAATTATTCTTGTTGATGACGGTTCTCCAGATAAGTGTTCAAACATGTGTGACCAGTTCGCAGAGTTAGACAGTAGGATTAAAGTTATTCATAAAATTAATGGTGGATTAAGTAGTGCCCGGAACGCGGGAATGAGGGAAGCACAGGGAAAATACATAGGTTTTGTGGATTCAGATGATGATGTAGAGCCTGATATGTTTGCTGATATGCTGGAAGAGGCAGAAAATAATGCTGCAGATTTTGTAATGTCCGATTACATTAGGATTCTAAGTAATGGTGAAAGATCTCTTATTTCAACAAATCTCCGATCAGGAGTGTATGAGAAAGAAGATATTAAAAGAGAAATTTATCCTTCTTTGATAATGGGGGAAAATGTTGATTATGGACCGATATTATCAGTATGGCATTGTATATATAATCGTAAATTTCTGGAAAAAAATAATATAACATTTGCCAATGATGTTAAATGGTCAGAAGACAATTTGTTTAGTGCTGTTGTAGGATATTGTGCAAATTGCTTTGTTTACATGAAAGGCAAGGGGCTCTACCATTATTACCAAAATCCGGGAACAATTACGACTAGCTATCGGCCTGGAGCATGGGAAGTATATAAAAAAATGAATGGTTATTTAGAAAAATTTTTTCTAGTAAGTCACGAATATGATTTTAGACGGCAAGTGAAGTTGCATATGATTTATTATGCGTGTAATACAGTTAGAATGGAATGCTGTAATGCTGAAAATTTTAGAAAGGCAAAAAAAAATGTAAAAACGATTTTGAGAGATCCCCGGCTAATAAAAGCTTTTCAAAACTTTAAGTTGCCTTCAGTAGCAATAAAATTAAAAATCCAACTATGGTTAATGAAGCACCAGTGTACAGATATTTTAGTAATGCTGATTAGAGGATAAAATATGCCCAAAGTATCAATAATTTTACCAGTATATAATAAAGATGAATATTTGTCTGCTACTTTAAATTTGTTGATTAATCAATCATATCAAGATTGGGAGCTGATAGTGGTGGATGATGGTTCAACAGATGATAGCAGTGAAATTATAGAGAGTTTTGCGCTGCGGGATCATAGAATTAATATTATTTCACAAGAAAATAGGGGGGTATCAGCTGCTAGAAATTTAGGACTTAGCAGAGCTACTGGAGAATGGATATGGTTTGTTGATGCAGATGACTTCCCCAATAAGGATTTTCTTACTAATGTATTTTCAAATTATATTGATGATGAAGTCGGCATAATAGTGGGCAATTATGAGCGCCTTGAAAAGAATAGTATTATTAATAAAATTGAGATAGAAGAAAGTGGATATATTTCTGCGGAACAATTTCCTGATATATTTATGAAGTATCAATATAGTACTGGCTTTTGGGGATATCTTTGGAATAAATTACTCAATCGAAAACAATTGATAAAAAATAATCTGAAATTTCAGGAAGGATTGACTTTAGCAGAGGATCTTAAATTTATGGTTGCATTGTATCGTAGCAATACAATATTGTTTTGCATACCATGTTTTGCGATGAGGTATACTGTTGATTCTAGCAATTCATCTGGAAAAAAGAAGATAGATTATTTATCGCAGCTTGAGATTCAGCTTGAGATTAAGAAGTGGATCATTGATTATCGAGGATGCAATAAGAACAGTGATTTCTTTAAGAAGATTATTAGCAGTTATGCTGCATTTGTTATTTTTTATGGATACGAAGATAATTTAGATTGCGTAAAATTGGCTAAGGAATTAGTAAATAATCCAAATGTTGAATTGCAATTGTGTACGAAAGATATTGAATCTACTATGTTTCCGATAGTATTGTGCCTTAAGAGGAAATGGTTTCTTGTAATGAATGCATATCTTTTCTGTCGAAAAACTGTAAGGGATATCTATAGAATATTGAAAAAGGGTTAACAGTGATATGAGATTTGTATTATATAATCATGTTGGAAGTGGCAACCACGGTTGCGAAGCGTTAGTTAGATCAATTTCACATATGCTGGGAGAAAAAGATATACTTTTATTGTCAGACGCTCTTGAAGAAGAAGAGAAATATGGAATTACTGACTTGGTAGAAGTTCGTTCTTCAATATCTAAAACAAGGCCGGCTGTCAGAGATTTTTTTTATAGTTATTTGCAATTAAAGATAAAAAATAACTATTTTTATATGGATACTCTCCCGTATCAGCCGGTGATTAAAGGACTTAATTTTGATGATGTATTGGTTTCTATTGGCGGAGATATATTTTGCTATGAAAATTATCCAAAATATAATTTATTACACCAATATGCTCTGAAGAATGTTAAACATAGTATTCTTATCGGATGCTCTATTGAGCCAGATTCTTTAATAGATAACACTTTATTAAGAGATTTGGAATCTTTTGAGATTATTTCGGCAAGGGAACATATTACTTACGATGCCTTGAAAAATGCGGGTTTAAAAAATGTGATCTATTGTCCTGATACAGCTTTTAGTTTGCCGGTGTTAGAAACGGCTTTACCAGATAACTTTATTCCTCAGAATACAGTAGGTATAAATATAAGCCCATTAGTTTTGAATAAGTCTGCGGATGCAAATCTTATTCTGGATAATATTCGTTTGGTTGTTAATGACATATTAAATTTCTCTTCAGCTTCGGTAGCATTTGTTCCTCATGTTGTATGGGAGAATAATGATGATAGGATACCGTTAAGAAAATTATATGAGGAATTTCAAAATACAGGACGAGTTTGCTTGGTGGAGGACCAGGATGCAAGAAAATTGAAATGGATTATTTCTCAGTGCTCTTATTTTATTGGAGCCAGAACTCATGCAACGATTGCTGCATATTCAACAGGTGTTCCAACGTTAACATTAGGTTATTCTGTTAAATCACGAGGAATAGCGAGGGATTTATTTGGTACGGAAGAAAATTATGTACTGTCCTATCAAGATATTACTTCAAAAGATATGCTTCTAAAAAACTTTCATTGGATCATAAGGCATACTGAAGAGATGAAAAAGATGTTAATGGAAAAAACAGAAATTTATCAACGAGAAATCGTGGAAATAGGTAATAATTTGAAAAAATTGTATGGAGAGAAGTCAAAATGTTAAAAGCTAAGGAAGAACGCATCGGTTCATTGGATGTTTTGAGAATTATTTTGTGCTTATTTGTTATTACATTACATTTTAATAACTCAAATGGGGGCGCAGCATTAACATATACAGAGGGATGCTTTTATAATCACGAATTTGCTCTATTATGTGAAAGTTTTACTATTTGCGCTGTAAATGCGTTCATGATTTTATCCGGCTATTTCCTTGGGAAAAGTCAATCACGTGAGGTCATTAAGCCACTTTTTTTGATACTTACGGTGATGGGGTACAATAGCTTTTTTTGTTTAGCTGAGATGCTTCTCAATAAAAAGTTTTCAGTTGGATTATATGTACATAGCTTAATACCGATTAATTACTTCGTTTGGCTTTATGCAGCTGTTTATTTACTTTCTCCATGGCTTAATATTGTGTTTGAATATACAAGCAAAAAGTATGGAGCAATCATGTTTTTTGTAATGTTTGGTTTGTTTTCAGTTTACCCAAGCGTTGTGGACTTATATAGTGGGATGACTGGAACGACGATTAACGGTATTAGCACTATATCAGCGTCAGATAGTGAGGCGGGATATACGTTTGTGAACTTTGCATTTATGTATTGCATTGGTGTATATATCAGAAAATATGATTTGAATATAAAAAAATATAAGTGTATACTCGGTTATATTATTTCATCCGGTGCAATATATGCAATAATTCACCTTACGATGAATGGGTTGTATTATAGTAATCCATTAGTTATTTTATCAGCGTTTTTTTGTTTCTTGTGTTTGAGAAAAGTAAAGTGTCAAGTAATAGAATTACATTGACGCTATCAGGGATGGTGTTTCCAGTTTTTGTCATACATAGTTGTATGTATGGTATCTGGAAAGCATTTAATCTTAGGAAGATGCTAACCGGGAATTTTTTGATGACAATAGGAGTATTTGTATTTTTTATATTGTTAATGTATTTTTGCAGTGTAAGTGTGGCTCTGCTAGGAAAAATGGTGGTATATCCGGTTAGTAGTATTTTGAAAAAACATATAAGATTTAGTTATGAAATACAAGGGAGGGAAAGAAACTAATGGAGAAAGAACTTATTAGCATAATTACCCCTTGTTATAATGTGGCTAGTACGTTGGAGCAATATTTGAAATCTATTCTAAATCAAACTTATAATAACATAGAGGTTATTGCAGTTGATGATGGGTCAACAGATGATACTGCTAAAATATTGAAAAGATATATTTCTATTTTTGCTGAAAATAAGATGACTTTAAAGTATATATATGAGGATAATGCGGGATTGGGAGCTGCAATAAATAATGGATTAAAATATGTTGAAGGTGATTATCTATGCTGGTCTGATCCGGATGACTTTTATTTTCCAACTTCTATGGAAAAGCGACTACGGGAGTTCCATAAGCATCCAGAATGTGCGGTTGTAAGTAGTGATGCTTATGTGTACCATTCTAATGATCTGAAACATCCTTTTAAGAGAGAAGCGGCTCGTTTTATTTGTCGTCAAGAATCGAATCAATTTGAATTGCTATTGAAAGAAGAATCTCATTTTTGTGCTGGTTGTCATATGATACGAATGGCCGATTTTGAAAAGGTTAATCCTAAAAGAGAAATTTATCCAGCGAAACGAGGCCAGAATTGGCAACTACTTTTACCTGTTTATTATAAATTTAAGAGGTATTATTTAGATGAACCATTATATGCATACGTTGTTTATCCAAATAGCATGTCATCAGGAGATATGACTGAGGAAAAGGAAATGAATCGATGGGGGGAACATGAAGAAATTATTCGCCAAACATTGTGCAGGATACCATTAACAGAAAATGAAATAGAAAAATATGATAATGAGATTACTATACGGTATGCTAAAAAGAGATTTTTCACTGCAATTGATTATAGAGATAAGAAAATGATTAAAGAACAGTATATGATTTTGAAAGATTGCCAAGAAAATACAGATGAAATAAGAGCCTTATATTTGAGAAATTATTATTTGATTTTAAAGTTATTTTATAAAATAAAGGAGATATTTAAGAGATAAATATGTGCAAAATTTCTGTGATAGTACCGGTTTATAATGCAGCAAAGTACATATCCGATACGTTATATAGTATTCAATCTCAGACCATGAAAGACATTGAAATTATATGTATTGATGATGGGTCAAATGATAATTCTGCTGAAATAATTAAAGAAAAACAAGCGCAAGATATTCGAATAAGATATGAATATCAGCCAAATCAAGGAGCAGGGACAGCACGTAATCGAGGTATTGAAAATTCAACTGGGGAGTTCATTGCATTTATGGATGCTGATGATTGTTATCCAAACATATATGCGCTTGAAAGACTTTACGTGGCTGCAAAAAAAAATAAAGCTTTGGTTTGTGGCGGCTCTGCACAGCGAGCTGATGTTGATTTAGATCATGATGTGAAGAGAACGTTTGATTCGAATGGGTTTATTTACTTTACAGACTATCAGTTTGATTTTTTGTTCGCACGCTTTATTTTTCAGCGATCTTTTATAATTAATCATAATATTAGGTTCCCAAATTTGAGAGTATATGAAGACCCAATATTTTTGATAAAAGCATTAATAAAGTCAGAAAAATTTTTTGCGATTAATGAATATGTATACTTATATAATGGAGCACACCAAGTGCAAACAATGAGCTTAGAAAAAACAAAAGACTATCTAAAAGGTTTGACGGAAGAGTTGACTATATCAGCTGAATATCGTTTATCAGAGTTGCATCGAGTTGCTTTTGAAAGGCTTGAAAAAGAAGCAAGTTTTTTTGCAGAGCAATATTTGTATTCTGGTGATTTAAAAGTATTGAGTTTGTATCTCAATGCGAATAGTGCGATAGACAAGAAATTGATTGATATTGACCAGGATTATGTTTTACCTGCGATTGTTTCGCTGTGGGAAGCTGGAAATAAGTATATGAAGATACGAAATCAAAAAATAGTTCAATGGGTATTGCATTTACTAAAAAAATGAGAAACAGATACTATTTTAGGAAGGATATTTATGAATGCTAAAAGAGGATTTTATAATGTTTTTTTCGGAATGCTTGGCCAGATTATTTCAATAGCGTTAGGAATAATTATTCCCCGGCTGGTTTTGGTAAGCCTGGGATCCGAATCAAATGGATTACTTTCATCTGTGAACCAGGCTTTGGTATATTTGAATTTATTGGAAGCAGGGATTGGAACAGCTACTTTACAAGCGTTATATAAACCGGTCGCTGAATTTGATACTCAAAGCATTAATCATATAATGGCTGCAACAAATAGATATTATAAAAAAGTTGGCACGTGGTATTTCCTTGCAACGGTAGCTTTAGCAATTGTGTTTCCAATAGTAGTCAATTCTGAATTATCATATTTTACAATTTTCTCGGTTGTGTTACTTAGTGGTATGTCACAAGTGGTAAATTTCTTCTTTCAGGGGAAATATCGAATCTTAATGCAGGTTGAAGGTAAGAGTTATATTCTTACAAATTTGGGAACGATTATTAATGTGTTCACAAGCATCAGTAAAATAGCTCTTCTTCTCCAAGGCTTTGACATTGTAGCTTTGCAACTTATGTATTTTGCATTTAATATAGTGCAAATGCTTTATATATTATATT
>ERZ1106973.1488-NODE-1488-length-21341-cov-5.968054_pt1 | contig 21341 bp, 10 predicted proteins | sample MGYA00403686_ERZ1106973 | MGnify/ENA primary metagenome ERZ1106973 (study PRJEB35170, sample SAMEA104062408) | human gut metagenome | biome: human gut; feature: human-associated habitat; material: faeces | place: Denmark | collected 2012-11-06 ...
GCGGCACACGCCCTTTTTGCATTCTGGAGAACTGATATGCGTCCAACGGTTTCCATGCAAAAGGTACGCAAATAAAGGATAACCTTCTGGAATGGGGCGGTGAAAACTGTGAATTTGTTTCTGAGAGCCATGTCGTTTATGATAAGTACAGAAATAGGGCTGCTCAGCGCTGTAAAACTGGAGAATTTAGACAGTATGGCAGCCACATAGGAGGGACGTTCTATGAGTGCAAACGCACACACCGCCGTAATGACCGACTTGGAGCAGCGGATTCAGGATGGCCGGCAGCTCTCCGCTCCGCGGCCGCGCATCAACAGGATCATGGAGGACCGCTTTTACGGCCGGAAGCCCCGGGTGGATATCCAGCGAGCGGTGCTCTTTACGCAGTCCATGATGCAGACGGAGGCCTATCCCCAGGTGCTCCGCACCGCGCTGGCCATCCAGTACATGATGGAGCACATAGAAGTGGTGATCCAGCCCCATGAGCTCATTGTCGGCACGGCCGGCGGTCCGGGCCGCTACTGTGTGCTATATCCTGAGACCCGGGGCGGCCAGTTCCCGCGTGATCTGCCCAAGATCCTCAAGGCGGAGGGCAAGGCGGGCTACGCCATGACCCAGGCGGAGGTGGATACCGTTCTCAACGAGGTGGTTCCGTACTGGAAGGGCAAGACCTCCCATGAGCTCTATCTGAACATGCTCCCCAGGGAGACCCGCAGGGTGATCTACGGCGACGAGGAGTATGCCACCCAGGGCCTCATCTTCGACGAGGCCAACAACGCCCATACACTGAGCTGGACCGGCTCCTATGAAAAGGTAATCAGGGAGGGCCTGGAGAGCATCATCCGCGAGCTGGAGGAGAAGAAGGCGGGCATCGAGGGCAACCTGCTGCACAACCAGATGGACAAGATCTACTATCTGGACGCCGCAATTCTCTCCTGCAAGGCCATGATTACATATGCCCACCGCTATGCGGACAGGGCCGAGGCGATGGCCGCGGAGGAGAGCGACCCGGTACGCCGGGCCGAGCTGGAGACCATCGCGGAGATCTGCCGCCATGTGCCCGAGCACCCCGCCCGGAACTTCTATGAGGCGGTGCAGGCCCAGTGGTTCCTTCAGGTGGGCTACCGGCTGGAGAACATGAACGGCGGCGGCGTGGGTCTGGGCCGACTGGACCAGTATCTCTATCCCCTCTACAAGGCGGGCCTGGAGGACGGCACCCTCACGGAGGAGCGGGCCATGGAGATTCTGGAATGCATGTTCATCAAGGTGGGCGAGGTGGTTCCCTACCAGGGCAAGAGCACGGCGGGCGGCCACGAGGGCTACACCCACTTTGAGGCCCTTTCCCTGGGCGGCCTGACCCCCGACGGCCGGGACGCCACCAATCCACTGACCTACCTCATCCTCCGCTCCAAGAAGGAGTTCCCCTTCCAGTATCCCGATGTCAGCCTGCGAGTTCACGCCAATACCCCGGATAAGCTGCTCCGGGCCGCCGCCGAGGTGGTGAAGGTGGGATACGGCTGCCCCAAGTTCTTCAACGACGAGGAGTTTATCACCCACTACATCGCCGCCGGCGTGCCGCTGCACATTGCCCGCGACTATGCCGCCTGTGGCTGCTGCGGGGGCCGCCTGCCCGACTATGAGACTTACCTGGCCGCGGTGTGCAACCTGAACATCACCGCCGTCCTGGAGATGGCCATGAGCGACGGCTGGGTTCACTTCGGGGACGGGAAGTACGAGAAATTCCTGGATACGCCCATCCCCGCCGGCCACATTCAGAACATGGACGATCTGATGGTCAACCTGGAGGCGGCGTTCACCTTCTTTGTGCGCCACATCATGAAGCGCACCGGCACCCTGGAGCAGAGCAACGCCCTGAAGCTGGCCTGCCCCTTTACCTCCGCCCTCAGCGAGGCGGGCCGGATCAACATGAAGGATCTGCACCAGCCCTGTGACAGGGACTACGGCCTGTATATCGACAACGGTGCGGTGAATGTCATTGGCATCGGCACCCTGATCGAATCGCTCTCCGCCCTGGATGAGTTCGTATTCCGGGGCAGGGAATTCACCCTGGAGCAGGTCCGCCAGGCGGTAAATGCCAACTTTGAGGGCTATGAGCCCATGCGCCAGAAGCTGCTCAGGGCACCCAAGTTTGCCAACGGCGACCAGCACGCCCTGGAGCTGGCCCGGCGGTTTGACGCCATGATGCAGAACGTCATTGTCCGCCACCGCACCATGCACGGCGGACAGAAGCACCTGAAGTTCGTGCCGGTGGCCTCCCACGTGGCCCTGGGCGGCAAGACCATTGCCACACCCAACGGACGCAGGGCGGGCGTGGCCCTGTCCGAGGGAATCTCCCCCACCCAGGGCACCGATGAGAACGGCCCCATCACCACGCTTAACGCTGTGGCGGCCATCAACAGCCATGCCCACGACCTGACGATGCAGCGCCTGCTGAACATCAAGCTGTCTCCCGCATTCCTGGAGGGGGAGAGCGGTATTCAGAACTTTATCCAGATCATCCGCACCTTTGTGGATCTGAAACTGTGGCACATTCAGTTTAATGTCGTCAACCGGGAGACCCTGCTGGCCGCGCAGAAGGACCCGGACAAATACCGCAACCTGGTGGTGCGTGTGGCAGGTTACTGCGCCTACTTCACCGACCTGAGTGAGAAGCTACAGACGGAGATTATCAACCGTACCGAGCACACCAGCATGTGCACCGAATAAACCATCCGCAGGAGGGAGGTGGGGCGGCATGAGCCAATCCGCAGTGGGAACCATCTTCAATGTGCAGCGCTTCAGCCTCCACGACGGCCCCGGCATGCGGGATCTGATTTTTCTAAAGGGCTGCCCGCTCCGGTGCGAGTGGTGCGCCAATCCGGAGTCACAGCATGCGGAGCCTGAGTTGAGCTGCCGCCCTTCCAAATGCATCGGCTGCCGGGCCTGCACGGCTGCGTGCCCCACCGGGGCCGCCGCCGTGGCGGCAGGCGGCCGGATTCAGGTGGACCGCGCCGCCTGCCGGAGCTGCTTTGCCTGTGCCCGGGCCTGCTGCTCCGGCGCGCTGAGCCGGATCGGTGAAGAGCTTGACGCCAGGACCCTGGTGGAGCGGGTGATGGCCCAGCACATGAGCTGGCGCGCCGAAGGCGGTGTGACGCTCAGCGGAGGTGAGCCTCTGGCTCAGCCCGATTTTGCTGCCGAGCTGCTGCAACGGTTCCGGGAGGAGGGGGTGGGAACGGCCCTGGAGACCTGTGGATACGTGCCCTTTGAGGCGTTCCAGAAGGCCGCGCCCTTTTGCCAGCTTATCTTTTTTGATCTCAAATGTATGGCTTCGGAGGTACACAGGCGGTACACCGGGGTGGACAATCGGCGGATTCTGGACAACCTGATGGCGCTCTCCCGGGAATTCCCTGATTTGCCCCTCCGGGTGCGCACCCCTCTGATCCCCGGCGTCAACGACGGCCGGGAACAGTTGTCCGAAATCGTGCAGTTCCTGCGGAGGCTCCCATCGCTGGCCGACTACGAGCTGCTCCCCTATCACAACTGGGGGGAGGGAAAATACCGCCAGCTGGGCCGGAGCTATCCACTGGCCGGACTGGAGCCGCCGGACAGGGGGGCGGTAAGGCGCCTCAACGACGAGCTGCGGGCTGAGTTGGGCCTGCGGCCGGGACAGGAGTGATTTTCATGGATATCATTGATTTTCGTTACCGTCCGCCCTATGGCAGCTACCGGGAGACCATTATGTACCGGGATCTGGAGCGGGCAAAGCGCTGTTCCGAGGCGTTCGGTATGAACCAGTCCCCGGCTGTGGCTGCCAGGGATATGGAGGCATCTTTAACGGAAATGGACCGGGCGGGCATCGGCATGGCGGTGCTGGCCGGACGCAAGGTACTTCCTCACATCGGCGTTGTGGACAATCAGGATATCGTGGACCTGATCCACGCCTACCCCGGGCGGTTTACCGGCATGGCGGGGGTGGATCCCAGCGACGGGCCGGAGGCCATGGAGGAGCTGGAGCGGTACGTCGTAGGCGAGGGCCTGCGGGGCATCGTCATGGAACCGGGACTGACCAAGACCCCCATGTTCGTGGAGGATGAACGGATTTTCCCGCTCTATGAGCGCTGCCAGGCGCTGGGTGTCCCCGTCATGCTCATGGTGGGCTCCAACTGCGGCCCGGACATCGAGTACTCCAAGCCGGAGCACGCCGAGCGGGTGGCCAAGGCGTTTCCCAAATTGAACATCATCCTCTCCCACGGAGGCTGGCCCTGGGTGACGGAGGCCATTCACGTGGCGTATCGCTATAAAAATGTCTATCTGCTGCCGGATTTGTACCAGTTCAACGGCCCGGGAAGCGGAGAGTACCTGGCTGCGGCGAACTATATCCTGCGGGATCAGATGCTCTTTGGTTCCGCCTACCCCTATGTCTCCCTGCGGGAGGCGGTGGACTACTTCCTGGAGGGGCGCCTGAGACCCGTGGCCCAGCCCGCTTTCCTGGCCGGCAACGCCCGCAGAATCTTGGAGCTGGAGCGTGTGTGAGTCCAGCCTGAGATAAATACAACCTTCAAGGGAGGTCTCAAATGTGAGTACGCAACTGAATGCACAGCAAGGATTGACCAATCTCACTCCGATCAAGGTGATCCACATCCTGATATCCCTGGCAATCATGGTCTGTTTCAAGTTTGTCCCCGCCGCGGAGCCGCTGACCCCCCTCGGGGTGGAGGTGATCGGTATCTTCCTGGGGATGCTCTATGGCTGGCTGATCGCCAACGACTCCTTCTGGCCCAGCATTTTCGGCCTGCTTTTCCTGGGCCTGAGCAGCTACTCCACCGTACCCGCCGTCCTGAGGGATGGCTTCGGCAATTCCACTGTTCTGCTGCTGTTCTTCTTCTTCGCCTTTACCAACATCATCAGCGCCGCCGGTATCACTGAGTATATCGCGCGCTGGATCGTCAGCCGCAAGGTTGTGCAGGGCAGGCCATATCTGCTGACCCTGATGATCTTCTTAGCCATGTGCGCGCTGGTCATCATGGTTTCCTGCGCTGCGGCCACCATGGTAATTTTCCCCCTGATCAAGGAGATCTGCCGTCTCTACGGCGTTAAGCCCGGCAGCAAGTGGGCCTCTATCACCCTGGTGGGCACAATCTGTGTGGGCTGCTCCTTCTACATGCTGCTGCCGTTCAAGTCTCTGCCCGCCGTGGTGTTCTCCAGCTATACCCAGATGTCCGGTGGCGACTCCATCGCACTTGTCCCCTATCTGGCGATCGTGGTCGTCATCACCGCTATTACCATGGCCCTGCTGCTGGTGCTGATGAAATTTGTCCTCCGGTGCGATGTCAGCGTAATTGCCTCCAGCAACAAATCCATGGAAGAGCTGCCCAAGCTGAGCCGGTATCAGAAATTTATCATGGTCTTCTTTGTGACCGTGATCGTCCTGCTGCTGTTCCCCTCCTTCGTGCCCAAGACCTTTATTGTCAGTACGGTGCTGAACAATGTGGGCGCCACCGGCATCCTGCTGGGCGCTGTCGGCGTCTATATCATGGTCAGTCTGAAGGAGGGCATGCCTGCCGTCCAACTGTTCTCCAAGAATATTGGCTGGTCCATCATCTTCATCCTGGCCGCCGCGCTGAGTATCGCCGATGCCATGGCCGCCGAGTCCACCGGAATCTCGGCCTGGCTGGTGGAGCTGATCACGCCGGTGGTCCAGGGCAAGAGCCCTCTCGTCCTCACCGCAGTAATGTGTGTCGTCGGTATGGCCCTCACCAACGTGGCTAATAACATCGCCACCGCAGCCATGCTGACGCCCATCGCCTACAGTGTGGGCATCGCCTGCGGCGCCAATCCGGCGGCACTGGCGGTCTGTGTGCTGCTGGCCACCAATATGGGTATGGCAACCCCGCCCGCCAGTGCTCCTGCGGCCATTGTCCACGGCGAAAAGGAGTGGATTCCCGGAAGTGACGCCGTGAAATACGGCCTTGTCTGCTGCGGCATCACCCTGGTTCTTATTCTGGCCGTGATCTTCCCCATGGCAAACGTCATGTTCTGATGCAGCAGGGGCTGGAGCATACGTGAAAAGCCCCGCCGGTATCCCAACAGGATACCGGCGGGGCCTTTCAACCTTTTTATTTGCAGGTACAATCCTTGAAGTATCGCTTCAGCGCACACACCACCGACTGTTCCTCCCGAAGCAGGGACTTTCCTGATTGGTGGACCAGCAGGAAGGTGGCATGTCCGAAATCCAGCCCATGAACCATGACGGGCTGCACCGCTCCCTGGCTGACAAAATACTCGTACTGGGAGGTAAACCTGGGAAAGATAGCGGCGCACCTGTTCTGCGCCACATACTGCAAGATGACGTCCTTGCTGTGGCAGCGGAATCCGGCCTCTCCACTGAAATAGTGTCCGAACAGAAGCCAGTTGTCGTCGTTTACGTGGGAATAGGTGCCAAGGGGCACCTGCGCAAGCATCTGAGGCGTGATTTCCCCTGTCAGAGCCAGGGGATGGCCGGAGCCGAGAAACAGGTATTCCGGGTCTTCAATCACCTCACAGCAGTCCCAGCCGTTTTTGCGGATCCGCTCCAGGGTGGCGGTCGAGTCCGCCTGATTTTCCTTGCGGATCGGGAGCAGGCCGATGTGGACCCCGTTCTCCTCCATTTTGTGAATGATCTCGCTGCGCCGGCATTCGTGGAGCAGCAGATTGATGTCGGGGTGCCGGTCCTTCAGGCAGGGGATAAACCCCGCGGAGAGAAAATTGCACATGGTGGTGGTGCTCTGTATGTGTACCTCCCGGGGGACCTCCTCCAGAGGGGTGGATTCCTGCCAGCCGTTCACCATTTGAAGAATGATCTTTACGTCCCCGTAAACCCACTTGCCATAGGCGGTGAGCTCGATGCCGCGGCTCGTCCGCCGCAGCAGCTGGTGCCCCAGCTCGTCCTCCAGGGCGTCGATCATCTTACTGACAGAGGGCTGGGTGGTGTAGAGCTCGTTAGCCGCTTTTGTGAAGGAGCTGTGCTGCACTACTTTATCGAATGCGATAAGCTGTTCGATGCGCATAGCGGAACCTCCCTTTTTCAGGCCGCACCGGGGCCCACAGTCAGATCGCCTCGGATATGGCATCCCCCATGTCGCTGCAGGAGAGCCGCTTGCCTCCCGGAGTCATAATGTCGCCGGTGCGGTATCCGTCGTCCAAAACCTTGACAATGGCCGCCTCAATCGCGTCGGCCTCAACGGTCATATGGAAGGAGAGGCGGAGCATCAGTGCCGCAGAGAGGATCTCGGCAATGGGATTGGCAATGTTCTGGCCGGCAATGTCCGGCGCTGGGCCGCCGGCGCACTCGTATAATCCCTTGCCCTCGCTCCCAATGTCGCCGGAGCCGGCAATACCCATGGAGCCGGCGGCACTGTTGGCCAGGTCGGACAGGATATCGCCGAACATATTTTCTGCCGCGATTACGTCAAAATACCCCGGCCTGCTCACCAGGCGGGCGGCGCAGCCGTCAATCAGCATGGTCTCATAGTGAACCTCAGGGTATTCCTCGGCCACCTTTTCATATACCGTCTGCCACAGCACGCCGGTCTCCATGGCGTTGGGCTTGTTTACCATCGTGACGTGCTTTTTGCGGCCCATGGCCAGGTCAAACGCGCAGCGGGCGTGCCGCTCGATCTGTGACCAGGTGTAGACGCACTCATCGCAGGCGGTCAGTTCGCCGCCGGTCTCCTTCCTATACTTGCCCGCATAGAAGATACCCGCGGTATTCTCCCGCAGAACAATGAGATCCAGTTCCCGGGCCACCGTATCCTTGAGCGGAGAGGCCTGGATCAGTTGGGGATAGACCTTGGCCGGACGGATATTGGCAAAGAGCTCCATGCCGCGCCGGAACGAAGCCAGGGCCTTCACTGCGGCCTCCTTACGGCTTGGGTATTTTTTGGTGCCGTTGGCGCCGGTGAAGGTGTATTTGCGGGGATCACCCACCGAGCCGAACAGGATGCTGTCGCAGGAACGCCCCAGCTCGTAATCCTGCGGACGCAAGGCATCGCCGTAGGCCTCCAGACCGGCGACACCGCCGATTATATCATAATAATGGAACGTGTGCCCAAATTTCTGTGCGACCCGCTCCAATACCTTGATACTTTCGTTGACGACTTCCGGACCAATTCCATCCCCGCGCAAAACGGCAATTCTCTTTTCCATGGCAGGCACACTCCCAATCTTTATAAGAATATATACGATTTGTTTTGTGCAATTTCATTATACCAAAGCTTATCATGTGAGAGAAATTCCAAAACAAAAGGGTTACCTTCAGAAAAGTTATGGAGGGCTTTCGCTCCGGCGTATGCCCGAGCGAAAGCCAGGCCCCCGGAGCAAAACGCTCCGGGGGCCTGGCTTAAGAGATGTAAAAAACCGTATGTTTATCAGCAGTATAAAAGGGCCGCCCGTTCCCGCCGGCCGATTTTCGCCTGAAAGCGCGCCATACATTCAGCGGGGAATCCTGGGGCCGATGAGTAAGACAACATCATTGCTCCCGAAGCAATCAATAGCTCATCTGCGGCACCAGGCTCTGCTGGGGCTGCACAGGTGAAGGTCCGGGCAGCGAACCCTTATCGGGGGGATGACGATGGCTGCGCCGGAAGCTGGCGGCCGGTGTGGTCGATGGTGTAGTCCACGTTGTATTCCCCGGGGAGAATCAACTCGGAGATGGGGACGAAGGTGTAGCCCTCCTGTAGCAGGGTTTCGAGGATGGCGGGCAGGGCCTCTGGGGTATGGAGGGCGGCGTTGTGGAAGAGAACGATGGACCCGGGCTGGACCCGGCTCACCACCCGCTCCGTGATCTCCCCGGCGGGGAGATCCTTCCAGTCCAGACTGTCCACGTCCCACTGGATGGGCTCCATCCCGATGGAGCGGATGGACGTAATTACATTGTTGTCGTATTCTCCGTAGGGCGGGCGGATCAGGGTGGGGCGCACGCCGGTGACGGCCTCAATTTTGTCGTTGCAGGCCTCCACATCGGCGACGATCGCCTCGCTGGAGAGCTGAGACATGTGGGCGTGGGAGTTGGAGTGGTTCATCACCTCGTGGCCGGCATCGTGGAGGGCCTTGACGGACTCCGGGTATTTGTCCACCCAGTCCCCCACCACGAAGAAGGTGGCCTTTACGTTGTATTTTCCAAGGATGTCGATGAGCTGCTGGGTGTCCTCGTTGCCCCAGGCGGCGTCAAAGGAGATGGCCAGCATCTTCTGGTCCCGCTGAACGCAGTAGATGGGAAGCTGCCGGTCGGTGGCGGAGGCCTCCGCCACTGCCGGGGCGTTGACCAGGGCAAACATGGCCGCCGCCAGCAGGGCGCACGCCAGCACGGTCAGGGTCCGGCGCCGCAGGATCAAACACTTCATACAAAAATCCGCTCCCTTCTCAAATAGGCCGTTTTTTCATTTATATGTAAAGGAGCGTGAGCGCATGCCCTGGCGAAATCTTAACGCAATCTTTATATGAAAGTGAAAAAGGCAGCGAAATTCCAACAAAAGCTGTGATATAATATAATGTAAAATTTTATGCAGGGGAGGCGGGAACCATGACGGACCAGCGGCCGGATCCGGACGCACTGCTGCGGGAGCTCAAGCTGAAAGAGGAGACCAGGACGGGAAAGCTGAAGATATTCTTCGGTTATGCGGCGGGCGTGGGCAAGACCTACGCCATGCTGGAGGCCGCCCACCACGCCAAGGAGATGGGCGTGGACGTGGTGGCCGGGTACATCGAGCCGCACGTCCGGCCGGAAACCCTGGCGCTGCTGGACGGGCTGGAGCAGCTCCCCAACAAGGAGATCCCCTATAAGAATATCACGCTGCGGGAGTTTGATCTGGACGGGGCCCTGGCGCGGAAGCCCCAGCTCATCCTGGTGGATGAGCTGGCCCACACCAACGCCGCCGGGAGCCGGCACCGCAAGCGCTACCAGGATATCGAGGAGCTGCTGCGGGCAGGTATCAGCGTCTACACCACCGTCAACGTGCAGCACCTGGAGAGCCTCAATGACGTGGTGGCCTCCATCACCGGCATTGCGGTGGCGGAGCGGCTGCCCGACCGGATCTTTGACCGCGCCGACCAGGTTGAGGTAGTGGACATCGAGCCGGCGGATCTGCTGGAGCGGCTCAAGGAGGGCAAGATCTACCGGCCCAACCAGGCGGCCCGGGCCATGGACCGCTTCTTCACCCTGAAGAATCTGGCCGCCCTGCGCGAGATCGCCCTGCGGCGCACCGCAGACCGGCTCAACCGGGCGGCGGACACCGGGGTGGGCACCAAGGCCAAGAGCAGCGAGCACATCCTGGTCTGCCTGTCCGGCGCGCCGTCCAACGCCAATGTCATCCGCACGGCGGCCCGCATGGCGGAGGCCTTCCGCAGCAGCTTCACCGCCCTGTTCGTGGAGACCTCCGACTTCAAGGACATGAGCGACGACAACCGCAGCCGCCTGCGGGCCAACCTGCGCCTGGCGGAGGAGCTGGGGGCCCGCATCGCCACGGTGTACGGCGACGACACCCCCCTCCAGATCGCCGAGTACGCCCGGGCCAGCGGCGTGACTAAAATCGTCCTGGGCCGGAGCAATAACAAGCGCTTCTTTTGGGAGCGGAGCAAAAACCTGGTGGATCGGCTCAACGCCCTGGCCCCCGATCTGGACATCCACATCATCCCGGACACCTACCCCGCCTACCGGGCGCCGCGGAAGAGCTGGAACCTCAGCGAGCGGTTCACCGTCAAGGACGCGCTGCGCACCCTGGTGATCCTGGCGGTGTGCACGATGGTGGGCCTGGCCTTCGCCTATCTGGACTTCAGCGAGGCCAACATCATCATGATCTACCAGTTGGGCGTGCTGGTGGTGGCCATGGTCACCAGCGGGCGGCTCTATAGCCTGGCGGCCTCCATCCTGTCCATTCTTATCTTCAATTTCTTCTTTACCGTCCCGCTGTTCACGCTCCACTTCAACGACAAGAGCTATCTGGCCACCTTCCTGGTGATGTTCCTGGTGGCCTTCCTGAGCAGCTCGCTGACCACCCGCATCAAGCGGCAGGCGCGGCTGGCCTCCCGGCAGGCCTACCGCACCCAGGTGCTTCTGGAGGCCAGCCAGACCCTCCAGAAGGCGGAGGGGCAGGAGGCCATTCTGGAGGCCATGGCGGTACAACTGCGCAAGTTGCTGGAGCGGACGGCCCTGTACTACCCGGTGCTGCCCGACGGCACCCTGGGCCAGCCCCGGTTCTTCCCCGTGGAGCCCACCGTGGACACCAGGGCATACCTGACCCCCGACGAGACGGCAGTGGCCTCCTGGGTGCAGAAGAACAACAAGCACGCCGGCGCCACCACCAACACCCTGCCCAACGCCAAGTGCCTCTATCTGGCGGTGCGGGGGGAGGGCAGCGCCCTGGCGGTGGCGGGCATTGCCATCGAGGAGGGCCGGGAGCCCGACGCCTTTGAGAAAAACCTGATGCTGGCCATCGTGGACGAGTGCGGCCTGGTGCTGGAGAAGGAGCTGCTGGGCCAGGAGAAGCACCGGGTGGAGGAGCAGGCCCAGCAGGAGGCCCTGCGGGCCAATCTGCTGCGGGCCATCTCCCACGATCTGCGCACCCCGCTGACCGCCATTTCGGGCAACGCGGGCATCCTCATGGAGAACGCCTCCGTGCTGGACGCGGCCAAGCGGCGGCAGCTCTACACCTCCATCTACGACGACTCCATGTGGCTGGCCAACCTGGTGGAGAACCTGCTCTCCGTCTCCCGCATTGAGAACGGCACCATCCGTCTGAAGATGGAGCCGGAGCTGCTGGAGGAGGTGTTCCAGGAGGCCCTGACCCACCTGGACCGGAAGGCCAAGGAGCACACCATTACCGTGGAGCTGCCTGACGACATGCTCATGGCCAAAATGGACGCCCGCCTGATCGTGCAGGTGGTCATCAACATCGTCAACAACGCCATCAAATACACGCCCCCCGGCTCCCATGTCCAGGTGTCCGCCCGGAAGCGGGGTGAGAGCGTGGAGGTGCGCATCGCCGACGACGGCCCCGGCATCTCGGACGAGGCCAAGGCCAAGCTGTTCGACATGTTTTACACAGCCAACAACGCCCGGGGCGACGGGCGGCGGGGCCTGGGGCTGGGCCTGTCCCTGTGCCGCTCCATTGTGCAGGCCCACGGCGGCTCCATCACCGTGGAGGACAACTATCCCAAGGGCGCTATCTTCAGCTTTACACTACCACTTGCGGAGGTGAACACCGATGAACAAACCTCAAATCTTGATCATTGAAGACGACAACGCCATCGGCAACCTGATTTCCACCACCCTGGAGACTCAGCACTACCAGTACCGGCGGGCCAAGAACGGCGCCTCCGGCGTGCTGGAGGCGGCCTCCTGCCGGCCCGACGTGATCCTGCTGGATCTGGGCCTGCCCGACATGGACGGCGTGGACATCATCAAGAAGGTGCGCACCTGGAGCAACACCCCCATCATTGTCATCTCTGCCCGCAGCGAGGATCACGACAAGGTGGAGGCCCTGGATGCCGGGGCGGACGACTATCTGACCAAGCCCTTCTCGGTGGAGGAGCTGCTGGCCCGGCTGCGGGTGTCCCTGCGCCGGGTGCGCTACGACAGCGAGAAGGTGGACGAGGCGGCCAGCATCTACCAGAACGGCGGGCTGAAAATCGACTACGCCGCCGGCTGCACCTACCAGAACGGGAAGGAGATTCACCTGACCCCCATCGAGTACAAGCTGCTGTGCCTGCTGGCCCAGAACACCGGCAAGGTGCTCACCCACAACTACATTCTCAACAAGATCTGGAGCAGCGCCCTGCCCTCCGACACCCCCTCCCTGCGGGTGTTTATGGCCACGCTGCGCAAGAAGATCGAGCCCGATCCCAGCCACCCCCGGTACATCCAGACCCACATCGGCGTGGGCTACCGGATGATCCGCCAGCCCGACGAGGAGGCCGGGGCGGAGAGCGAGGCATGAGCGGGGGAGGAGAGGCCATGCTGTATCCCTACCGCCCCGCAGGGGAGCACCGGCTCCCCGGACTGCGGCCCGGGGGCGCGGCAGGCCCTGGGGCGCTGCTGGGCCTGATGCGGGATGTGGGACAGCTCTTTGACTGTGAGCCTGTGGTGCTCCAGCGGCCGGACAGCCCGGCGCTGCTGCTGTTCTACCCGGACACGGTGTTCCCGTGGCGGGATCTGGCGGAGGTGTGCGGCGGGGCGCTGGCGGGGCTGGCGGGGTTCTGGCCCGTGACGGTGTACGGCACCACCGCCCGGCGGGAGACCGGCGAGCTGCGGGCCGCCGTGCGTGCGGACGGCGCCGCAGTCATCCGCCTGCGCTCGGTGTCGGGCCAGCCCTTTGAGCAGCTCATCGGCCTGTGCCTCCATGTGGAGATGGACACCCCCGCCCGGGCCGCGGCCTGGGCGGCCCTGTGCGCCGGGAGCGCCCGCACCCGGTCCAGCGCCGCCCTGGAGCCCGCCCAGGCCGCCGCCCTGGGGGATGGCCTTCCGGTCCGCCGCCCTGGGGGAAGCCGCTACGCATATCTGGCCTGGGAGGAGGACGCCGGTGTGCTGGACGCGCTGGAGGCCCTCACGGCCCGGCAGAAGGAGGCGCTGTGGCGCGGCTTCCTCCAGGACGGGACCCAGCCCATGGAATTCCAGTGGCTGTGGGACGCCTACCGGGAGGGGGCGGTGGACTCCCTGCTGGAGTGGGAGCTCACCCTCCAGCTCACCCTGGAAGCCCTGGGCTTCGCGGTGGTCAACGGGGCGGGCCGGTTTACCGTCACCGGGCCGGACGGTTCGGCGCGCAGCTTTGATCTGATCCGCGGCGGCCCGGCCGAAAAGCTGTTTCTGAAAATCCTGTTTCCCCTGGACAAGCGGGAATAAAAGATGTCCCCCGGAACCAATCGGTTCCGGGGGACGCTTTTGTATGGAAGAGGAAGATCAGGAGGTACTTACATCCAGTGCTCCTCGCCGTCATAGACACGGTAGCTGTGGGCGTTGGTGGCCTCCACAATGTCGTGGTAGGCCCAGTAGGAGGCGCTCACATCGGGGAACTGGCGCAGCTCGCCGGCGTGGTCGTCCACGTAGTCCTCGTCCGCCGCCCGGTCCAGCAGGCGGTTGGTGATGGCCGTCACCTCCGCCCGGGTGATGGTGGCCTCCGGCCGGAAGGTGCCGTCGGTGTAGCCGGTGATCCACCCGTACTGCACCGCCCCCACCACCTGGTCGTAGAACCAGTCGGAGGAGGTCACATCGGAGAAGGGATTCTCCCCGCCCTCGGGCAGGCGGGCAAAGTGCATGGCCATCACCGTGAACTCCGCCCGGGTGATGGTGCGCTCCGGGGCGAATTTCCCGCCGCCTACGCCTTCCACCATGCCCAGGGAGGCCAGGGTCTCCACCGCGCGGGCGTACCAGGCGTCGGCGGGCACGTCGGTGAAGCGGACCGCGGCGGACACCTCCTGGTCCAGCAGGAGGTTGTAGAACATCTGCGCGGCCTGGGCGCGGGTCATGTGGTCGTCGGGACCGAAGAGGCCACTGCCGTAGCCGTTCAGGTACGCGAGGTGATCCTCGGTGTTCGGCCAGCCGGAGACGCCGGTGTCGTCCGGGTCGGCAAGCTGCTTTTCGGGCGCGAAGAGGGCCTCAATGGTGTGGGCCTTGCGCACGGTTTCAAAGGTGTAACAGCTGACCGCGCCCACACTTTCGCCGTCCACCAGCACGTCGGCAATCTCATACCCGGCATCGGGGGTGATGCGGAAGGTCTTGTCGCTGCCGCGGCTCACCCGCACCCTGCCGTCCGGGCTGATCCCGCCGCCATGGCCCGCGCTGGCCTCAATGGTGTACCGGGCCGTGCCGGTGCTGCCGCCGCCGTTATAGCTCCACTGCGCATAGAGGACGGCATCCTGGCCGGTGAGCTGGAAGGCGTCGCCGGCGGCATAATCCTCGCCGCTGCCGTCCGCCTGGGTGTTCCACCCGGCAAAGCTGTAACCGGAGCGGGTGAAGGTGTTTTCCGCCACGGTGACGGTGCTCCACTTGTCGGCGCTCTGGTCGGCAGGGGCCGAGCCCTCGCCGCCGTTGGCGTTATAGGTCAGGGTGACGGTGCCCTCGTTGGCGTCGGGGACGTTGTTATTGTTGGTATCCTCACCGAAGGTCACGGAAATGGTGTGATCTTCCCGGACATCGGCGAAGGTGTAGGATTCCCACTTTTCCCAGGTGTCCATGCCGGGCAGCAGGTTGACCCCGTTGTTCACATAGGCATTGCCGTCGATGGTGACCCGGTCCACGGCATAGCCGGTGTCCGGAGTAAAATCAAACTTCTGGCTGTTCCCGGCCGGGACATAGACCTTGCCCTCCGGGGCGATGGAGCCGTTCTCACCCGCGGAGGAGGTGATGGAGGGATTCTGAGTGATGTCGGGCTTGCCGTCGTCATTGGTATCCCAGCCCCAGACGGCGTAAACAGTGATATCAGAGTTGGTGAAGGTCACCTGCTCCACAACACCGGCGGGCATGGTGTCACCCTGCGAGAGAATGCGGTCAATCTGTGTCTTGGACCAGCCCACGAAACGGGCCGTTCCCTTGTCGCTGGTTGTAGTTCCGGTGAGGCTGAGGCCGCTTCCATCGGCCAGGGCAACCGTATTGCCCTTGACATAAGTGCCGCTGTCGGTGGGCAGAACCCCCTGCAAGGTGCCGCTCTCCAGCTCGTTTTCGGCGTAGGTCAGCGTGTACTTGCCGGTCTCGTTCACGTCCGGCACGCCGTCGCCATTGGTATCCACGCCCCAGGCGGCGTAAACCGTCGTGTCGCCGTTGATGTCTACGTTGGCAACAGTGGTGGGCGCTGTATCGCTGGCGGTGTAGATCTTGTTTCCAGTGGTGTCCGCTGTCCATCCAATAAACAACACATCCACGCCGTCCTGCTGATCGTGAGTGGGGGCGGGGGACTGCTTCAAGGTGTAGCCGGTCTGGGTGTCCAGCAGCTCCGTTCCGGGGCCGCCGCTGCCGCCGTTGGGATCATAGGTCAGAACATGGAGATTTTTGCTGTTGACCGTAACGGTGCCGGTGAAGTCTTCGTAGTTGGTGCTGGAAATTGTAATTGCTATGTCTGCAACCTTTGTTTCTTCATCAGACTCCACGGCGTTGACGGGCAGGCGCAGGACACCGGCATTTACCCTGACAGCGTCAGTGGTAAAGTATCCCTCTTTGGCTATTGTAATATTACCCGACTTATAGGAGATGTTTCCCAAGCCATCCAGTCCAGCAGTCAACTGGGAGAGGGGATAGGTATACGTCCTGGCGGCCCGGTTGGCGATGGTCAAGGCGCCGGGATTGGCAGAAATCTGATTCTGGCCGGGATCAGCTTTGGTAACGACCACCGGCTTACTTGCTTGGGCTGGACGCAGAACGTAGTGCATGGCCCGGTCGCCGGTCAGCTCGTAAGAAAGGGTGACCGACCGATTGCCGGCGTTTGCATTGCTCAGTGTTCCGGTGGCGGTCACATCCACATCATCGCTGCCTACAATGTCAGCTTGGGTCAGTTCGGCATCGACTGTAACCGACGCATGTCCATCATAGGGCCACGTATACGGACTGGAGTGACCGTTCAGCTTCACGGTGCTGTCATCCACGGAAATCGGCTTTTGAGCCACAGATACGGTGACGGTACTGCTGGCGGCGGCATAGCCATCGTCTCCGCCTTTTTCCGCCACGCTGGCGGTAATGACAGCGGTTCCGCTGCCGGTGATGGTAACCTCACCACTCGGGGCTACTGTTACCACATCTTCATTGTTGCTAGTAAAGGTAACTAGACTATCAGGAGAAATAGGGCTATCATCCTTTTGAAGTTCGACAGTTAGAGTGAAGTTTTCATCCCCATAGGTCTTGTTGATGGTACCATTTGTAACAACCTCATCTCCCTGCCGGATCACAACCGGATAAATGGGCAGATTGGTAATCGTGATGGTCAGTGTCCCGGACTTGGACTCTGGCGCAAAATTGGAATCACTGTGGCTGAAAACCCAATAGAGGGGTACCTCTTCGCCGGCGGATGTATTCTGAAGGGAGGTATCGGTCACCGCTTGCGAATGTTGCTCATCCATATACCAAGTCAGGTTCCCAGCCCTCAGGCCGGTCAGGTCATCTTGAATCGACGGGTCAATGGAAATGGTGGCAGGGGGCAGCTTGGACAGGAGCTGCGTTTCACCATGCGCCACTGTCCACTTCCCGTCGGACACGTTAATGCTATAAGCGGCCGGTTGAATGACAAAGGTCTTGGAGGCGCTGCCCGCCAGCAGGTCGCCGGCACCAGTGGAGGTAACAACGGCCTTGGCAGTCTCTCCGGCGTTTGTGGCATCTGTGTAAGTTACGGTATAGTCCGCCGGATTCCCATAGGTATGGGAATAGCCCCACAGATTTAATGTAACGCTTACCTCGGGCCTCTGCTCCGTGCCGTTGTAGGTCAGGTCCTCCGCGCCGGACAGGGCAATCAGCTTATCCTCCGGGGGCAGTTTGACGGTGCCGGTGCATTCCAGTGTACCGCTGCCATCTGTCTGGTCAAGACCTTCCCGCAGAATCAGGGTGCTTCCCTCGTCTACGGTGACGGTGCCGTTATTGGTCAGTTTGCCGTCCTGGCCGATTTCCAGAGTGGCGTAGGCGTAGTTTCGGTCATTCTGGACGACCCGCAGCTCGGTGCCGCTTTCCACCACAAGCGGATAGTCAATCACCGGTTCACCCCAGACCTGGATATTGGCCTCTGTGTCATTCAGGTGAACCGTACCGTCCTCACCCACCGTCGCGCTCGTATTACTGCCCTCATAGCTGATAAAAATACCGTCCCAGTCAGCGAAGCCGGAGGGGTCCCCAATGCCGTCCGGGGCCACGATGACGGCGTTTCCGCCCGTGCCGGTGGTGAAGGCTCCGTTGTCGCTTGTACCGATAGCACGGTTGCCGCGGCCGATGCTGGTGGAGTCCGCACCGCCCTCGGCGTATACCACACCGCCGTTGATGGTGACGGTTCCGCTATAGTTTGCGTTCTCACCGGAGCCGATGCCCGCGCCGCCGGTACTGCCGCTTGACCCACCGATGGCCGTGACGTATCCGCCGTTGATGGTAACATTGCCGGTTACAGTCCCGCTGCCGACCTCGTAGCCGCCGCCGATGCCCGCGCCGCCTCCGGAGCCTTGGGCAATGATGGTACCACCGTTGATGGTGATATTGCCAAAATTACTGCTGGCGCCATATCCACCGCCGATTCCGGCCGCCCCCAAACCGATGGATGCCCCGCCGGCGGAGGCCTCGAGTAATCCGTTTCCTTCAAAGGTAACGGAGGAACCGGACTCCACCCAGATGGCAGGATGATTCCGGTAACCTCTGAGAGTGTTGTTGCCCTCCAATATAAAGGTGACATCTGCGTTACCAGTTATATCAATAGCAGATTTCTCAACGCCCGGTGAGTCAATAGTAAGATTACTAAGCGTAATTGTATGGGTTCCGCCATCAATGGTCTGATTCCTCCTGTTCCCACTCCAGGTCTCTTCGCTTTCACTAAAAGCTAGAGAAGTTGAAGGAAGAATAGATAGTAACATACATAAGACTAATGATGCGGCAAACCACCGTTTTTTTTGATGTCTCATGGTGTATCCTCCTTTTTGTAAATGTCTACCTTTTTAAACGAGGATACAACATTTTGCGATAGGAAGATTTAGGAAATAAATTTGTAAAATATATTAATAGCCTGTTGCAATTTTCCTGCAAAAATGATATATTTACTAAGCATCCACATGTTTGATAATGTAGACATTTAAAAACACGATGTCCGCTTCTGCGGACATTTTTTATGCGCGGCCGGTCGGGGCGGGGACGGCTGGAGCAAAATGAAGCCAGTTGGCACTTCCGTGCGCCCAAAGTGGCGAAAATTGAGCAAAAGAGAAAGAAAACCGACGGGTATCTCTTGCAATCTTTTGGCAAAATGGTATAATGTCTCCGGTTACTGTATTTGAGTATAGTAGTGCAACGTAAATCTAGGAGGAATGACAAATGGCCAACACGCATAAGTATGTCTATTTGTTCTCAGAGGGCAACGGCTCCATGCGGGAGCTGCTGGGCGGCAAGGGCGCCAACCTGGCTGAGATGACCAATCTGGGTATGCCCGTGCCCCAGGGCTTCACCGTCACCACCGAGGCCTGCACCCAGTATTATAACGACGGCCGCCAGATCAACGCGGACATCCAGGCCCAGATCTACGAGTACCTGGGCAAGATGGAGGCCATCTGTGGCAAGAAGTTCGCCGATCCCGAGAACCCCCTGCTGGTTTCCGTGCGCTCCGGCGCCCGCGCCTCCATGCCCGGCATGATGGATACCATCCTCAACCTGGGCCTCAACGACACCGTGGTGGAGGGCCTGGCCAAGTTCACCAACAACCCCCGCTTCGCCTACGACTCCTACCGCCGGTTCATCCAGATGTTCTCCGACGTGGTGATGGAGCTGAGCAAGAAGCGCTTTGAGGAGATTATCGACGACGTCAAGGCCAAGAAGGGCGTCAAGCAGGACGTGGAGCTGGATACCGAGGACATGAAGAACCTGGTGGTTCTGTTCAAGGAGTTCTACAAGAAGGAGAAGGGCGAGGACTTCCCCCAGGATCCCAAGGTCCAGCTCATGGAGGCCGTCAAGGCCGTGTTCCGCTCCTGGGACAACCCCCGCGCCAACGTCTACCGCCGCATGAACGAGATCCCCTACGACTGGGGCACCGCCGTCAACGTCCAGTCCATGGTGTTCGGCAACTCCGGCGACAACTCCGGCACCGGCGTGGCCTTCACCCGCAACCCCGCCACCGGCGAGAAGGCCCTGTTCGGCGAGTACCTGATCAACGCCCAGGGCGAGGACGTGGTGGCCGGCGTGCGCACCCCTTCCCCCATCTCCAAGCTGCATGAGGAGATGCCCGCGGTGTACGAGCAGTTCGCCGCCATCGCCGACCGCCTGGAGAAGCACTACAAGGACATGCAGGACATGGAGTTCACCATCGAGAATGGCAAGCTCTATATGCTGCAGACCCGCAACGGCAAGCGCACCGCCGCCGCCGCCCTGAAGGTGGCCGTGGATCTGGTGGACGAGGGTATGATCGACGAGAAGGAGGCTGTGTGCCGCGTCGATCCCAAGCAGCTCGACGCCCTGCTGCACCCCACCTTTGACGCCGAGGCCCTGAAGAAGGCCCAGGTCGTTGGCAAGGGCCTGGCCGCCTCCCCCGGTGCCGCCTGCGGCCGCGTGGTGTTCACCGCCGAGGAGGCCAAGGAGTGGCACGAGCGGGGCGAGAAGGTCATCCTGGTCCGCCTGGAGACCTCTCCCGAGGACATCGAGGGCATGCAGGTCTCCCAGGGCATCCTGACCGTCCGCGGCGGCATGACCTCTCACGCCGCCGTGGTGGCCCGCGGCATGGGCACCTGCTGCGTGTCCGGCTGCGGCGACATCGTGGTGGACTATGAGAACAAGAAGTTCACCCTGGCCGGCAAGGAGTACCACGAGGGCGACTGGATCTCCCTGGACGGCTCCACCGGCAACATCTACGGCGAGGCCGTGGCCACCGTGCCCGCCGACCCCGGCTCCGGCTACTTCGGCCGCCTGATGGGCTGGGCGGACAAGTACCGTCAGCTCATGGTCTACACCAACGCCGACACCCCCCGCGACGCCGCCCAGGGCCGCGCTTTCGGCGCCCAGGGCATTGGCCTGTGCCGCACCGAGCATATGTTCTTTGAGGGCGAGCGCATCAAGGCCATGCGCGAGATGATCGTCGCCGACAACACCGAGGACCGCAAGAAGGCCCTGGCCAAGATCATGCCCTACCAGCAGGGCGACTTCGAGGGCCTGTACGAGGCCATGGAGGGCTGCCCGGTTGTCATTCGCTTCCTGGATCCCCCGCTGCACGAGTTCCTGCCCACCAAGGAGGAGGACATCAAGGAGATCGCCGGCGAGATCGGCGTCACCGTAGAGCGCCTGCACGAGGTTATCGCCTCCCTGCACGAGTTTAACCCCATGATGGGCCACCGCGGCTGCCGTCTGGCCGTCTCCTACCCGGAGATCGCCGAGATGCAGACCACCGCCGTCATCAACGCCGCCATCAACGTCCAGAAGAAGCACCCCGACTGGAAGATGGTGCCCGAGATCATGATCCCCCTGGTGGGCGAGGTCAAGGAGCTCAAGTACGTCAAGGACGTGGTGGTCGCCACCGCCGACAAGATCATCAAGGACGCCGGCATCGACATGAAGTATGAGGTCGGCACCATGATCGAGATCCCCCGCGCCGCCCTGACTGCCGACGAGATCGCCAAGGAGGCCGAGTTCTTCTCCTTCGGCACCAACGACCTGACCCAGA
>ERZ1106973.1494-NODE-1494-length-21315-cov-9.834337_pt1 | contig 21315 bp, 16 predicted proteins | sample MGYA00403686_ERZ1106973 | MGnify/ENA primary metagenome ERZ1106973 (study PRJEB35170, sample SAMEA104062408) | human gut metagenome | biome: human gut; feature: human-associated habitat; material: faeces | place: Denmark | collected 2012-11-06 ...
TAAACTTATCAGTTTCCGATTTGTCTATGCTTAATGGCAAAAAAATTGCGATGCTGGAGAACAGTATGCATGAAGCACAGTTTCAAAAATGGGAGAAAAAACATGGGGTGAAGACGGAGCATGTGTACATCAGTGATTTTGAAGATTCTCTGAAAAGATTATAGAATGGTGAAGTGGATGGTGTGCTTTCCTCGGAAACACCCGATTGGGGAAAAGCAGGAGTATCGGCAGTTGTTTTAATTGGGATATTTTTGGTGGTTTTATTTATTGTACTTATTTTCCTGCGTAAAGCAAAAAAGGCAGCTAACGAAGCTGTGGAATTAAATAAAAGGCTCGCAGAAAAACAGAGAGATTTAGAAAAAGCTTTGGTGCAGGCAGAAAGTGCAAATGAGGCAAAGACAACTTCCTTGTCCTTTCAGGCAGAAGCCGACGGACTTACGATTACAGGTGAACATGATGACTACACAGGCGTAAATGTCTGGAGTAATGCGCTGTATCTGAAAAAGATATTGATGAATCTTTTTTCAAACAGTATGAAATATAATAAGCCGAATGGTTCGATTAGCATGAGTATGCGGACCGTTGAAAGAACAGAAGAATGTATCACTTGCGAATTTAAAATCCAAGATACAGGTGTTGGTATGTCAGAGGAATTTATACAAAAAAGGCTTGTTTACTCCTTTTGCGCAGGAGGTTCAATCCGCACGTTCCAGTTATCGCGGAACAGGTCTTGGTATGCCGATTGTTAAGCAACTTGTCGAAAAGATGGGAGGCACTCTGTCGATTGAAAGTGAGCTGGGAGAGGGTAGCTGTTTTACTGTTGTGCTTCCTTTCAAAATTAATACGGAGGCAAATTCAGAAGAACATAAAGTGGTTTTGGATGCAGATATCAAGGGACTTCGCATTTTATTGGCTGAAGATAATGAGCTGAATATGGAAATTGCCCGGTTTATACTGGAAGACTGCGGTGCACTGGTAGAACCGGTATCCAATGGACTTGAAGCAGTACATAAATTTGAAGCATCCGATGAGGAAACTTTTGATGTGATTCTCATGGATATTATGATGCCTGTGATGGATGGGATTACCGCGACCAAAACAATACGTGCCATGGAGCGCCCGGATGCTAAGACAATTCCAATCATAGCAATGACGGCAAATGCCTTTAAGGAGGATGAAGAAAAATGCATGGCAGCAGGCATGAATGAACATCTGGCAAAGCCGTTGGAGGAGGATAAAGTAGTTCGTGCGATTTATGAAAATATAGTTAAAAAGAGGGCATAAAATATGGAACAACTCATACTGCTTGTGAAATATCAGACAAAACCAAATAAAAGAAAGGATTTTGTGAAGAAAGTGATTTCCTCCGGAGTTTTAGAAAAAATACGTCAAGAAGACGGCTATATATCTTATGATTATTATTATGATGCGGTCAATCCGGATTGTGTGCTTCTTGTTGAAGTGTGGCAATCGAAAGGACAGCAGCAACAACATTTGCGGAGTGAGCATATGCATATTTTGAAAGAGATAAGGGAGAAATACGTTCTAGATACGTCGGTGCATGAGATTCAGGCATAATAATAACTCTTGCATTCGTGGCTGGTTATGCTAAAAGAACATTAGTTAGACATAACTAATCACGAAAGGAGAAACATCCATGTCATATGCAGAAGAGTTAAAATTATTTAAGGCAGCGCATAAGTACGAAAGTATTACAGTGGGTGGTAGTAATTTTCATTATATTTTAAGTGGAAAAAAAGAAAGCAAAACACTGGTAATGTTAAATGGGGGAATGGACACCTCGGAAATGTGGGCATGCATGCTTTTTTTAAAAATAGGAGTAACAAAGCCGATTTTTGGCGGTGCCAGTGATGGCGGTATGGTTGCACAGATTTATACATAGAAATATCACGGAGAGGTTGGCGGACTTATTCTTGTTTCCACCGGCGGCATGGATGCAGCAACGCTGAAAAGTCTTAAGAAAAAATATTTCTTTGCGCCGCTTATGCTGTTTTACATGAAGCATTGCAATTATGAAAAATTAAAGCCAAGGCTTATCAAAATGGCAATGGGACACATTCGTAACGAAAGTGAAGAACAGATTGCTTATGCGAAAGATATGTTTGAAACTATTTTTAAGGATTTTACGCAGGAAAAAGACGTACATATTTCCGGACTGTTAGCGGATTTGATGAATCAAAAACCGGTTACGGAGGCAGATTTTAAGGACCTTGAAGGGAAAATATTGTTGATACTTCCGAATCAGGATTTCTTTTCGGAAAAGATGCAGAAAGACCTTATTGCATTGATGCATGACCCGGAAATTCAATATGTTTCGGGCGGGCATCTTTCAACCATTTTAAGAGCGGATGATTATGTAAAAACCATTCGTGAATTTTTGCCAAAAATATAAAAGAGAGGGGCTAAAGTGTTGACAGATGAAGAATATAAAAATATGTCGGTGAAAGAATTTACAAAAGCGGCTAAGAATTATGAAAGCGACCATGCGGGGATTTATAAGATGTGTAAAAAAGATTACCCGGATATTTTGGAGGAACTGGAAAAGGAAGAACCGGAGCATTTTGCAGTGCGTCAGTATAAAAAATATAAGCTGGCGGCAGGAAAGACAGCAAAGAGTATTTTGATTTCCTGTGGTGCAAGGCTTGCACCGTTTGACATTGCAGAGCTTCGTGAGATCATGAGCTATGATGAGATGGAACTGGATATGGTAGGTGACCAGAGGACAGCACTGTTTATTATCATTTCCGATACGGATGATACCTTTAACTTTGTTGTGGCGATGATGTACAGCCAGTTATTCAACCTGTTATGTGACAGGGCAGACGATGTACACCATGGCAGATTGCCATATCACGTCAGAATCTTAGCTGACGAGTTCGCAAATATCGGCCAGATTCCAAAGTTTGACAAGCTGATCGCCACCATTCGTAGCCGTGAAATCTCTGCATCCATTATCCTCCAGTCGCAGTCCCAGTTAAAGACGATCTACAAAGATGCAGCTGAGACAATCCTAGGCAACTGCGATACGATGTTATTCCTTGGCGGTAAGGAAAGTTCGACCTTAAAGGAGATTTCCGAGACGCTGGGAAAAGAAACGATTGATTTATATAACACTTCGGACACCCGTGGACAGAGCCGTTCTTACGGGATGAACTATCAGAAAACAGGAAAGGAATTGATGAGCCGGGACGAACTTGCGGTCATGGATGGCAGCAAATGTATCTTGCAGCTTCGGGGTGTAAGACCATTTTTCAGTGACAAGTTCGATATTACCAGACACAAACGGTATAAGGAGCTGTCAGACTACGATAAGAAAAATGAGTTTGATGTGGAAGCGTATATGCGGCATCGGATGGAAGTGAAACTGACGAGGACACAGGAATTTGACCTGTATGAGTTTTCGGAAGAGAGTCTGGCAGAAGAATTAAATACAGAAAACAAGGAAGCAGAGCATGTGAAAGATTCGGACACATAGCTCTTTTTCTTTGCCCTTTTGGGAGGTGATGGATTTGAGAGATCATGAAAGGCCGCCCGTAAGGGCAGAGCCGGAAAAGACTTCTTAAAGATAGAAACCAGAGAAATACAGAGATTTGAAAGGAGACAACGAATATGGCGTTTTTTAATCAGGCAATCAATATTTTACAGACACTTGTGGTGGCGATTGGAGCCGGACTTGCAGTATGGGGTGTTATCAACCTGTTAGAAGGATATGGAAACGACAACCCAGGTGCAAAGTCCCAGGGGATCAAGCAGCTGATGGCAGGAGGCGGTGTCGTTCTGATCGGCACCCAGCTGGTACCGTTACTGTCCGGATTGTTCAGCTGAGAGAAGCAGGAGGGAGATGACTCATGGATCGGATATTTGAAGCGATTGAAGAATGGATGAGGAATCTTCTGACAGGCATGGTAAGTTCCAACCTGACAACAATGTATACCGATGTCAATGAAAAGACCGGTCAGATTGCTGCTCAGGTTGGGCAGACACCGCAGGGCTGGAATGGCAGCATTTACAGCATGATACAGAATCTTTCCGAGTCGGTCATTGTACCGATTGCCGGTATGATTATCACATTTGTACTTTGTTATGAGCTGATCTCCATGTTGACGGAAAAGAACAACATGCACGACATCGACACCTGGATGTTCTTTAAATACTTTTTCAAGATGTGGGTGGCAGTCTGGATTGTCAGCCATACCTTTACGATCACGATGGCGGTATTTGATGTCGGGCAGTCCGTAGTCAGCCGGGCAGCTGGGGTTATCAGTTCTGATACAGCGATCAATATAGATACGATGATTTCCACAATGGAGACAGCGATGGAATCTATGGAGATTGGTGAACTTGTCATACTGGCACTGGAAACGATGCTTGTAAGCCTGTGTATGAAGATTATCTCAGTCTTTATTACAGTGATTTTGTATGGACGTATGATTGAAATTTATCTCTATTCGTCCGTTGGAGCGATCCCGTTTGCAACCATGTCCAACCGGGAATGGGGGCAGATCGGGAACAACTATCTTCGTGGATTGTTTGCACTGGCATTCCAGGGATTTTTTATGATGGTCTGCGTGGGAATCTATGCGGTCCTGGTTGCAAACATCCAGATGTCAGATAACATACATTCTGCATTGTTCGGCGTGATGGCATACACGGTGATCCTGTGTTTCAGTCTGATGAAAACAGGAAACTTTGCCCGCAGTATCTTTAACGCCCATTAAGAAAGGAGGAACTGGCAATGGCATTTGTATCTGTGCCTAAAGACTTAACCAAGGTCAAGAATAAGATCATTTTCAACCTGACGAAACGGCAGCTGATCTGCTTTGGGATTGCGGCGGCAGTAGGGCTTCCGTTTTATTTCTTAAGCAGGGGAATCATTGGTTCCAGTAACGCAGCGACCGGGATGTGCCTTCTGATGCTTCCGGCATTTTTATTTGCCATGTATGAGAAAGATGGACTTCCGTTAGAAAAGGTCTTAAAAAATATGATCACCGTAAAATTTATCCGTCCTCCGGTACGCAAGTACCAGATGGAAAATATGTACGAGAAAAAGTATACCGTGGTCAGAAAGAAGAAAGGGGGAACGAAGGGTGTTAAAAAGAAAAAACGATAGACAGCCGCAGAGCATGGAAGAATTGTATCCGGATGATTACTGGCTGGATGAGGAGGATGGAGAAGAACTTCCAGTCCCCGAAATGAAAAGAAAACCAGTAAGCGGCAGGCTGCACGATGAGCCGATGGTGACAGGATATGAAGCACTGGAACGCCAAAGAGGTGTCCGCAGACCGAACCGGAAACTGACACGCAGGGAAAAGAAAGCCCTCAAAAGGGCACAGAAATATGAAGAAAAACTGCATAAGGAACATGAAAAAGCGGATAAGAAAAATGCAAAAAGGGAAGCAAAGCTGGCAGCCAGGGCAGAAAAGCAGGCAGTGCGTGACGCAAAGAAAAACGCAAAAAAGAAAAAGAGCAGACCTGCCGTAGCACCGCCGGGGCAGCGTCCGGCAGGAAAAGCGGTTTCTGGAACGAAAAGCAGTGGAACAGGAAAGAAAACATCGGATAGTGCCAGGGATAAGAGGATCACTGCACAGCAGTCGATTCCATACCATGAGATGGGAAGGGATGGTATCTGCCGGGTGCAGGACAAGTTTTATTCCAAGACGATCCGTTTTTATGACATCAACTATCAGCTGGCACAGAATGAAGATAAGAACACCATCTTTGAAAACTGGTGTGATTTCCTGAATTACTTTGACAGCACGATTCATTTTCAACTGTCCTTTATCAACCAGCACAGCAACATGGCAGAGTATGAGAAGGTCATCCATATCAATCCGCAGGAGGATGAATTTGATGACCTGCGTATGGAGTTTGCCCAAATGCTCAATAACCAGCTGGCAAAAGGAAACAACGGGCTGATGCGTACCAAATATATCACATTCGGGATTGAAGCGGAGAATATCCGGGAAGCACGACCAAAACTGGAACGTATCGAGTCGGATATTCTGAATAACTTTAAGATTCTTGGGGTATCTGCCTATCCGCTGAATGGGGAGGAACGGTTACAGATCATGTATGAAACCTTTAACCAGGACAGCAAAGTTCCGTTCCATTTCTCTTATGATGATGTGCTTCGGACAGGGCTTAGTACCAAGGATTATGTCGCACCGACCAGTTTTGTATTTAAGAGTGGAAAAGATTTTGAGATGGGCGGCACGATGGGAGCTGTTTCCTATTTACAGATCCTGGCACCGGAACTTACCGACAAGATGCTGGCAGAGTTTCTGGAGATGGACAGCAACCTGATGGTGAATTTCCATATCCAGTCCATCGACCAGATGAAGGCAATCAAGCTGGTAAAAAGCAAGGTGACGGATATTAACCGTATGAAGATTGAGGAACAGAAAAAAGCGGTCCGGGCAGGCTATGACATGGATATTATCCCTTCGGACTTAAATACATACGGTGGGGAGGCAAAAAGGCTTCTGGAAGATCTGCAGTCCAGAAATGAGAGAATGTTCCTTGTGACAGCATTGTTCTTAAATACTGCACCGACCAAACAGGAACTGGAAAATGTGGTGTTCCAGACTGCCGGTATCGCACAGAAATATAACTGTGCATTGAAACGGCTGGATTACCAGCAGGAGACGGGACTGATGAGCTGCCTGCCGCTTGCGGTGAATTTTGTACCGATCAAACGGGCACTGACAACGACATCCACGGCAATTTTTGTCCCGTTTACCACACAGGAATTATTTATGGCTGGGGAATCTATTTATTATGGATTAAATGCCCTGTCTAATAACCTTATCATGGCAGACAGGAAGAAATTGAAGAACCCGAACGGGCTGATTCTTGGTACACCGGGTTCCGGTAAGTCGTTTGCGGCAAAACGAGAGATTGCAAATGCATTTATCGTGACGAAAGATGACATTATCGTCTGTGACCCGGAGGGGGAGTATTATCCGTTAGTCCGGGCATTTCATGGACAGGTGATCCGTATTTCCCCGACCAGCCACGATTATATCAATCCGATGGATATTAACCTGGATTACGCTGACGATGATGACCCGCTTTCCTTAAAATCGGACTTCATCCTGTCTCTTTGTGAGCTGGTAGTAGGCGGAAAGAACGGACTGGAGCCGGTTGAAAAGACCGTCATTGACCGATGCGTAAGGCTGGTCTATCAGGATTTCCTTTCTGACCCGGTACCGGAAAAAATGCCGATCTTAGAGGATTTATATAATCTTCTCCGTAATCAGAAAGAGCAGGAAGCACAGCGTCTGGCAACGGCACTGGAGATTTATGTCAATGGTTCCTTAAAAGTGTTTAACCATAGAACCAACGTGGAACTGAGTAACCGTATCGTATGTTTTGACATTAAGGATCTGGGAAAACAGCTGAAAAAACTGGGGATGCTGATCGTACAGGACCAGGTGTGGAACAGGGTAACAATCAACCGTTCTGCAAATAAGAGTACCAGATATTATATTGATGAGTTCCATCGGACGAGACGTTCCGCTTGTTGAATAGACAGCGGGGTCAGTAGCCGTCCGTAAAAAGAAAAAGCTACTGATACAACTGATATGGTGTTGTTCAAATGAAGGGGTAACGCCCTGAAGGGACACACGTAAACTCCCTACAGCGTGATAGTTGTGCAAAAGCTATCGGGTTGTCAAAAGTTAGGGTGAAGAGCAAAAAGCAGGTCCTAACAGGTAAGGCTGAGGAAAGATTCACAGAGGTGTGGGTTGCCTGTGATTATGTAGTGAAGCTGTATATGGTGAGTATCCACGGAAGTGGGGACGAACTGACGATTTAAAGAGTCTAAAATTCGAATGCGTTGAAAAGCGCATGCCAACGGTTTGGCGCTGATTACCGAAAAGTAACTGGGTGGAAGTGAAAGTCGGAGCATTGTTACAGGCAATGGAAATTAGCAGGCTCAAAGGAGGCACCTAAGTACAGTATATTGCACCATATTGGAACGTCGAAAGCAACGAACAGTGAGCAGTTGCACATGCTATGACCTGTTGGTAAGGAAAGCACACTGTATAACTTACCTTTATCGTTGTGAGAGCGGAGGCACGAGCGATGAAGCTCCTGTAATGGGAGTGGAGCAATAGCCTCTAGTGGGACGACTGGTCTGTCTGCCAGTCGACAAAACAAGTTTAATAAAGTAATGCAGTTAATATTCATAGGTTCGAGTATGACTAAGAGAAACAAGTCTTGCGAGAGTGAGGTGATGTTGACTATGCAAAGAAAGGAATTGTTAAAGAAAAGTGCTATCCGTCATGCTGAGTATTACGGCATGGTCGAAGTACAGGATGCATTATATGCGGATAGTGCGAACAAAAAGATTTTCACGGATCTGATAAGTATTATCGGTTCAGATGCCAATATCAAAATGGCATATCGTAATCTCAAATCAAACAAAGGAAGCAACACGCCCGGTGTCGACGGTAAGACCTTTAAGGACTTAGCTGAGATGTCAGAGGAAGCATTGGTTCGATGCGTTAGGGACAAAATCCTTAACTATCAACCCAAAGCGGTCAGAAGGGTGTATATCCCAAAGCCGAATGGAAAAATGCGACCATTAGGAATTCCTACTGTAATAGATAGGATTGTACAACAAAGCGTATTGCAGGTTATGGAGCCTATATGCGAAGCCAAGTTTTATCGGCACAGCTATGGTTTCAGACCGAATCGTAGCACTAAGAATGCCGTTGCCGTGTGTTACAAACTGGCGCAGGTGGACGGATTCCACTATGTAGTTGATGTAGATATCAAGGGATTCTTTGATAACGTTGACCATGGGAAGCTACTGAAACAGATATGGACGTTGGGAATTCGGGATAAAAGGCTGATTTCCTTGATAGGAAAGATGCTGAAAGCCCCCATTGAAGAAAACGGGGTTAGAACGGTACCCGATAAAGGCACGCCTCAGGGTGGTGTACTTAGTCCATTACTGGCAAATATTGTTCTGAATGAGCTTGACTGGTGGATAGCCAGTCAATGGGAGGAAATGCCTGCAAAGCATCCTCTGAAAAGCGATATTTATATGAACAAAAATGGCACTCCGAATAAAGGAAACCTGTACAAGAAGTTGCGACAGTCCCGCTTGAAAGAGTGTCACATAGTGAGATATGCGGATGATTTCAAGATATTTTGCAAGTCGTATTCTGACGCTGTCAAGCTGAAGCATGCGGTCGAGCAATGGCTGATGGACAGACTAAAGCTGGAAACCTCTCCAGATAAGTCACGAATTACGAATCTTACCAAAGGCTACAGCGACTTCCTCGGCATAAAATTTAAGCTTTACAAGAAGGGAAAGAAATGGTCTATCAAGTCTCATATGACCGACAAAGCCATCAATTCTCAACAAGCGAAGTTGAAAAATGCCATGGCTCAAGCCTGTAAATCTCATGAGAGTGAACAATCACAGCACGATGACCTCATCAGATACAACCAAGCAGTTATTGGTATGCACCAGTACTATAACATGGCTACCATGATAAATGCGGATGTTCACAGACTGTTCCCGTCGATTGATATAACCATGAAGACGAGACTGAACAGTCGTGCAGACCTCTCCAAGGAAAGACCACCGACATTGAAAGGTGCAATGGACGAATATTTCTATCAGAAGTATGGGGAGTCGAAGCAGGTTAGATATATCAATGGAATGATTGTTGTTCCTGTAGCTTACTGCAGAACGCAGAATCCGATGTTCTTCCAAGTGGACACCAATCGTTACACCCCACAGGGACGTGAACGTATTCACCGCATGCTTGCTAAATCTAAATACGGAGAAACGCTGTTGATGTTAAGCAGAGACAACGATACGAAACATAGTATCGAATTTTGTGATAACCGCCTGTCACGATTTGTGGCATCTAAAGGTAAGTGTGAACTCTCAAAGGTGTCCCTTGCGTTTGAGGATGTGGAGTGCATATATCTTAATCCACCAAGCCAAGGTGGTACGGATGAATATGCCAACCTCAGAATCGTTCACAAGGATATAAAGCGCCTTATCTATTCTACTGACGTGAAAATCATCAAGTCCCTCATTGATTTATTCGATTGCAGGGCACCTGCCAAGATTGCCAAGCTTAACAAATGGAGAGCCAAAGCAGGATTGGAAGCAGTTAACCTTATAACAATTAACCAGACTTTGAAGTAACTGTATTAGCAATAAAGACTTATCCCATGGAACGCCGTGTGCAATGAAAGTTGCTTGCACGGTGTGGGCCGGGGCGAAAGACCCGCAAGGGTCTGACCTATCGGCATTGCTTTTAAAAGAGGAGCAGACGGCAGCATACAGTGTGGAGATCTGGAAGCGATTCCGTAAATGGGGTGGTATCCCTACGGGTATCACACAGAATGTAAAAGACCTGTTAGCCAGCCGGGAGATTGAGAACATCTTTGAAAACTCTGACTTTATTCTGATGCTCAATCAGGCATCTGGTGACAGACAGATCCTTGCAAGGCAGCTCAACATTTCCCCACACCAGCTTTCTTATGTAACGAACAGCGGGGAAGGTGAGGGACTGGTCTTTTATGGCAGCACCATTATCCCGTTCAAGGATAAGTTTGATAATTCCCTGATGCTGTATGCCCTGATGACTTCTAAGCCGGATGAGGTGGAAAAGCGTAAGAAACTTGGTATCGGAGAACGGGACGATTAAAGAAATAAACGAAACAAAATAAAACAGAGTAGAGGATGAGCCGGAGGAATACTTCCGGCAATTTTTCTGCCCGGAAATCATGGAGGATTACAAGATGGAAGATTACAGAAACATGGAGAGATGCAGCGGTGAACCTTGCTGCATATTTGCAGAAAGAATCTGTGCAGACAATGAAAAGGAGATTTTGAAAATGGAAAAGGACACAAAGGAAAAAGTAACGGCTGATGAAATGATGGATGATCTTATTTATCTGGCGGAACTGATTGATTTCATGGGAATTACATCTTGTCTGGCTGTAAGGGGAACTTTAAGTGAGCGAATGACAGACAAGCTGACGGATTCAATTGCAGGGATGGCAGATGAAGTGTTGGAGAAATGGGAGGACTATCAGGATAAGACAGAGTAACTGGGACAAAGCAGTAAAGGGGATGGTCAAAGTTGCAGGAGCATGAGTATAAGGCGAGAGATAAAACCGTCCAGAAGATGAGCCGGGATGGTCTGCGAGAAGAAAACCTCCGGAACAAGGAAGAAAAAAGGATCACCGGACGGGATACAGATACCGAGATTTCCCGCAGTGAAAAGAAAGAAGAACTGGATTTCAGTAAACGCAGACAGGAACGGCTGAAAGAAGAACGGGAAATGGAGCAGCCGGAGCAGAGTTCCAGAAAACCCAGATATAGTAGGGAACATGCAGATATATTGGATGATGAACAAGATATAGCAACTGATGTGGATGTAGAAGAGGGGCTTACAGACGATAGCAGCGAGAACCCCAAATCTGCCTTTCGTACAGAGAGTATCCGTGGACAGCCAAGAGGGGAACGGGCATATCTGGAGACAGTTGCAGACAGCCGGGATCTTCGGAAGAAAAAGATGGTCAGGGATTATGCTGCAAAGGAAAGAAGGAAGGAAAAGGAGACTTCCAGAGAAGAAAAAGCAGCCAAGAGAGAATCTGCCCGTTACCGGGAAACTTCCGAAGTGATGGAAGATTCCCTGGATAAGTTCCACGAGGAGATCAAAGGCAAGTCCAAAAGGGAACGGGTGCTGAAGGAACAGCGGAAAAAAGTTTCCCGCTTGTCTTTTGGTGATGAGGATGACGGCATGGTACATGGTGCCGGGATTGGTATCCGGAATCCGGCATCGGCAGTCAAAGATGCGGCAGTTACGGCAGCACACTGGAAAACGCACGAAGAAGAGGATGAAAATGCGGCAGTGGAAGGGGCACACCGGGCAGAGCTTGTCGGGGAAAGCCTTGCAAGGAAATCCATCTACATGCGGGAACGGCTGAAAGGGCGGAGAGAAGAATCCCGGAGATTAAAAGAAAGCGTTCTGGATGAAGCAGAAAGGAGCCGGCTGGTATTTGAGACTGCCTATGGAAATGAAGCGAAGGACGCAGTGAAAAGAGAAGCAGAGAAGAAAAAGAAATCTGCCCTGCAGAAACTCTTTCAGAAGAAGCGTTACCAGAAGCAGTATCAGGCAGCCAGACAGAGTAAAAAAGTAAAGGATGCAGCGATCACTTCCGCACAGAAGTTTACGGAAAAAGCGAAAGACGCGGTCAAGATGGTGGCAGCACAGAACCGGGGGATTTTTGCCACGGTAGCTGTCTTTGCCTTGATCTTTGTACTGATCGCAGCCAGCTTTACCAGCTGTACAGCATCTTTGCAGGGAGCTTCCTCGGCAATCATTTCTACCAGTTATTCCAGTACGGATGAAGATATTTATGCCGCTGAAAATGCGTACCGTGCCTTGGAAGAAGCACTGAATACACAGATCAACCAGATGGAATCCACCCATCCGGATTATGACGAATACCGGTACCAGATTGATGAGATCGGTCATAACCCATATCAGTTGATCTCTTATCTTACGGTAAAATACGGCGGCTTCACTTACGATGAAGTGGCAGAGGAGATTAAGGAGATCTTCCGACAGCAGTATGGAATCACCACAGACTCTACCAGAGAAACAGTTACAGAAACCAAGACTGTCCGGGTAGGGGAGTCCTTGGGACTGGTTGTGACAAGTGGGTACTGTAACTGCCCGATCTGCTGTGGCCAGTGGAGTGGCGGACCGACAGCCAGTGGGGCAATGCCGACAGCAAACCATACGATTGCCGTGGATGCGGCGAAGCCATTTGTGCCGATCGGAACCCATGTAGTCATGAACGGTGTGGAATATGTAGTAGAAGATACCGGAGCGTTCGCAAGATATGGGGTACAGTTCGATGTTTACTATGACAATCATGCGGCGGCATCCGCACATGGACACCAGACATGGGAAGCCTACATAGCAGACAGCAATGGAAACCAGGAAGTGCAGGTCACGACTACAAAAGAGGTGAACCGTCTGGATGTGACGATGACAAACCACAGCCTGGATGCCGTGTTAAGGAGCCGTATGACAGAGGAAGAACAGGAACGTTACGATGCGTATAACAAATATTATGGCAACCGTGATTATCTGTTTGATCTAAACAGCATACCCACCGGAAGCAGTGGATTTGGTTATGACATACCGGCAGATGCTTTATCTGATCCACAGTTTGCAAAAATGATACAGGAAGCAGAAAAATATCTGGGTGTTCCATATGTATGGGGCGGTTATTCCCCAAGTGGTTTTGACTGTTCCGGCTTTGTGAGCTGGGTTATCAATAACTGTGGAAATGGATGGAATGTCGGAAGATGTACTGCCGATGAGCTGCGGTCACACTGTTCGCAGGTATCTCCATCGGAGGCAAAACCGGGAGATCTGATCTTCTTCCAGGGAACCTATGATACAGCGGGAGCAAGCCATGTGGGAATCTATGTCGGCAATAACATGATGATTCACTGTGGCAAGCCTGTCCAGTATACCAGCATTGCAAGTGCTTACTGGCAGGAACATTTTATGGCGTTTGGTCGTCTGCATTAGAGGAGGTGACAGGGCAGATGAACATGAAATTAAAAAAACTTCTGAATGATATTCAGAAAACAGAGGATAAGATTGCGGAATTGCAGGAACACCTGAAACGGCAGAATACATTGAGACAGCAGATGGAAGATATAGAGATTGTCAAGTCATTCCGTTCCATGAAGCTGGACAGCCGCAGCCTGCTTGTCCTGCTTGACGGGATTCAGAAAGGAACCGTTACGATTCAGATGGATGAGGACGGCGGTATCACGGTGGAGGATGCAAAAGCTCCGCAGAAAAAGGAAAACAACGCAGAAGCTCACAGACCACCTGTTGGTCAGATGACAGAAAGAGAGGTTTTAGACGATGAGGAATAAAGTGGTAAAGAAACTGCTTATGATTGCCATGGCAGTCACCATGATCTCCGGGACATCCATTGCTACGGTTTATGCAAACGCAAACCCACCGGCGGAGGAGACAACGACACAGGTAGTAGAAGAAACGGCAACAGAATCAACAGAAGATACGGAGAAAAAAGAGGATACCGGAAGGGTCACCGGGGAAGGGGATAATTCTGCTTTTTCTACTCCGGGAAATGCCCAGCTGGTGGATGATAAGGAAAATGATGATACGAAACAGTTCCTTACCATCCAGACCAAGAAGGGAAATACATTTTATATGGTCATTGACCGTTCCAGCAATACAGAAAACGTGTACATGATGTCCCTGGTCGATGAGAATGACCTGGCAGAATTTCTGGATGAGACAGAAAAGAGCAAAGAAACCGAAGAATCAACCGTAGTGATTCCGGAAACCACACCGGAAACTACCCCGGCAGCAGAGGAGGAAACCGAAGTGAAGAAAGAAGAAAAGACAGGAATGAATGTAAAAGGACTTGGAGCAATCGTACTTGCAGTGATTCTTGGAGTGGCAGGGATTGCCGTTTATAAAAAGCATGGACGTGGCAAAGAGGAGGACTATGTAAGCGAACAGCTGGAGTTTTCTGACGGACCGTATGTAAATGAAGAAGAGGATGAGGAAGAAGAATAAACTTCCATCTCCAAAGAAGCAACAAAAATAATGACAGGGGCAGCCAGAGCAGTTTGGCTGCCTTTTTCAGTAGAAAGGATAGAAAAGCGTATGTCAAAATTTTTAGTGATCGCAGAGAAACCAAGTGTGGCACAGAGTTATGCCAAAAATCTGTCAGCTTATAAAAAAGAGGACGGATATTTAGAAGGGGAGAGCTGTATTATCAGCTGGTGCCTTGGGCATCTGGCAGAGTATGCACAGCCGGAGGAATATGACCCGAAATATGAAAAATGGCAGTTTGATGACCTTCCGATTCTCCCGCAGGTCTGGAAGTTGAAAGTTTCCAGAGATAAGAAGAAACAGTTTGATGTGTTAAAAAGCCTGATGAACCGGGCAGATGTGGACTATCTGGTAAATGGCTGTGATGCAGGAAGGGAAGGGGAACTGATCTTCCAGAGAGTGTATGACCTTGCCGGATGCAGGAAACCGGTGAAGCGTTTATGGATCAGTTCCATGGAAGATACGGCAATCCGGACAGGTTTTCAGACAATGAAAGGAGCAGAGGAATACCGGAATATTTGCATGGCTGCGGTATGCAGGGCACAGGCAGACTGGCTGATCGGAATGAACGGAACCAGGGCATATACGACCTGTTATTTTAAACGTCTGGTTGTGGGCAGGGTGCAGACGCCAACGCTTGCCATGCTTGCGGAACGTCAGGATAAGATTGAGCATTTTCAGAAAGAAGCCTTTTATAAAGTAGCACTGACAGACGGAAGGCTTACGGTAGTTTCTGAAAATATTGCAAATGAGGAAGCAGCCGATCTCCTTGCTTCCTTATGTATGGATTCGGAAGCAGTGATTACACAGGTAAAGAGGGAACAAAAGAAAGCGTTTCCTCCCAAACTTTATGATTTGACCAGTCTGCAAAGGGAAGCAAACCGTTACTTTGGCTATACGGCAAAGAAAACACTGGATATGCTGCAGGAATTATATGAAGAAAAGCTGGTCACTTATCCAAGAACGGACAGCCAGTTCGTGACGGAGGATATGAGGGATACCGTAGAGGAACTGGTAGGGAAAATGCCAGTCTTACTTCCGTTCTTGGATTATGGACAGCTGGGACATAACATCACCAGAGTGATTAACAATGCAAAAGTATCCGACCATCATGCGATTCTTCCAACAAAAGAAGCCGTAGAAAAAGGAATCTCTGATCTGACAGCGGACAAAAAGAACCTGATGATGCTGGTCTGCCAGCAGCTGGTGCAGGCAACAGGGGAAGAGTATCAGTATGAGCAGACGGATATTACGGTCAAATGTCAGGGACATGATTTTACCGCCAGAGGAAAAGTGCCGGTGCAGATGGGATTTAAAGCGGCGGGGAATGCCTTTAAGAACCAGTGCGTGAAAGCCAAGCCGGAAGAAGAAACGGAAAAAGAAACTTCCATTCCATATGGATATGAAGAAGGAATGACGCTTTCTCCGGCAAAGGCAGAAAAGACAGTGCATTTTACTTCCCCGCCAAAACCATTCAATGAAGATACCCTCCTTGCCGCTATGGAAACCGCAGGGAATAAAGACTTTGATTCGGAGACAGAGAAGAAAGGACTGGGGACTCCGGCAACCAGGGCAGGTATCATTGAAAAACTGGTTTCTTCCGGCTATGCAGTCAGAAAAGGAAAGCAGATCTTGCCAAGCACAGAGGGCAGGGAACTGGTGAATGTCATGCCGGCTTATCTGAAATCTGCCGCAATGACTGCCGAATGGGAAAATCAGCTTTTAATGATGGAAAAAGGGCAGATCACCGATACACAGTTTATGGGTGAGATCACTTCTTTAGTCGGTAAGATTCTTTCTGTGTGCAGGGAAATACCGGAAACGGAAAGGAGAAGGTTCCAGAAAGCAAGGGAAGTGATTGGTAAGTGTCCGGTCTGCGGCTCTGATGTCTACGAAGGAAAGCAGAATTTTTACTGCTCCAACAGGCAGTGTGATTTTGCCCTTTGGAAAGAAAACCGTTTCTTAGGAAGCATGGAGAAAACACTGGATAAAAAGATGGCAGTGGAGCTTCTTGATAAAGCCTGCACCCATGTAAAAGGGCTGTATTCCAGAAAAAAAGATATAAAGTTTGACGCAGACCTTTTACTGACACTGGAGGACGGAAAGCCAAGGTTCCATCTGGAATTTCCAAAGAAGAAATAAGGCAAGGAGGTAGGCAGTATGTCGAAATTACAGGACATCCGGGAACTGGCACAGGAACATGCGACATCGGTGAGCAGTTCGCCAAGGGACTGGATGGGTTATATGGATACCGCAGCGAGACTATACCGGTATCCTTTTACAGACCAGTTACTGATCCACGCACAGCATCCACAGGCAACCGCCTGTGCGTCCCTGGAACTGTGGAATGAGAAGATGTTCCGCTGGGTAAACCGGGGAGCTAGGGGAATCGCCCTGCTTGACGAGAATGGTCATAATACCAGACTCCGGTATGTGTTTGATATTTCAGATACGCACATGGTGGCAGGCGGAAGAAGCCCTTACCTGTGGCAGATGCAGGAACATCAGCAGGAAGAGATCCTTACCCATCTGGCAGAAGCGTATGGTCTGGAAGAAAAAGATACAGGGACTTTATCGGATGCGTTGATGGCGGTTGCAAGGGAAATGGTCGCAGACAGTCTGGAAGAATATCTGGACGGCTTGGAATATGCAGCGGAAGGAACGTATCTGGAAGATCTGGATGAAGTTACGGTCCGCAGTGATTTCCGCCAGCTTGCAACGGACAGTGTATATTACATGCTTTGCAGACGGTGTGGTCTGGAACCGATGGAGCTTCTGGAAGAAGAGGATTTTATGCATATTACCGATTATAACCGGCTGTCTGTACTGACCTTTCTTGGAAATGCAGCAAGCCAGATCAGTGAGAGTGTTCTGATTGACATTGGAAGGACGGTACATAAAATTTCTCTGGAAGAAGCCAGAAAAGAGGTTGAAATTTCCAATGAAAGGAATTATAATAACTTTAACACGTTAATGCGTGAAAATAAGGGCGTAGAAAACAACAAAGAAGAAAATATCGAGAATGAAGGAGGAACCGACTATGGAACTGACATATCATCGCAAGGGGGATTACCTGTTTCCGAACCTGACCGTAGAGGAGGAAGAAGTGACAATAGGGAAATACGGGATGCTTCGGAGGACATTCCTGAAGGAACACAAGAACAGCCTGTATCAGAGCCTGTTCCTGACAGGAAAGCTGAACAGCCATCTGGCAGAGATCGAGAAGGCAGCACAGGAGAGGATGGACAGCCAGATGGAGAAACTGCTGAAGAACCATCCGGCACCGGACAAGGAAGCAGACCCGATGGCGTGGACAGCACATATGAACGCACTGATGGCAACAGCGGAAGAGAGCATCTTGACGGAATTGGTATACAGCTAGTTGAAGATACAAGAGAAGATGGACTGAGCAAAGCAGAGGAAGAAATTGCCTCTGCTTTATCTTTGCCCGAATATCCTACAGCAAATGAACAGAAAAGGCAGATTGGTGAAAGAGTAGCTGCTTTTTATGCCGGGGAGATTCCTATTCCGGAAAGTGTTGTGGATGATATTTTACGGACGGGAGGAAACCGGACAGGAAGCCAGCTGCGTATCATCTATAACTTTATGAGTGAACAGTCACCGGGAGAATACACGGAGTTTGTAAAGCGTGAGTATAGAAAAGGCGGCAAAGGTTTTCAGATGGATGGAAGGGAGTATTCCGTCTGGTTTGATGAAACTGGGATGCAGATCGCAGTCGGGCATACGGTGGCAGACCAGATTCTGGATAAAGCCTTTTTATCCTGGAAAGATGTCAGCAGACGTATCCATCAGCTTTTAAATCAGGGAGAATATGCCCCGCAGTCGGTATTGGATGTGGCAAGGGACAACGCATTGAAGGAACACGCACAGGCACTTGCTTATATGAAAGGGGATATGGCAGAAGGTGTGGCAGAGATTGTCTTTGATGAAGCAGATCTGCCGCATCTTCGTAGTATTTATCCGGAAATCACGGATTATCTTACTGAAAAACTGCAAGATCCAGGGTGGCTTTCGGATTTGAATGAAAGACTGGAAGCACTGGCAGAAGCCTATGAGACGGACAACTCTCTTATGCGTTTCCATCATTATAATCCGGTCAATATCTCCAGACAGTTCCAGAAGTTTGCAGATGAAGTGATCCCATACCAGGCAAGAGAGGGATTTGCATGGAAAGAACAGCAGATGTTCATTACACAAGACGAGATCGACGCATTTCTTGTCAGAGGTGGGGCGTATTCCGAAGGCAGACTCAGGACATATTCCTTTTATCTGCTGCATGAGGATGAAAGATCGAGGACAGGTTTTATCAAGGAACAGTATGGGATCGGTGGAAGCAGTCATGCACTGTCTGGTGCCGATGATTCACACGCAAATTATGATGGAAAAGGATTGTTTCTTGCAAGAGGTGCTTATGGAAATCCATATACATCAGTTTTATTATCTTGGAATAAAGTTGCAAATAGAGTAGCTTATCTGATAAAGAATGACCAGTTCCTGCAGGCAGAAGATTATGCTCGTATGCCGGAATATGAACGGGAACAGATGGCAAACAAGGTACTCCGCTTTTATGACCGTCTTCCGGAAGAGATAGACAGACCATTTACGGATGATTTCTTCTGGGAAAAACCAGGAAAAGAAATGGTGGCAGTATTAGAGAATCCAGAGCAGACAGAAGAACTGTTACAGAAGATGGATGCAGCATTGGCAGCTCTTCCATTGGATTTTGAAGCGTATGGGACAAACTACCAGCAGAAAACAGAACTTCTTTCGGAACTTCATCAGTATGCAGAAGGAACCTATACGATATTCCCGACACCGGAAGCAGAACCGTCTTTTGCGGAACCATCCGGGCACCAGATGACCATGTTTGATTTCTTGGATACGAAGGCGGTGACAGAACCGACCGTAGTAGATATGTCAGATGTGGAGGAAATAGAAGAGGAAGAGGTTACTGCCAAAGAATATATTCCGGAAAATCAGGAACAGGAAATAACAGAAACTTCTGAGGGACAGGAACAAAAGGAATCAGAAGAAGAGATAACGGAGTCCTGGGATGAAGGTGTTTTTGAGTATCAGGGGTATCATTTTGAAGCAGTAGGGGTATTGCCGGAAGGAATAGAAGGAAAAGATCTGGTTGCACAGACCCGTTCCAATACAGAACTGCATTTATCGACCTACCATACAGAAGATTTCCCAAAGTATTCTTATGATGATTTTTATGCAGTCAGCAATGCACCAACTGCCGATGTGTTCCGGTGTCTGGAAACCGGACACAATTATATTCCCGGAGAAAATGAACTGTTTGGATATGAGGGAGAATTTCAACCATATTTAAAACCGGAAGTAGAAGAGATTGTAACAGAACCGCATAACTTTCGGATTCAGGATAATGACCTTGGAGCAGGTGGTCCGAAAGCAAAGTATAAAGCAAATATGGAAGCCATCCATTTATTGCAGACTCTGGAGCAGGAAGAACGTCTGGCAACACCCGAAGAACAGGAAATTTTATCCCGTTATGTTGGCTGGGGTGGCATCCCGCAGGCATTTGAAGAGAATAACAGTAATTGGACAAATGAGTATCTGGAGTTAAAGAATACCTTATCACCGGAAGAATACAGTGCAGCAAGAGCATCGACCTTAAATGCTTTTTATACATCACCGACCGTGATCCGAAGCATGTATGAAGCACTGGAAAATATGGGACTGAAACAGGGAAATATTCTGGAACCGTCCTGTGGTGTTGGTAACTTTATGGGACTGATCCCGGAGAGTATGAGCAAAACTAATATGTACGGTGTGGAACTCGACCCGGTTTCGGGCAGGATTGCAAGGCAGCTTTACCAGAAAAATAAGATTGCCATACAGGGATTTGAGGAAACAGATTACCCGGACAGCTTTTTTGACTGCGTGATCGGGAATGTACCATTTGGAGCATATCAGGTCAGTGACCGCAGATATGACCGCCACCATTTTCTGATCCATGATTATTTTATCGCAAAATCCCTTGATTTGGTTCGTCCCGGTGGTGTGGTAGCCGTGGTGACTTCCAGTGGGACGATGGATAAGCAGAATCAGGCAGTCAGACAGTATTTTGCAAACCGGGCAGAGTTATTAGGGGTGATCCGCCTTCCAAATAATGCGTTCCAGAGAAATGCCAATACAGGTGTTGTTTCCGATATTTTATTTTTCCAGAAAAGAGACAGGACTTCCATCGAGGAACCGGACTGGATACATCTGAAGGAAACTGCCGAAGGATATTCGGTCAATGCGTATTTTGCAGATCATCCGGAAATGGTGCTTGGAGAGTTTACAACGGAGAGTACCCAGTATGGAAAGCAGGAAGTAACCGTAAGACCAAAAGAGGGAATAACCTTAGAGGAGCAGTTAAAGGAAGCTGTAAAGCATATACATGGTACCATTACGGAACTGGAACTTTCCGATACCGAACTGGAAGAAGATGTGGTGTCCATTCCAGCAGACCCGGAAGTAAAGAATTTCAGCTTTACGGTGGTCAATGAGGAAGTGTATTACCGGGAAAACTCTGTGATGAACCGGATGGAACTTCCGGCAATGACAGCGGAACGTGTCAAAGGGATGGTGAAGATCCGTGATGTTA
>ERZ1106973.1497-NODE-1497-length-21263-cov-19.538099_pt1 | contig 21263 bp, 15 predicted proteins | sample MGYA00403686_ERZ1106973 | MGnify/ENA primary metagenome ERZ1106973 (study PRJEB35170, sample SAMEA104062408) | human gut metagenome | biome: human gut; feature: human-associated habitat; material: faeces | place: Denmark | collected 2012-11-06 ...
CATACAACGCTTAGAAACTCGCTTCGCTCAAACATTCAGACTAAAAACGTATTCAGCGATAATTTTTTTCAATAACCTTAGATTACCACTAAAATTTTATAATGCGGAAAAATATAATACCAAATATTTCCCGCATTTTAGTATTTTTTACGGTAGCCATAGGCTATTGGTAAAGATAAAAATAGGACTACGGTGTTAGTTCTACTGTTTGAGCGAAGCGAGTTTAGAACGTTGTTGACATATTTTTATCTTTGCCAAAGTAAAAAGTGCGTGAGCGGGTGGTTTCTTTGGTTCGTTTCTTTGCCACCAAAGAAATGAACATCTCTATGACATCAAAGAAATGAACAAATAGTTAAATATTGCTATGTTTTACGGAGTCAAAGATATCTGTGATTTCTTTAGATGGTGCTTTATCAAGTTTACTACCGATAATGATAGCTAAAGAGGATAAGATAAAGCCTGGAACGATTTCATAGAGTTGTAAGATTGGATATACAGTTGCGATATCTAATAAAGTGATTTGTTTCCAAACAAGAACAGTGATACCGCCGACAATCATACCTGCTAGGATACCATTTCTTGTAGTGCGACGCCAGAAGAGAGAGAATAATAAAGCAGGGCCGAAAGTAGCACCAAATCCTGCCCAAGCGTAAGCAACGATATTTAAAATGGAGTTATTAGGGTCAAGACCAAGAGCGATAGCTATTAAGGCGATACCGATTACAGATAAGCGAGTAACAAGTACTAATTCACGAGGATTGATATCTTTATGAATGAATTGTTTATATAAGTCTTGAGCTACAGCGGAAGCACCTACTAATAATTGAGCGGAAGCTGTACTCATGATAGCTGCAAGTACAGCAGAAAGCACGATACCAGCCCAGAAAGGACTAAATAAATGGTCAGTCATAACGAGGAATACTGTTTCAGAATTAGTGCCGTTGAGTGGAGTTGTTAAGTATACGCTACCAACCATACCTACACATACAGCAGCAGTAAGAGAGATTACTACCCAAGTCATAGCAATGCGAGTGGCTTTTTTCAATTCACTAGAAGAAGTGATAGCCATGAAACGCACTAAGATATGAGGTTGACCAAAATAACCAAGACCCCAAGCAAGTAGAGAAATCAATTCTAATACTGTAGTATAAGAACCATCTGATTTAGTGAATGGATTGAAAAATTCTGGATTAGTGATGCTGATAGCAGTATATGTATCACCAAATCCCCCTAATGTGAAAGCAGCAGCAATAGGGACGATTAAGATAGCGAAGAACATCATTACGCCTTGGATAAAGTCAGTCCAACAAACGGCTAAAAATCCCCCTACAAAAGTATAAAAGACGATAACGAAAGCACCAAGACAAAGAGCATATTCATAAGGAATGCCAAAAATGGTGTTGAATAATTTACCGCCAGCTACAAATCCAGAAGAAGTGTAGATGATGAAGAAGATTAAAATAAAAATTGCCATGACAACACGAATTAAAGGGCTTTTATCGTGATAGCGATTTTGCAAGAAATCTGGCAAAGTAAGAGAGTTATTGGCAAGTTCTGTATATTTGCGTAATCGACGAGCGATAAATTGCCAATTTGCCCATGTACCAAGTGCAAGACCTACGGCAATCCAGCCAGCATTTAGACCAGCCAGATAAGCAAATCCAGGAAGTCCCATGAGCATCCAACCACTCATATCGGAAGCTTCGGCACTCATGGAAGTTACCCAAGCACCAAGTTTTCTGCCACCTAAGATGTAATCGGACATATTATGAGTGCGATAATAAAAATAAACACCGATTGCCATCATGAATAGCAAATAAAGTAAAAAAGCGACGATAATAGATATATTATCAGACATAAGATACCTCCTATTTAATTTTGATGTTTAATTATATGGTTAATATTGTATCATGATAAGCAAAATATGTACATATGTAAATGTGTATACTACAAATAATACAAATATACTATAAATAAGAAAAATATTGCAATAAATATAAGGGAGATTTACTTTGTGGATTGTATACAAAATTTTTTTGTATTTTTAATTGACAAATATAATGTCCAGTCATATAATAAAAAACATCAACAGTGATGTACATCAGAATTGAATAAAAAATTGTTGATATTATCTTGTAATTTAATAGCAAAATAAGACAAAGACGTCTTGTTAAAAGATATACAAAGCAGTATATCCTTTGACAAGGCGTTTTTTATTTTAGCAATTATTATATATTTTTGGCTTATTTTGTGATGAAGAAAGGGTGTAATTTATGAAAAAATTAGCGTCTATATTATCTATGACTGCTATGTTCATAGCGATGATGGCATCTGTGGCTTTCGCCGCTGACGATACTACAGCAGCAATAGATACAGGTGATACAGCATGGGTTTTAATCAGTGCAGCACTTGTATTTATCATGACACCAGGTCTTGCATTTTTCTATGGTGGTATGGTAAGAAGTAAAAACGTATTGAGTACCATAATGCACAGTTTCTTCATTGTAGCGATGATTTCTGTGGAATGGGTTCTTATTGGTTATGCAATGACTTTTGGCAGTGATATTGGTGGTTTTATTGGTAGCTTAGACAAAGTTGGTTTGACTGGTGTAGGCATGCAGGTAATGGCAAATGGCACAATTCCTGAACTTGCTTTCGTAGCCTTTCAGTGTATGTTTGCTATTATTACACCTGCACTTATTACTGGTGCTTTCGCAGAAAGAATGAAATTTGGCGCTTTTGTAGTATTCATCTTATTATGGGCAATTTTAATCTATAACCCTATGGCTCATTGGGTATGGGGTGGTGGCTTCTTAGCTAAACTCGGTGCCTTAGATTTTGCAGGGGGATTAGTAATTCATATTTTATCTGGTGTATCTGGTCTTACAGTATGTATTTTACTTGGCAAACGCCATGGTTATGGCAAAGTTCCAATGCTTCCACATCATTTACCAATGACTGTACTTGGTGCAACACTTTTATGGTTTGGTTGGTTCGGCTTCAATGCAGGTTCTGCGCTCGGTGCTAATGCACTGGCTGCAAATGCTTTTATTACTACACAGGCAGCAGCAGCTATGGCGACTGTATCTTGGGTAGCATGTGAATGGATGCATCATGGCAAACCTACTATCTTAGGTGCAGCTTCTGGTTGTGTTGCAGGTCTTGTAGCCATCACTCCAGCAGCAGGCTTTGTTGCTCCACTTCCAGCTGTAATTATCGGTTTAATCGGTGGTATTGTTTGTTACTTTGCAGTAGCAGTTGTTAAAGAAAAATTTGGTTATGATGATTCCTTAGATGCTTTCGGTGTTCATGGTATCGGTGGTACATGGGGGGCTGTAGCTACAGGTTTATGGTGTTCTACAGAAATAAATCCAGCTGGTGCAGATGGTTTATTCTATGGTAGTGCAGATACTTTAATCGCTCAGTTGATTTCTATAGTAGTAGCTTATGTACTTGCTATTGTAGGTTCTTATATCTTATTTAAAGTTGTTAGTTGCTTTATGCAGGTTCGTGCAAGTGAAAATGAAGAAGTTTCTGGTATTGATATCTGTGAACATGGTGAACGTGCATACAATCAATCTATCATGAGTGCCAATACATTGCTTTCCAGTAATGCAGAAGCTTTTGCTAGTGAAAATTTTACAAAACCTGTTGATTTAAAATAATAAAATTAAAATTTAAAAGTTTTAGTGGTATTATTATAAGAAAAAGAATTTATAGATTTTCATTAGTAAGGGGTAGATTTTATGCGCAAAATAACGAAAATAGAAATTATAACTCGTGCTAGTAAATTAGAAGAATTAAAAGAAGCTTTGAATAAAATCGGTGTTCAGGGTATGACTGTAAGTCAAGTATACGGCTGTGGCTTACAAAAAGGTCATACTGAAGTATATCGTGGCAAACAATATAGCGTAAATCTTGTACCAAAAGTAAAGATTGAGACAATTGTTTGTGCAGTTCCTGTAGAATTAGTTTTAGAAACAGCACGCAAAGCTTTGCAGACAGGTCATATTGGTGATGGTAAAATCTTTGTTTATGATGTAGAGAATGCTATGCGTATTCGCACAGGAACAATGGGTGATAAAGCTATCACAGATGATGAAGCATGATTAATTTCCTTCATTATAATAAGCGTAGTCAATTTGACTATATAGTATAATGAAAGAAATATCTTTATACACAAACAAGAAATATCTCTATAGATAAATAGAGATATTTCTTGGATATTTTTTAGCTTATTAAATAACTTATAAATGAATATACGAAAGAGAAGTTAGGTATTGCCTAACTTCTTTTTTTTATCTTGTATAAAGTTAAAATAAATATATTTTATGCTATAATATAATATATTATCAAAATCGAGGTGTAGCTTATGTCTTTAACTGATAAAGAAATTATGGATGGCGTATTAGCTGAATTTAGCAATTTAGCAGCTATTCCACGTAAATCAAATCATGAAGAAGCAGTAAGTAATTTTTTGAAAGAACGTGCTTTATCTTTTGGTTGCAAAGTAGTTCAAGATGAAAAATTTAATTTAATCATTGATAAAGATGCAGCAAAAGGTTGTGAAACTTGGCCACGTGTAATCATTCAAGGTCATATGGATATGGTATGCGTAGCAGCTAAAGGCGTGCAATATGATCCACTGACAAGCCCTATTAAAATTATCAATGATGGTGAATTTTTACGTGCTGATGGTACTAGTCTTGGTGCTGATGATGGTATTGGCGTAGCAGCAGCTATGTATTTATTACAACAAGATTTCAATCATGGTCCTATTCGTGCTATTTTCACTGTAGATGAAGAACAGGGCATGACTGGGGCAAAAGCTTTAGATGAAAAGTATTTATTAGATGCAAAATATCTTATAAACTGTGATTCTGAAGCTTTTGATGTGCTAACTTTATCTAGTGCAGGCAGTGTAAATGTCGATGCAGAACGTCGCATTACATGGCATAAACCAGAACATCGTTCTGCTTATAAATTTGTAGTCAAAGATTTACATGGTGGTCATTCTGGTGAAGCTATTAATTGTGGTTATGCTAATGCTGTAAAAATCATTGCTCAAGCAATTAATAGCATTATGAAAAAAACAGAAATTGAACTTGCAAGTATCAGTAGTTTAAAAGCAAGAAATGTAATTCCATCTGAAGCTGAATTTGTATTCACTTCCCCACTTTCCAATGTGAAAGTATTTGATGTAGTAGTAGCTAAAATCACAGATTATTTAAAAGCTGCTTATGGCAATGTAGAGAAGAATTTCACAGTTACTTGTGTTCCTTGTGAACTTCCAGAACGTGTAATGTCTGAAGAAGATGCAAGCAGTATTGTGGACTTCATCAATTTGAGCATGACTGGCGTACTCAAGATGTCTCAAGTTGAAGAAGGCTTAGTAGAATTATCTGCAAATATCGGTCCTGTTGTTACTAAAGAAAATGCAGTGGAAATATCTGTATTCCCAAGAAGTGCTGTAGATGCATTGACTAGAGAAATTGCAAATATTTATATTCAATTGGGTAAACGCTGTGGTATTCGTGTTGTAAGCGGAGAACCTGCTCCTGGTTGGCCTGCAAATTCAGATAGCCAATTAAAACATGTAGTATTAGAAACTTTCAAAGAACAAAATGGTTTTGATATGAAAGCAAAATCCATTCATGCAGGTCTTGAATGTAGCTATTTCTATGCTAAAAATCCAAACTTAGATATAATTTCTATTGGACCAAACAACATAGATATTCATAGCCCAAATGAAAGATTGGAATTAAAAACATTAGTTCCTCATGTAAAATTAATTAAAGGTGTTATCGAAAAATTAGATAAATAATGGTTAATGTTCGTTTTTCTTTTGTGCAAAAGAAAAATGAACCAAAAAGAAAACCACCCGCTCACGCACTTTTTACTTTGTCAAAGATAAAAATATGTCAACAACGTTCTAAACTCGCAAGGCTCAAACAGTAGAACTAAAAACGTAGCCATATTTTTATCTTTGCCAATAGCCTTATGGCTACCATAAAAAGATGCTAAAATGCGGGAAAAAATTGGTATTATTAGAAGATTTTCCTCATAGTATAGATGTTATATTTATTGTATAAGATTTATATTATGGGGATTTTTTATTATTGGATTAGAAAAATAATAATTAAGTATATAACAAATTATTTATAGATAAAAAATAATAAGCAAATATTCCTCACGTTAGCGAATTTTTCGGTAGCTGAAAGCTATTGGGAATTATAAAACCATATCTATGAATTTAGCTCTACTGTTTGAGCGAAGTGAGTTTAGAGCGTTATAGATATGGTTTTATAATGGACAAAGAAAAATTGGTATCGAGAGGTAGAGTTCTTTTGTTACTTTTCTTGCTCATGAAAGAAAAGTAAGTATAAAAATGTAGGAGTTCATTTCTTTGGTGGCAAAGAAACGAACCAAAGAAAGCTACCGCAGATAAAATTTTAGCTTTGAAAAAATATATAGGCATTCATTTTCTTTAGTGATAAAGAAAACGAATCAAAAGAAACCACCCGCTCACGCACTTTTTATGATAGCCTAATGGCTACCGTAAAAAATGCTAAAATGCGGGAAATATTTGGTGTTATTAAAGATTTTCCTCATAGTATAGATTTTATATTTATAATATAAGATTTATATTATGGTGATTTTTCTATTTTTATAAATAGGTATTTACATATTGTTTTAAAGTAAATAATATATTTTACTTATGGATGAATATATGATAATATAAGGTCAAGGTTGAACGAGATGTTAATTAAGAAATTATAAATAAGATAATTTATGAAAGAAGGCTTTATATTATGATTAGAAAAGTTCCTGTACCTACTGCTGGGGTGATGCTTGGACTAGCAGCTCTTGGCAATTTGCTTGCACCATATTCCATGATTTTGAAATATGCTTGCGGTATTAGTTCTGCGTTTTTAGGGGTGTTGTTATTTAGTAAAATTATTTTACATCCGCAGATGATGAAAAATGATTTGAATGGAAATTCTATTTTTGCCAGTGTGTTTGCTACTTTCTTTATGGCGATTATGCAGCTTTGCACTTATACTTTTCCATTTGCACCTATAGCTAGTGAAGTGGTTTGGTATGGGGCGATTTGTGGTCATTTTATGTTGATGGCATGGTTCACTTATCGCTATATCATCAATTTTGAATTAAGAGATGTTTTCCCAACATATTTTATAGCATATGTAGGTATTGTGGTAGCGTCTGTTACAGCACCTACTTTTAATCATCACAATTTGGGTGAATATATTTTCTGGTTTGGTTTCAGTATGTATATGATATTATTCGCTCTTGTTACTATCCGTTATTGCAGTAAACATGCAATCGCTGAACCAGCTAAACCTTTATTTTGTATCTATACTGCACCAATGAGTTTAAGTTTAGCAGGATATCTTGCTTGTGTTGCTGATAAATCTTTAATCATGATTGTGATTATGCAGATATTAGCTCAAGGCTTATTTGTGGCAGTGCTTACACAGATGCCAAAACTTTTAAAATTAAAATTCTATCCTAGTTATGCAGCATTTACTTTCCCATTTGTTATCACTGCGATTGCACTTCGTCAAACTGTTAGTTATTTAAATGAAATCAATATAGCAGTACCTAGTATTTTAAATTATGTAGTAGGAGTAGAAACTATCTTAGCTACAGCGATTGTAACTTATGTGTTCATCAGATATTTGAAATTCTTACATGAACAAATGATTGTAAATATGGGGGATAGAGCAAAAACTGTTTTTGGTACTATAACTAATATTGTTAAATAATGAAGCCTTCAAAATTCTAAGAATATACCTTAATACTATTTAGGTTTAGATTTTATATCTAAACCTATTTTTTTATTTTTATGACAAAAATAAAAAGACAAGTAAAATACTTGTCTTTATGATATAATTCTTGGCATAGGGAATAAATTGATGTGTCATGCCTCTCTTTTAGGGAGGTGGTAAATATGACGAATTATGAAGTATTGTCTTTGATAATATCTTTATTAACGCTTATATTTACTATACTTTCTTATTTTAATTGATTTTAAAATAAAAAAGAAGCCATCTTGATGGACAGCCTCTTCTTCAACAATAACACTATAAGAAGAGGGCTGACATCGGCAAACATCAGTGTATTCTCTTCTTTGTTTATTATACTACAATGAATATGGCAAAACAAGTTGAATTAATTTAGATATTATATTAGGTATTATAATTGATTTGTTTCAACTAAGGATTGGATATTATTATCAAAAAGCATTTTGCCAAATAGTACATAGATGGTATAATATAGCTATTGTTTTTAACTATTTATAATTTGTATATATAAGAAAGGATGGAAATGAATGGTTGAATCAGCATGGTCGCTATTGCCTCCGATAATTACCATAGTATTGGCTTTGGCGACAAAAGAAGTATACATGTCGTTGATTGTGGGTATCTTTGTAGGGGCTTTAATGTTCACAGGCTTTGATTTATTAGCTGCTATTGATACATTTTTTGCAATTATGTCCGATAAAGTTGGCGGAAATGTATATATTTTAGTATTTTTGGTCTTATTAGGTATTATTGTAGCAGCTATTGCTCGCTCTGGTGCTTCTCGTGCTTATGGTGAATGGGCAGCAAGTGTAATCAGAGGAAAACGCAGTTCCTTACTCGTTACTTCTATCTTAGGGGTAGTTATCTTTATCGATGACTATTTTAACTGTTTGACTGTAGGTACAGTTATGCGACCTGTTACTGATAAATTTAATGTAACTCGTGCAAAACTCGCTTATATCATCGATGCTACAGCAGCACCAATTTGTATTATCGCTCCAGTATCTAGCTGGGCAGCAGCAGTTAGTTCTTCACTTCCAGAAGACAGTGCTATTGATGGTTTCTCCTTATTCTTGCAGACAATTCCTTTTAATATGTATGCATGGTTTACTATTATCTTTATGTTGTTCTTGATTTGGACAGGTAAAGATTTTGCCGCTATGAAGACTTTAGAACAAAGAAGCAATGGTAAATTAATTATTCCTGAAGAATATAAAGAAGAACAGATGGAAATAGTAGGTAATGGTAAAATCTTAGATTTATTATTGCCACTTATCGTTTTAATCGGTGGCTGTATCTTCGGTATGCTTTATACTGGCGGTATTTTAGATGGTGCTAGTGTATCTGATGCTTTTGCAAATTGTGAATCTGCCAGAGGTCTAGTAATTGGTTCCTTTATCGCTTTAGTATTCACATTTTTACTCTATGTACCACGTGGGGTGCTTCGCTTTGGTAAATTCTGTGAATGTTTTAATCAAGGTTTTAGAGCTATGACTCCAGCTATCTTTATCTTATGTCTTGCTTGGAGCTTATCTGGTGTTTGTGGTGAAGATTATTTAAATATCGGTGGTTATGTTGGCGGTATCGTATCCAATAATGCTACTGTAGGTATGTTCATGCCAGCAGTATTCTTCCTTGTAGCTATCGGTCTTGCATTTGCTACTGGTACTTCTTGGGGGACATTCGGTATCTTGATTCCTATCGCTCTTGCTGTAGTATCTACTGATCCTCATCTATTAGTAGTTACAGTAGCAGCAGTATTGGCTGGTGCTGTAGGTGGTGACCATGTATCACCAATATCTGATACAACTATCTTAGCTTCTGCGGGGGCTCAATGTAGTCATATCGACCATGTAAGTACACAGGTTCCATATGTAATCGTAGTAGCTACATGCTCTTTCTTAGGATATTTAGTAGCAGGTATTGCAGGCAGTGGCTGGAACGGTGTAGTAGCTGGTTTTGTTTTATTAGCTATAGCTATGACTTATATTTATAAAGTTTTAATGAAAGATTAATAAAGATTAATTAAGAAAACTCTAGGATTTATATTCTAGAGTTTTTTATATCTAAGTTTATATTTGATATTATTAGGAAAATTATATTTTTTGAAAAATATAAATATAAAATAAGGAAATAATATAGTAGTGGATTTTTACATATATATGATATAATATAGAATTAGTTAAGAATGGATTTATAAATTAATAATAAAATTTGTGGAGGATTTTATGGGAAGATTTTATAAAAAAGCGATAGTTACAGCTTTATTAGTATCAGCATTATCAACTACAGCTTTTGCAGCGCCAGAAGATGTATATACAAATATTGCTGATAGTGCAGTGATTATGGATGCAACAGATACATCAGTGTTTAAACCAGCAGCTATTAAATCATTAACAGATTATGATGAACATTATCGTTTATATAAATATGACACGATATCAATTAGAATTATAGGCTACAAAGATGCTCAAGGCTTGGATAGCATTATGATCGGTACAGATGGCTATGTAAATTTACCTTATGCAGGTAGCGTGAAATTAGCAGGTCTAACTATTGAAGAAGCAAAACAAGTATTGACTGCAAAATTTGGCAGATATATTAAAATACCTGATATGTCAATAATCGTCACTAATTATGGACCTAGAAAAGTACAGGTATTGGGAGAAGTGAATGCTCCAGGAACAGTGGAATTAGCTTCTGATGATATGAATGTATTGGCAGCTATCTCTAAAGCTGAATGGGTGACTACATATGGTCGTATCAAAAAAGTACAAGTCATTCGCATAGATGATGGCGTTATGTATGTAAAAGAAGCCAATATTAAAGATTATATAGAAAAACATGATATCAGTCAGAATTTTGCCTTAGAAGATGGAGATATCTTATATATTCCTAAATCTAATAAAATCGACTTCCATAAAGACGTATTACCACTTATCAATGTATATAGTACGTATAGAGCATTGACTGATTAATTAGGAGTGAAATAATGGATATAAATAATGCAAATGATAATGATACAATTGATTTAAAAAAATTGTTTTCTTTAATGATCGAAAAGAAAATGATAGTTATAGCAATAATAGTAATTTGTACTATTATTGCCACTATAGTTGCTTTTATCTTACCAAAATCTTATCAATCTACCACACTTGTGCGTGTAAAATCTGGTAGTAGTTCCATGTCTGGTTATGCAGCTATGGCAGCTAGTTTTGGTATAGGTATAGGTGGTAGTAGCTCTGCTTCACCAGAGTCTTATATAGAACTTATGAAATCTCGTGAAGTCTTAAATCCAATTATAGAAAAAGTGGATCTAACAGATGAAGAACGAAATGAATTGAAAATGGAAGATTTTATAAAAAAATATTTAGAGATTACTAATACAAAGAAAACAGATTTAATAAATATCGTAGCTTATGGCAAGACCCCAGAGGAAGCACAGATGATTTCTCAATCTGTAGCAGATAATTTCTTAGCATTGATGACTAAATTAAACAAAGAAGATAATTCTACTACCTTGAAATTCCTTGATGAACGTATAAAAATCGCTAAAGAAGAGATGGAAACAGCGGAAAATAAATTAGCTGCTTATCAACAAGAACATAAAATCTATGCACCTGATGAACAAGCAAAAGCTATTATTGCTAATTTAAATAATTATGATACAACGATTGCTCAGCTTCAAGCGCAAAGTGAAGGTGATAGTGCAAAACTTGCTGGTGTAACTAGTCAATTGGAACAGCAAAATGCATCTTTATTAGAATATAATGTATCTGATAATACAAATATCGGCAATATCCGTGAGTCTATAGTCAATAAACGTGTAGAACTTGTAGGACTTCAGCAACAATTTACAGATGAACATCCAGATGTGATTAAAGCGAAAGAAGAATTAAATAGCCTAGAAAAATCATTATCTGATGAGATCGCAAAGGCTGTAAATTCTCAATCAGTGACTTTAAGTCCAGTGCAATCTAATCTTTTAAAAGATAAAATCAGTACAGAAGTACAGATATCTGTAAATAATGCTTCTCTAGAAGCTTTGAAAGCAAAACAAGCAGAAGCTCAAGAGAATATAGCTACATTATCTGCCGATAGTGTGGAATATATGCGTTTAGAACGTAATGCTAAAATCACAGGTCAAGTATATACTTCGCTTGTACAGAATTATGAACAGACTAGAATTCAAGAAGCAAAAGACTCTATGGATATTCAGATCATAGATGCAGCAGATTTACCAAAAGAAGATATGCCAACTAAGCCAAATAAAAAATTAGTTGTAGCTATCGGTTTTGTCTTAGGTATAATGATTAGCTTTGGTTATACTTTATATAATTATAGTAGAAGATATGGTTTATAATAGGAAATAGATGTAAAAGGAGAAGTGTAGATTTAAAGATAAATATAGCTTCTCCTTTTATACTATAAATGAAAATAAATACAATGTAGGTGAATTTATTGGTACAAAATTATAAAACTAATCTAAAACAGAATATCCGCATAATTTGGTCCGGTATATCACTGATGGCAGATTATCTAGCAGTATTATTAGCAGAGATGATAGCTATATATTTTAGTGAGGAAAATCTTCGCTATATAGATTTATTTATCGTTATACCATTTATTTATATAGCTTTTATCGCTGCTGCAAGGACTTATCGTCGCATTATTCCTTTTTGGCAGAGGGGTGAGTCGCTTTTTTATAGCAGTATATATAGCATTATCGCTATTTTATTATTCTTTTTTGTGCGAGCAAATTCTACTGAACATAGTATAGCTTTTTTAGCTTTATTATGGTTAGCTAGTTTTAGCTGTCTAGTGATAATGCGTTATCTATTAAAACGCATCTTAGATGAACGCAAAATATTGCAAATTCCCCTAATTATTATTGGTGCTCAAGAAGAAGCTTTAGCTTTTACAAGAAGTATAAATAACGATATAGGGATGAGTTCTTATAAAATAGTAGGTTTAATCAGTGATAAAACTCCTATAAAAGGATTAGAAAATTATCCGCTATTAGGTGATTTTAAGGATATAGAAAAGATAATCAAAACTACAGGAATAAATAATGTATTAATAGCCGTATCATATTTAAAACAGGAAGAAATACAAAAAATAATACATATTGTTCAACCTTTAGTTAAGAGTGTATGCATTATACCTAATTTACAGGAAATTCCAATGGGAGGAGCTGATTTAGAAACTTTTTTTGATGAAAAATTTATGTTGATAAAAGTTCGTAATAATTTAGCTCGCAATATTAATAAATTTATTAAATTAATTTTTGATATAATAGTAGGTTTATTGATATGTATACCAGTGATTCCGATAATAATAGCTTGTGCTATATGGGTAAAATTGGACTCTAAAGGACCTATTTTTTATAATGCAAAACGCATTGGTAAAAATGGCAAAGAATTTACTTGTTATAAATTTCGCTCTATGTATACAAATGGTGATGAATTATTAGAGAAATATTTAGCTGAAAATCCAGTAGCAAAAAAAGAGTGGGATGAGTTTCAAAAGCTTCATGATTTTGATCCTCGTGTTACAAAAGCTGGAAAAATTATGCGTAAAACAAGTCTTGATGAATTGCCACAAATTCTCAATGTATTAAAAGGTGAGATGAGTCTTGTTGGTCCTAGACCATATCTTCCTCGTGAAAAAGAGATGATGGGACATTTTTATAATATTATTATCTCTACAGTACCAGGAATAACAGGTTATTGGCAGGTAAATGGCCGTTCTGATGTGACTTTTGAAGGTCGATTGAGAATGGATGATTGGTATATACGCAATTGGTCTGTATGGATAGATATTATATTGTTAATAAAAACTATAAAAGCAGTATTTTGTAGTAAAGGAGCAGTCTAATAGATGAAAATTATTATTTTAGCAGGTGGTGGAGGTACTAGATTATTCCCTTTATCTAGAGATTGTTATCCAAAACAATTTCTGCATGTAATCGGAGATAAATCTTTACTTGCTCAAACTATAGAGAGATTCTTAGGTTTAGTAGAAGCAAAAGATATTATTATAGTGACTAATGAACGTTATATTTTTCATGTACAAGCAGAATTAAAAACTATAAATGCACAAGAAGCACATATTATTACTGAGCCAATGGGAAAAAATACAGCTCCTGCTATTGCGTTAGCACAGCGTTATTGTCAGGATATATTGCAATGTAATGATGATGAGATTTTATTTGTAAGTCCATCAGATCATTTAATTAAATCGATAGATGTTTTTCAAGATTTAATCAGAAATGCTCAAGATATAGCAAAAGATAATATAGTTACTTTAGGAATTAAACCTACAAAACCAGAAATTGGCTATGGTTATATTGAAGCAGAGAAAAATAATAATTTAGCTAAAAAAGTTATTTCTTTTAAAGAAAAACCAGATTTAGCTACAGCTAAAGAATATATATCTTCTGGTAATTATTATTGGAATGGTGGTATGTTTATGTTTAGTATAGTTACTATGCAGGCTGAACTCACTAAATATATGCCAGCAATAATAGATATTACTCAAAATGGTTATCAATATACAGTGGATAATTTTGTAAACATGCCAGATATATCTATTGACTATGCAGTAGCAGAAAAATCACAAAAGATGATGATGATACCAATGGAAAATATCTATTGGAATGATATTGGCAGTTTTGATGCTATTGCAGAAGTGCTTTCTGATAAAGATAAAAATGTATTTAAAGGGGATATTTTAGCGGAAAATTGTACAGATACGATGATTATTGGTGATAATCGTTTAATAGCTGGTATTGATTTAGAAAATTTAATGATCATTGATACACCAGATGCACTTCTTGTAGCCAAAAAAGGTGAGAGTCAAAAAGTAAAAAATATAGTGAATAAGCTTAAGCAAAATAAAAGAAAAGAAGCAAAAGAAAATGTTACTATGTATCGTTCATGGGGAAAATATACTTTACTTACTGAAAGTGAAGGTTATAGAGTACGTAAAATAGAGATGGATCCAGGGGCGTCGCTTACTATGCAGATGCATTATCATCGTAGTGAACACTGGACAGTCATCTCTGGTACAGGTAAGATCATTATCAATGATAGGGAAAGTATTTTTACGGAAAATCAAAGTACTTATATTCCTATGGGAGTAAAACATAAATTATCTAATCCAGGAAAAATACCTTTGATTATTATAGAGGTGCAATCTGGTAAATATGTTAATGAAGATGATATTGTAGTTTTTGAATAGTCTAAAGATGTAGGTGAATTATTAAATGAAAATAGCAGTGGTACATGATTGGCTTGTTGTCTATGGAGGAGCAGAAAAAGTTTTAGAACAAATATTAAATATCTATCCAGAAGCGGATTTATTTGCTTTAGTAGATTTTTTAGATGAGGATAAACGTGATTTTATTAAAGATAAGAAAGTAAAGACATCATTTATTCAACGTTTACCAAAAGCTAAAACAAAATATAGGAATTATTTACCTTTAATGCCATTAGCTATTGAACAATTAGATTTATCAAAATATGATTTGATAATATCTAGTTCATATTGTGTAGCAAAAGGAATTATAACAAGCCCAAATCAAGTGCATATATCATATGTACATTCTCCTATTCGTTATGCTTGGGATTTACAACATCAGTATTTAAAAGAAGCAGGCTTGACAAAAGGGCTAAAAGGATGGTTAGCTAAAATAATACTTCATTATATGAGAATATGGGATACAAGAACAAGTAATGGAGTAGACTACTTTATAGCTAATTCTAAATTTATAGCGAAACGTATTTGGAAATGTTATCGAAGAGAAGCTGATGTAATTTATCCGCCAGTTGATGTAGAAGCATTTGAGTATTGTGATCAAAAAGAGGATTTCTATTTAACAGCATCTAGAATGGTTCCATATAAAAAAATGGACTTAATAGTAGAAGCGTTTACACATATACCAGATAAGAAATTAATTGTAATAGGTACAGGACCTGATTTTGATAAGATACAAAAAATAGCACAAGGTCATGACAATATAAAATTAATGGGATATCAGCCGTTTAGTGTATTAAAAGAACATATGCAAAAAGCAAAAGCTTTCGTTTTTGCAGCGGAAGAAGATTTTGGTATAACACCAGTTGAAGCTCAAGCTTGTGGAACACCTGTTATTGCTTATGGTAAAGGGGGTGTATTAGAAACAGTAAGAGAATTAGGAGTAAAAGATAATCCTACCGGAATATTTTTTGACAAGCAAGATATAAAAAGTTTAATACAGACAATAAATTATTTTGAAAATAATTTAGGTAAAATACAATATAATAGTTGTAAAAATAATGCAGATAAATTTAGTATAGATAAATTTAGAAAAAACTTTAAAATTTTTATAAATAGGAGTATAAAATGAAAACGATAATAGTTATTCCTACTTATTATAAACAAGTTAAATTCTTTTTAAGGATGAGAAATTCATTAAAAAATTTAGATTACAAATTGGAATTTTATGTATATAAATTATCATTATATTTTTTATTAAAAAAAGAAAATGTTAAAGTTCATTTAATAAAAAAGAATTATTTAATTAATGATAAGGTATCAGAAGAACTTTTATGTAAATGTGTTGAATATAAAATAGGACAAATTAATAGGAAAAATGCTAGATTAATATACTTATCGACATTAGGAACATTAGAAAGATGGGTAAATAAAAACAATACAGATGCAATGTTTATTTGGAATGGATCTAGTATAGATAGTATTGCAGCAACAATATTTGCTTCAAAATATAAAATAAAAACATTATATTTTGAAGTAGCTAATATTCCGGGAAAAATATTTGTTGATAAAAAGGGGACAAATGCTCAATCGGAATTATACGCTAATTTAAATATATTAAATTCATTTAAATTAGATGAAGATAAATATGATTTATGGAGAAAACAATATTTAGATATAAAATTTAAAAGACATATAGTTCCGCAAAGAAAATCAATAATGAACTCTATACAAAGTAGATATTTAATAGATATCATAGGCTATATTTGGTTGAAAAATTTTTATATTAATAAAGATTTTTTATTGAATAAGGTAAAACAAATAAAAAATAATATAAGATATCCGTTAAATTTTGATAAATACGATTATAAAAGAAAAAAATATATTTTTTTCCCATTACAAGTAAGCTATGATAGTCAAATTGTTTTAAATAGCGATATTAGTTTATTGGAAGCTTTTAAAGAAGTATTAAATTATGCAAAAAAAAATAATTTAGATTTAATAGTAAAACCACATCCACAAGAATGCAACTATACTTCATTAAAAGAGTTTTTTTATTATAGAAAAGACTTTATTTTATTAAATGAGAATACTTTTTTATTAATGAAGTATGCACAAGAGGTTTGGACAATAAATTCTACAGTGGGATTAGAAGGATTAATAATAGGAAAAAAAGTTAAGGTTTTAGGAAAAGCTTTATATAAAAATTTTAAAAAAGGTATTGCATTTTGGTTAAAAGTGTTGTATAGTTCAAGTATGAAAACGATTAAGTAATTTGCGAGAGGGAAAGATACGGAGATTACGGAAAAGGAGTGAGAAAGGGATGAAAAATTTTCTTCATAACACATGGAAACACAGAGCCCATGTCGTGATGGCTCTGCCAGCATTTCTTGTATTGCTGTTCTTTGCCTATATCCCGATGGGCGGTCTTGTAATGGCATTCAAGTCGTATGATTACACTAAGGGAATCTGGGGCAGCCCGTGGAGTGGCCTCGACAACTTCAAGTTCCTGATTGCATCAAAGTCAACATTCCTGTCGATGACGAAGAATACATTATTCTATTATGTGATCTTCACAGGACTTGGAACAGTACTAAATGTAGTTCTTGCAATTGCGATTGACCAGTGTGTATTTAAAAAGTGTGCAAAGACAATGCAGACTGTTATGATTATTCCAGTATTCATTTCTTATGCAGCTGTACAGTTTATCGTATATGCATTTATCAGTACTGATACAGGTATCTTAAACAATCTGTTTAATGCACGTGTTCGTTACTACACAACAGCAAGTTATTGGCCGGTGATTTTAACCATCGTTAAAATGTGGAACAGCGTAGGTTACGGCTCAGTACTTTATATGTCAGTACTTGCAGGTATTGATTCCTCATTATATGAGGCAGCAGAGATTGATGGTGCAAATCGTTGGCAGCAGATCGTGAACATCACGATTCCAAGTCTTGTTCCAATGATTACGGTTATGCTTCTTCTTTCAGTAGGAAACATCATGAGATCTGATACAGGTCTTTTCTATCAGGTAACAAGAAACAGCGGACAGCTGTATTCTACAACACAGGTTATTGATTCTTATGTACTGAATGCGATCTTTAAAAACTCGAACTTCGGATTCGTTGCAGCAACTACATTCTTCCAGTCAGTAGTTGGTTTGCTGATGATGCTGCTTGCAAATGGTGCTGTTCGTAAGATTGCACCGGAAAATGCACTGTTCTAATGAAGGGAGGAAATGTAGATGAAAAAGAAAAAAGATCTTGACCTTGCTCCTTCCAGAAGAGAGCGTAAAACACTCGGTCAGTACATATTGTTATTCTTCTTGGTATTGTACACTTTGTTCTGTGCACTGCCGATCGTACTTGTATTTGTAGCAGCATTTTCAGATGAGAAGACAATCGTACAGAATGGTTTCTCGTTTATTCCGAAGAAGTGGTCACTTGATGGTATCAATGCCGTACTTAGATATGGCAAGCAGCTGGCAACCTCTTATGGTGTAACGATTTTTATCACGGTTGTAGGAACATTAGTTGGACTTTTGATCATGGCAATGTTTGCTTACTCAATTAGCCGTAAGGATTTCATGCTTGGTAAGTTCTTATCTGTATACCTGCTGATTCCAATGCTGTTTTCAGGCGGACAGTTATCCTGCTATATAATTTATACATCTATGTACGGATTAAAGGATAACATCGCACTTCTGATTTTACCGCTTTGTGTATCAACGATGAATGTTATTATTCTTCGAACATACATCGCAAACAGTATTCCTGGTGAGCTTATGGAGGCGGCTAAGATTGACGGTGCCGGTGAGTATCGAACTTTCTTCCAGATCACACTTCCGCTGTTAAAGCCGTCTATGGCAGCAGTTGGATTTATGATGGCAACTGTTTACTGGAATGACTGGCAGAATGCACTTTTGTATATTACAAGTGATCGCAAAAAGCCATTGCAGTTACTTCTGATCAATATTCAGAAGAGTATCGAGTTTTTGTTAAATAACTCCAATGTTCCGGCTTCTGTTAAGGCAGCTATGGGAGGAACAATTCCACAGTACTCTGCAACGATGGCAACAGTTATTGTCGTAATCGGACCGATTATGGTAATTTATCCATTCTTCCAGAAGTATTTTGTAAAGGGACTTACAGTTGGTTCTGTAAAGGGCTGACAAAGTCAATAAGTAAAGGGCATTTTCCACAGATATCTATTATGTGGATGAAAACAAATAAAAACCAAATAAAATCAAACATTATTAAGGAGGACACTTATTATGAAAAGAAAACTTTTTGCAGTATCAATGGCAGCAGCTATGGCAACCAGTTGTTTCGCAGGCACCGCTTTTGCAAGCGATAGTGAGCCAGTAACAATCAAAGTTACAAGAGCATGCTTCAATCTGGCAAATCCAGATTCTGAGCAGGTAAAGAAGGTTCAGGATGCTATCAATGAGTATATTAAGGATAAGATCAATGTTCAGATCGAACTGACCGATATTGGTTCAGGTGAATATACCGAAAAGGCAAATCTGGCACTTGCAAACAATGAGATTAACCTGCTTTGGACAGCTTCATGGGAATCTACCATTGGAACAAATGATTTAGTACCTGCAAATGCAGTTTATGATATTACCGATCTGCTTCCGGGAACACCTCTGTATGAGTCTATGGATGAAGGACAGTGGGAAGCTACCAAATATGACGGCAAGAACTACTTTGTACCAGTGTATAAGGATAATGTAGAAGGCTATGATGTAATGTTCCGTAAGGATCTTGTTGACAAGTATGGCTGGGATATCAGTTCAGTTAAGACTTTGGCTGACCTTGAGCCGATGTTAGCAGATCTTGAGGCAGAAGGACTTAAGTATCCATATCTGTCACAGAAGACCGCTATGTTCTACAGATATTATATCAATGATTTTGATTTCTTTACCGCTGATTCACAGTCCAACTGGGTAGCAGTAGATCGTTCCACAAATGAAGTAGTGGATACCGTTCTGACCAATCAGTACAAGGAGTTCTGTACCTTAATGGCTAAGTGGGCAGAGGCTGGATATATCTCTGAGGACGAAGTAACAAAGACTACAACTGATACTACAACACAGACTCAGGATTGGGGTATTTCCTGGTGGACAGATATTCCTGTTAATGCAGAGGCAAACAGCCGTTATAATCAGGAAGTTGTAATGACACCAATCACTGACAGATGGGCACACTCCACATCTGCACTTGGTTCCTGCTATGCAGTAACAGCAAACAGCACACCAGAAGAAGCACAGGCTTGTGTTGATTTCTTAGGACTTCTGTATACTGATAGTAAGTTAGCAGATCTTTACACCTTTGGTATTGAGGGTGAGGATTTCAACTATGTTGACGGTAAGGTAGAGCAGACTGATGCTGGTAAGTACAACCACTCCATGTGGGAATCTGCATCTGCAACTATCGTAACACCATTGACAACAGAGCCAGATGATAAGGCTGAACTGTATAAGGACTTCAACGGTGGTGCAAATACTTCTTGCGCAGCTGGTTTCCGTTTCGATAAGAGTGAAGTAGCTGATAAGTATGCAGCTTGCCAGAATGTATTTAATGAGTATGGCTTCGCACTTGAGAATGGTGGTTATGGCGTTGATCAGATTGAAGATACAATCGCTCAGTATCAGGCAGCTCTCGATGAGGCTGGTTATCAGGACGTTTTAGCAGCATTCCAGGCACAGTATGATGAATGGAAGGCAGAGAATGGTTCTGAGACTACTGATGAGTCTGTTGAAGAAGAGTCTTCTTCTGTAGCAGAATAATTATTGCTAGAATCTTTTTCTCATAAACTTTTTCTTTCGCAGAAGATGGGGTGTACCAAACGGTGCACCCCATCTTTGTTTTGGTTAAAAATGATCAATACGAATGATTAAAACAGTCACTACCATTTGCGTTGTAAATGTGTTAAGATAAAAAACGACAATGAAATTGATAAAATTTTTTTGAACAGAATAGAATATAGCAAGAAAGGTTGATAATAATATGAATCCAAGCGAAAAGTATGAAAAACAGTATTTTATGCCGCCGGTCGTGACCTATGACTGGGTCAAGAAGGATGATATCGATCATGCACCGATCTGGTGCTCTGTTGACTTAAGAGACGGAAATCAGGCGCTTGTAGAGCCAATGAGTCTGGATGAGAAGA
>ERZ1106973.1534-NODE-1534-length-20905-cov-5.114676_pt1 | contig 20905 bp, 25 predicted proteins | sample MGYA00403686_ERZ1106973 | MGnify/ENA primary metagenome ERZ1106973 (study PRJEB35170, sample SAMEA104062408) | human gut metagenome | biome: human gut; feature: human-associated habitat; material: faeces | place: Denmark | collected 2012-11-06 ...
GCCGCAGTCATATGTATTAGGTGGGAGAAACCACCCTCTACATAGTAACTCTTGGAACCAAATGCTCCGGTTCCACGTTCTTTCCATGATTCATAAGTAAAGTCCGGTATCACAATCGGCAGAATTATAAGCTGTCCGATCTTATCATCTGCTTTGATTTCATAGACTGTATTCCCTACATTTGAAATGATTGCATGAATCTCTCCTGTATAACCAGAATCGATGGGAGGCAATTCACACACAATTCCCTGAGCGCTTAATCCGCTTTTAGGAAATACAAAACCCGCATATCCATCAGGAACCAAAAGTCCAAATCCCAAAGGTATCTTGCAAATTTCTCCCGGTCGGATCACTGCATCCCTGGGACTGAATACATATTCGCATGTGCCCTTTCCGGGCACCTGCCACCATAATCAAGCACCCGAAGGTAAGTCCAGAGTCTGATAATTAGCCAGTAACTCATTTAATCCGTTTCTGAATATCTTCAACAGATGGCAGCTGCTTTTCCAGATTATCCGGCAAACTACTAGTTATTTTGTATTCGCTTACACCAATCGGCTTTGAAATATCTTTGAGCGAATATTCTGCGACCACATTATTTTTGCTTTTGCACAGAAGCAAACCAATGGACGGATTATCCTGCTCTTTTTTCAAAATGCCGTCCACGGCTGACAGATAAAAGTTTAGCTGACCAGCATATTCCGGCTTGAAATCACCGGTTTTCAATTCGATAACTACATAACAGCGAAGATTCAGGTTATAGAACAACAAATCAATGTAAAAATCATCGCCGCCTACATTCAGGTGATACTGGTTTCCCAGAAATGCAAACCCTGTTCCAAGCTCCAGAAGGAGCTTGGTGACATCCCTAACAAGTGCCTGTTCAATATCCCGTTCGAGCATATCTTCCCGGAAAGGAATAAAATCAAATACATATGGGTCTTTCATTGTCTGCACCGCAAGTTCACTTTGCGGAGACGGTAAGCGGTGATCAAAATTTGTAACTTTAACTGCCAGAACCTGTCTCTGATACAAGTTGCTTTCAATCTGATGGACAAGAACATTTCGAGACCAGCCGTTTTCCGCTGATTTTTTAATATACCATTTGCGTTCATCCATATCAGCGACCTTATCCAGAAGAACTATATTGTGACCCCATGGAATTTGTGCAACAACCTGTTGCACAAATTCTCGGTCTGGATAAATCTCTGCGAATTTTGCCATATACTTCAAATTACGAACAGAATATCCTTTGCTTTCTGGAAAAGCAATTCGAATATCTGCTGCAAGGTTATCAATAAACTTGTTTCCCCATGATTTATGTTCATTGATTACGCAACCAATATCATAATAGAGAAGCAGCATATCTGCATTCACATGAACTGCCGCACGATATTGTGCCGCAGTAATTTCACTCTTAATATTTTCGATAATGGAAAGATACTCAGCCGTATTCATTAACATACCCATCGCCTCGCTTTCACATAATTCCTATCATTATTTTCTCTATATAAGATACTCATATACAATTTTTAAATAATTCAGGTAACCACATGAGCACAGATACAACAATATCAGCCATCCAGCAGCTCCGACATCAATTCGTTGACCTTCTTGTACACCCTTAGCTTTTTTGCATATATGGAAAGATTTTGCAGATTCTTCTTCTCATCCTTTGCATAAGCATTCAATGCCTTACTAAATATTTCATGATCAAGCCTTGAACGATATTTGAAGCAATCGCAGATTGTACGCTCTCGGTCATATATAGGAAGTACGACGCCGTTAAAATCGGCAGTTGTTTTGCCCAGTTCATATATTTCCGATTGCACATAGTAGGTTTGCAACGTCAGTGCATCTATATCCAATTTTGTTCGAGACATAGATCTCGGAACAGCAATCGACCATTTCCGAGGTGCAAAGTCACTATAACCATAATGAAAAAAAGCCGATTCCACACAAATAATTGCCTTTGGAATCAATGTTGCAATAAGTTGTTCTTCAGAAGATGTGTCCCAATCGGCAAGTTGATAGTATCCGTGTCGAATGCGTTCAAGGTATCCGGTGTTACAAAGATTCACAACATCAACAGCGGGTATGCCAGCTGCAACAAAATCTGATGTTTTTGCAATACCGCCCTTTTCTATAATTACCTGTTTTGAAAGAGTTTCCTTATCCACATATTCACCAACTTTTTATTAAAAACTACACACAATCAATTTGCTTCGGTGCTTATATTTTATTATATCATCCAAATTGAATTAATCGATAATTTCACGCACAGTTTTATAATTTCTGTGTATGAAATTTTTAATTCTGGATTTCAGCCTGATGTGGTAAGCTAAAACTGGACACATGAAGCAACGCTACATAATTCTGCAATTATGATCTATATATTCACTTCAAATCGAATGTGTTTTTTACATTTTAAAAGTTACTTCCTTAATACCCAATCCTAAAATAATCCAAATACGCTTTATACTTATCCTGTGCAGTCAGGCAGGTATCTGCCAGATAGCCTTTTTCGTTGTCCCATTCCTTTAGCCCTCGGTAATAGAACATCTTCAGATCGTCCTCAATGATGAAAGGAACGATATTGTATTTCAGGCACTCTTTAAACATGATCAATCTGCCCACACGGCCGTTGCCGTCCTGGAACGGATGGATCCGCTCAAACTTCACATGGAAGTCCAGAATATCTTCAAAGGTCTTTTCTTCCTTAGCGCTATATTCCGTCAGCAAGGCCTTCATTTTATCGGCAACTTCTTCCGGAAGGGCTGTATCCCTGCCGCCGACTTCATTCGGGAGTTTCTTATACTCGCCAACAGCAAACCAATCTTTTCTGGAATCACTGGTGCCGTTCTTCAAAACCAAGTGAAGTTCTTTGATGAACTTCTCCGTCAGAGCTGCTTTTGCATGATCAATAAGCATGTCAATGCAGCGGAAGTGATTTGCTGTTTCGATCACGTCATCCACATTCAGCACTTCTTTTTCTACGCCAATGGTGTTGGTTTCAAAGATATATCTGGTTTGATCGTGCGTCAGGCGGCTTCCTTCCATATGGTTGGAATTGTATGTCAAATCAATCTGTGTTTTATGGTAGATTCCACCGGAATATTTACTTACCTTCTGCTCTTTCAGAATATCCAACAGAGTAATTGGTCCTTCTTTTCTTTTGTTGATACGCTCCGGTTTTTCTGCGTTTTCCGGAATGTTCCATGTCTTACCGGTAAGAAACGCACCGTTCACACGCCCCTGGGCACAGTAATTTCTAACACTGCGCTCTGACACATCCCACTTTTTCGCTATTTCAGCAACTGAAAGATATCGCATCTATGATCCTCCGCCATAAAATCTATCCTCAAAACTACGTTAATCTATTACATATTATATCACATCATCGGCAAAAATATCAACATTTTCCGAGTTTGGCTGTTGATTTTTGCCGTCACAGGATACTTAGGTTTTCGATATTCCGTAAAATACACTGATTTACATAAAAGCATGATTAGGATTGCGTCAACTAATGCTTTGCGTGTACACCTATAAGAAAAAGATCTCCCAATACCATGCGTACTTGGTATTGAGAGACCTTTTTTCCTAATCACTGATGCATTCGGTACAGTTAACTATAGTTGCTACATTCTTCATTTTTAAGCCAGACTTCCCCAATATATTATTTATATTCTTTGCAAATTGGCCTGCACTCCAATCACCATTGATATATACCAAAATTAGCTTGGTTTTAGCTCTTGTGGCTGCAACATAATGGTTATAAACATCTTCTTCACTTGACAGTTTATAGTCAGACACAAACAAAACTACTTGTTCAAACTCCAGTCCTTTCGAAGAGTGAAAGGTAATCGCAATTCGTTTCAATTCATCCATATTAAACGCAGGATGAAACTTAGGGTCACAAATTGTTTCATATACTTTTTTGCAATGTTCTTCTTTGGTATCGTAACCCAAATAATCTGCAATCACTTCAACCCGCTTTACGAAAACAGATATATCCTCTTGCTTTATGCACTCATCCAAAAGGCTAAGAGATTTTTTTATGTAATTCAAAATTTTCTTATTTCCAACCACCTCATTAGGAATTTCATTTCTAAAATCATAAGCTGAATACTTTGGAAGAATGAAATACTTGGCAATCGCATTGTAAAGCCATGCTGCATCTGTAGTTATTTCTGAAATGGGTGTCTGTGGAATGTAGGTAAACTCCATGTCTCCATCACTTAATGCCTTAGCGCCCGCTTCTGCGTTAGCTTTGCTATATCGCAACAATGCACATTTCTTATTGGGGTCCAAATATTGTGTTACGGAAGCAACCCAATTTGACCGTGTCGTGCATATCACAATTATGGAAGATTATATATACGAATCAGATTTACACGATCCATTTCTGCCAACACATAAGGTGAATGGGTTGTCATAAACAAATACTGATATTTTTCATCGTGGAAGAGAATATGTGACAGTGCAATTTGCATAGATCTGTGCAAATGATTTTCTGGTTCTTCAATCAGGAAAAGATTGATCTTCTTTTCTTCCTCCTCTTTTGACAATAAGTCAAAAATGGCATATACCAGTAACTTTTTTCGGCCTTCACCAGAAGTTGGGTATAACGAATTATCAGAATCCTGCTTAATATAAGGCACAATATTAGAGTATAAGCCCTTCACCGCAATTTCTGATTTGACAGATACGGAGACATCTTCGTGTCTGTATTTTTTGTATTCAGGTGCAATTCTCTCCTCAAATGCTTTAATACCAGACAGACCAGAAATCTGGGTGTTTAGATCGACACAGGCTTTCTGTATGTTTTCTAAAATTTCTTTATCCTGTTCTTTGTCATTTACAAGCAGTGTATTGGCATTTTTCTTAAACAAAGTATAGAGATCAACATATGCATCAATGTAGAATACATTAAAAACATAATCAATGTCGAAGAATGTTCCATGAACTTTCATTTCTTCAAGATCTTCGACATCTCCGCCCCAATACAAAACAGGTATACCAACCAATTCTTTCTCGTCATAAGTAGCGTTTACCTTGATATAGACCTTGTCTTGTCCTGAAAGAATAGCGCCCTTCAATTTAGCACGAAGCTTCTGGCTATCGCCATCTTCAGTATCTCCGATATCTATTGAGACAAGGATTTCTATCGGCGTATTGGTGTTCTTTTTGTAATAATCTGTATCAATGAAATTCTGTCTTCTTACATCTTTATCGAACAAAAACCTTAAGGCATACAGAAAGTTGGTCTTTCCAACATCATTCATTCCAAAAAGAACATTTTTGTTCGTAAGGTCAATTGTTATATTTTCAAAATTTCTGAAATTCTTTATTGTTACCGCATCAAATTTCATAATATTTCACCTCGAGAGTTCTTCTGAATAAATTATACCATGTATTGCTGATATTACCAAGGAAACCGGATCTCATATTTAAATGAAATCCGGTTTCGATTTGGTCTTATATATCCCGACTTTTATTAAGATTGTTCCAACTTATTTGAACTCCAGTTATTCTCATCCATCATCATGGTCCTCAATTTAAAACCGTTCTGGAACAGCAGACAGTCCGCAATAGTTTGATTCTTGTATGCAGTCTATGTATTTCTCAATCAACTCTTTCTGTTCGTCCAACATTGTAAATCAATTCCCAAAGGATAATTTCTTCCGCCCGATTGTAAATGTTGTTCATAGCTTGTACCCATGCCATCTGGTCACTGGCTTTCAGTTCCTCAGTCACGCCCTCAGCGGCCTTCATCTGCTCAACAATCAGGGACAAACGCTCCTGTACCTGCTCGTTCAAATCGGCAAGGTAAGTCCAGAGCTGGCCGTCCAGAACCAAATCATTGAACATCATTGGATTGTGCTCTTTCAGATACTCTCGGTGCATCCGCCCATATTTCCCGATAGGGCGTTCCTTATTGGGAAGCTTCAGATCCGGGATGTAGTAATCTCCAACTAATACATATTCCATATTGTTGATACTCTTTTTGTTTTCCATAAACTTGACCTCGATTTCAAAATTTTTGTCACATCGAGACTCACTGGTGTAGTAGTGGTGTAGTAGCACTACCTTCAAGCCTGAAAAACCTTGATATTACAGGGGATTTTAGAGATTTCTGCACGTATTGCCGTGGCAAACAAATAATACTTTTATCAAAATGTAAATCCTCCTAAAATGCACTATTCTGCCCCGATTTGCTCCGATTTATCCCTCAATTTTTCGGGTGTATTTCCGTTTGCTCTGTCACAGAAATGCCGAAATGGGGCAAAATAGTGCAAGTTGGAGCAAGCTGTAGTAGTAAAATGGTAGTAAAACCAAAACTAGATTACTACCATTTTGTAAGTACATTATTTAATTCATAATGCATAATTTCTAACTGCTGAAACGATACTAGAAGAATTCCAACCTACCATTATCGTTGCATTATTCTGTACTTTTGCAGGAATGCGCTCCTGTCCCCAAGGCTTAACTCCAATAATCGGCTTACCAAATTCAACAGCCGTGTCTATTTCATAATTAATCCAATCACTATATGAAACATACATACCAGAAAGGATAATGACACAGCTACATAAAGATATTCTGTTACGAATTTTTTGTTTCAATTCACGAGTCGAATTTACATCAAGTGCATTTGAAAAAGGTACCGAATAATCTGTCCATGTGAAATTCGATGCCCCATCAAGCCACTCTTTTACTTTGCGATAATGGCTATCATAAGCCCATGAATGGCTAATCAAAATATGATAATCTCTTAATGCTGGCATACTTATCTCCTTTTAAATCTTATTATCTTTTACTAATCTCCAATATTGTTTGCCGATTGGTGTCAATTTGCAACCTTTCGAATGCATTGCTGCAAAATACATATGATCTTCTGCTTCAGGCACAACAAGTCCGATTCCTTCAAGCTTTTGCAAATCAGAAAATTTCAAAACATTTTCTTCATCTGCATACGGTTCAATAACCTCATGCTTCACTGTGTTGCTATTTGTGGGTTCGAATGATGGATCTAGTGCCATAATTTCATCCTCATCATTAAAATATTCGCATAGTTTTCGTATAATCCTAATATCAACCTGAGGATTCACATTACGAATAGAAGTAAATCTTGTAACATTCGTCTTGAAAACTGGTCTCTGTTCCCAAGGTCCCAATGCTTTATCAATAAATGCATACACTCCACCTATTGTGACATGGCCTGTAATATCGGCAGCGCCTCCTTTTAACGCTTCTATCAATAATGCAGTAAAAATTCCATGTCCCCCTATTTCCATTGATGTTTCACTATTTCTACTAGCAGTTAAAATAGTAACGCCCTCATTGATAACTGCTGTATTCTGCCCAGCCGTACTAATACTACCCATAAATCCTGAATAACAACTATCTAGAATAATTACTCTTTCCTTACATTTTGAATTGTTTGCTATCGAGAGTACTTCTGCTAATGACACACCATAATCATGACTTGAAAAATCAGGAGTAACCAAATATCCCCCAATAGAATCAATATGTCCATGGCCAGAATAGTAAAAAAGTGCAACGTCTGCATCTCCAGAAAAACACTGCTCAATCAATCCTCTTAATTCAGATTTTGTTGCAACATTATTCTTTTGCCACACAGAAAAATTAGGGTCTCCATCACCGTGATTAGTAAGCAAATCTTTTATCGCTTCAGAATCATTGCAACATCCTGAAAGTGGACATGTTGGATAATTATCAATTCCAACAACTAAAGCCTTTCTAATACTCATTACATTCCCTCCATAAACCTCAAATATTTATACTAATTAGTTTTGATATCTTATTTATCACCCCCAGAACATATTCAATCAGCATTTCTATCTCAATATATAACATTTAAAACCAGATACACTATCACTAATAATATTTTATCATACTCTTCAACAAATCTCCACTAAAAAAACACCCTGCCAACCACCATAGTTAGCAGAGCGCTTTTCATATTCTTCCATCTCAAACCACCCGGAACATCTTCTGGGTCACAGGCTTCTCGCCTGTGGTTTTTTCCAATTCCTTCTTGGCAGCGTTCAGTTCCTCCATGCGAATCATCTCATCTTTGGCATCCTCCAGCCCCAAATGGGTGTAGGTGTTCATAGTCACACCGATGTCCGAATGCCCCATGAGGTACTGGAGGGTCTTCGGATTCATTCCGGCTTTTGCCATGTTGGAGCAATAGGTATGTCTGCACACATGAGGAGTGATGTTTGGCATCTGCACCCGGTAGATGTCGTTGTACCTCTGCACAGCATGGTTGAATCGGTGCTGCCAGTGCATAGCCACCTCCGGCATCCCATCCTTGTCCAAGTACAGAAATCCGCTGTAACCGTCCACAAACTTCTCCACCTTCGGTGTAGGTCTGTCCTCAATGATTGCCCGGAAGCAGTATGCCACATCCTCTGTAATCGGAAGTTTCCGTGTTCCGGCATTGGTCTTGGTGGACTGGATGATGTACTCCATCTTAGATGTCCGCAAAAGCTGATGGTCGATGGTGACGATGTTGTTCTCCAGGTCAATATCCTTGATGGTAAGTCCACAGAATTCGGAGATTCTCATTCCGGTGTAGAACAGGATGTAGAATGCCTCGTAGTATTTGCAGTACACATTGTCGTCCCGGACGAACTTGAGGAACTTCCGCATCTGGTCTTTCGTGATAGCTTCCCGTGTGACGGTATCGTTCACTACCACCCCGGCAAGTTCAAAACCGAACGGATTCTTAACGAGGACATCATCGTCCACCGCCATCTGAAATGCCGGACGGAGGACACCACGCACGGTCTTAACGGTGCTGTACCTCCTGCCGTCCTCCTGCAATTTGATGAGAAACAGCTTTGCATCGGAGGTCTTGACCATACCGATCTTTTTCTCTCCGAAAGGCTCATTCAGCAGAATGTTCCGAACGAAATTGTAGTTCATCTTCGTACTCGGCTTCACACCAGTCTTAGTGGCAAGGTATCGGTCTACCAACTCGATGACCGTCAGATTCTTGCCTGTGGGGTCAAGCTGGTTGTCGAGGTCGTATCCGATCTGCTTCTCCAGTTCCCTGAGGGAAAGGCAGGGCTTTTTGCCCTGGGGCAGCTTGTCAGTCGGTTCAAGCCGCCAACTGTACACAAACTTCGGTTTTCCGTTTACATAGTATTTGAACTGGTATTTTCCGTCTGCCCGGAGGGATTCTCCTCTGCGGAGGACACGGTTCTTTGCATCACGCCTCCTGGGCGGTCTTCCTGTACGTGCCATTCTTCAACACCTCCTTCTCATGTGGATGATTCTGCAGCCACAGTTCCAGTTCCGACCGGATAATGAGCCGTCTGCTCCCATACATCGCAAGGAACGGAATCGTGTCCATTCCATTCATCAGTTTCCAGAACTTTCTCCGGCTGAGTCCGAAGAGGCTGATTGCCTCCTCGACCGTCAGGGTTTCCTTTTCTTCTATTCTTGGTCTTCGCATTCACACACCTCCTCCATGCCTCCGTTGTTCAGGCACTCCATGATGTATGCCTCAAACAAATGCCGAACGATAAGGTATCGGTTGCCGAAGTAGAGTGCGAACTTATTGGTATTGTTTTCTGCCAGCCTTCTCATATTTTTGATGCCGATACCGAAGTAATCGGATGCCTCACGGATGGAGAGCATATACTTCTCATTGATGGGGATGCTGCTGGTTCTGCCCCATGCATTTTTCTTTTCTTCCATCTGCCAATCCTCCTTTAATAGCGTGACTTCTTGGGTCATCGTATATTCCCGTACTATTCCCAAGAAGTCAACTACTAATGACAGATAAAACGGAATTATATCTCAGAAGATTGCTCGATAAAACGCTCGAATTTTGTACGATTTATGAGATAGCGGTTTCCGCTGAACACAGCGAATCCGCCCAAGTTATCCTCTGCCAGTCTGCGCATTTTCTTAATGCCGATGTTGAAATAGACTGCTGCCTCACGGATGGTAAGCAGGTATTTCTCGCTCACGGGCATCGTAATAGTTGTTTCCTCGCTGATCATTTCCACAGCTATGCCTCCCGTCTGATGGGAACGACTGTCCCTTCTTATAATAAAATGGATTTCAATTTTTGACTCTGATTGACTCTGATTGGCATAGTGTTTTTATGGGGTATTGCCCCTGCACCCGGTATGTTGGATGCAGGAGCAGCCCCCAGACATTTTACTTCATGGAGATGACCTTGATCGCCTCTCTGCGCAGGAGCAGGCCATCCAGAAATTCATATCCCAGATATCCCACCTGGGCATTGTCCACATAGGTCTCCTTGAGGACACGGCAGGTGAATTCGCTGCGGTCAACGATCTGATAGTATTCAAGATCACCGAATGCCACCGGGGTGCCCTCTGTAGGCATGAACTCGGAGATAAGTACCTCCTTGCCCAGAATGGTATCATTTGCGTGGTTCCACAAATAGTTTCCATTTGCATCCTTGAGGGTACGAAGCACCAGAGCGGTCTCATCATTCATGAGCCATTTACCCTTTCTGCGATACTCCGGCTTCACGGAGAAGAACAACTGGATGACGGAATCATAGGTGAGTTCCTGGGTGGTCACACCCACTTCGGCACCACGCTCCGGATGCAGGATGCCAACAGGCATATCCACACCATTGCCAGTGATGAATGCCTCATCCTCCGCACGGCTCATCGCCTTGGCGAAGTATTTGAGGATGTAACGCTCAATGTCGAAGGAAGGATTGTGTACGAAATCCTCCGGGAACTTCAGCAGGGTGGCCAACTTGTTGTGATTGAGAAGAATACGCTGAAAATCCTCCTCGCCATCATGCAGCTGAATAGCCTGATTTTCGGGAATCCACTCTGCTTTGCTGTGGAACTCTTCTGCAAACACAGCAATATCCGTCTTTACAGAAGCCACGCTGGCATAATTGCGGAACAGGCTTTCCTTCATTCTTACCTCGTACAGACGGGGCAGGGACACGCTGGGCAATGACTGTGTACCATTGACAGCTTTGCCGGATGTCAGGTAGGCATCATTGACATCCACACCCTTCATGCTCTGCCAGAAGGTGTGATGGTACTCCGGGTCTACGGTAGTTACGAACTTTGCGCTGATAAAATCTTTCATGGTAAAATCCTCCTTTGATTTGTGGGGTTATATACCCCTTTGATTTCGCTTTTTTCTGCGTGAAGGGGCGGCACCGTTAGCCGTCTGATAGGACTGTAGAGATTTTGATTCCCCCTGCGGTAGGTGCAATCCGTTTTACATCAGAAGATATTCTTTTTCTTTGCTTTGCCGAATTTGAAGCCTCGTCTGTCACAGTAATCTGCAACATCCTGTTCACTGAACAGGTCCATGTACGAAATGCCATCACTCACATGGTAGTAGTGCTTTTTGGTGATGGTCACAGGGTAATCGTCAGCGGTCTTCAGCTTCAGCTTTCTGTGCCACTTGAAGTGAGCGAGTAAAAATGCTCTCGTCATAACTTACTCCTTCCGGCAGACAGGACAGATGTAAACACCCAGTCTGCACGAATCGGCAGAAGGAACTGCCAGTTTCATATCCGTGTTGCATTTCGGGCAGCGGATGGTGCTGTCCTTCTTCATGTGACTCTCACCGGGAACCTTGCAAACCAAACGGTACTGGTCTGGAATGCTCTCCTCCAACCAGAGTCGATGGTGGTTGCGGATGGTTCTCTCACTGTAACAGGGGAACAGAGCAGCTTTCACGTTGCCTTCGCTGTCACAGTCGATGACCGGATAGTATCTTGTGTGTTCCATGGCTTACACCGCCTTTCCGTCCAGGTCAAAGAAACGGCCTTTGCAGTAAGCAAGTGCTTCATCATAGGTGGCGAAGAATACCGTGGAGAAGCCGAAGCTCACTCTCCAGATGCCAGTGTCCTTGTGCTGGGAGATAGCCACAGGCTCTCCCTTGCAGTTCTGCAGGAGCAGTTCGCACTTGTATTTCTTATCGGAGAAACAGGCTCTGTCCTGCTGACTGAATTTCGGCTTGCTGCCGAAGAAGAATTTGAATTTCATATCGTTCACACTCCTTTGTTGATTTTGGTATTTTCACAGTTGGGATTAGGTTTATAAAATCATTGGAATCACCGCCTTTTCTGTTGTGGGCATTTATGTGGCAAGTGATGATAGCGTTTTTACATATAAGTGCTTATCTAGAAAAACGCTGTTCTGACTTGCCCCATACGTGCCCGGTTGTTTGTGTTCATGCCAGAAGAGGCTCTGTCTGGTCTTTCAGCCGATACCCCGTGAGGAGTGTGGTCTTTTCACCGCCTGTGCGCGGACGTTTTCTGACTACTGTTCCGAATTTGCGCAACTCCTGATTGAAGTTCCGGGCATTTTCGTAGTAGCAACCGTTACCCTCACACCATCGGCGGTAGGTATCGTAGAGAATACCAGTGCGGACTTCTCCATTGGGGTCTGCCTCAAGCAGTTCTTCGGCAAACTGTGCGATCTTGTCGCTGTCGTGCTTGTAGCTGTTGATGGCATCCTCCACAGCCTTCGGTTTTCGGAACCCTTCCTGGCGAAGCATCCGGTATCCGGCTATCAGCCAATTGAGGATGGCACTCTGGACTTCCGGCTTCTTGAAATCCTGTTTCAGCGTTCTGTCCTGTTCCCATTCCTCAAAGTGTCGGTCAAAGGGAATGACGAACACTCGGTTACTGGAGAACACCGTCATATCGGTGATGACCGGAAGATAGTTAGTGTTGATATACAGCTTGTGCTGCGGTTCAAAATCGAAGCTGTTCTCATTGAGAAAACGAGCATTCTGTGTATCCGAACCTGTCATGCTCTTTACCTGTGCGGCATTCAGCACCAGTCCCCGGCTCGGCTCGGAGATATTGGCGAAACGAACGCCTGCCAATCTTGCAATGTCCTCGGAAGGCGCCTGACTGTTGACACTGTGCTTCTGTGCGATAGTTTCGGGTCGGACGGCTTTGCCGTAGTCCCCAAGCACCCGGAGAATGCTCTCCATCAGAGTACCCTTTCCATTTCTGGTAGTTTCACCGTAGAGGAAGAACATACACTCATACCGGGTGTCACCGCTGATGCCGTAGCCGAGTGCCTTTTGCAGGAACTTCGCCCTATCGGCATCCTGGCTCATGACTTCATCGATGAATGTCTCAAAGCGTTCATACCTTGCACCCGGGTCGTAGGTGACAGGACTGATCTTTGTGATAAAGTCATCCGGGGCATGGGGCCTGACCGTTCCTCCTCGAAGGTCGATGGTCACATTGTCGCAGTTGAACAAGTAGATATCTGAATCAAACCGTTCCATCGGCACCGGGTAGATGCTCTGTGCCTCCTTGATGTAGGTCTCCCGCCATCGTCTCTGCTGCCAGTGCTTGGTGTTGTCGAGGAACAGCTTGCGCAATGCCTCGTCCCTGATGGTCGCAGCATAAATGAGCAACGCATCCGACAGGTCTTTGCCAAGTTCCATGACTGCCAGTGTGGCAATATCGGCTGCCCAGCGTTTCCCATCATAAATGAACCACTTCTTACGCTCCGGTACAAACCTTGCAATGTCCTTGAACACATCGGCAAAAAGCCGACCGTTTCCGATGTCATTGTTCCGGTAACGCTGATTATTGACCAGATCGAGTTCCGTCAGCTTCAGCACGATGTCATTGAAGTCATCCTCTGCTGGAGTCAGCACCGGGGAGTAGAATGCCGTGCAGCTTCGCACCGCCTTTTCCAGTGTGAGCCATCCATAGGTCGAGCCGTTCTGTGGCCTGTCCCACTTATCACGCATCAGCCCGGACTGCCGGAACAGCCTGTCCATCTGCTCGATGTCACCGCCACACCAGAACGCCAGTATCTCCGCAAGAGCCATATCCGCTTCACTGTGGGATTTCCCGTCTGGGATGTTTCCCTCCCACAATGCTTTGACTTTCTCGCCCTGTTTGGAAATCTGCATTTTCGCAATGACGGAACTGTCCGAAAGAAAACTTCCGGGAGCCTTGATCTTCAGCAATGTCACATCCGCCTGGGGCCTGACCATGTACTTCTCAAGGATCCCCTTCAGCTGCTCGGTTCGCTCCATGACCTCGTTGCCATGAATGCGTTTCCCGGTCATCGTAAGAAATCGATGGGTCGCACCCGGCACATACACCTCAAGATGAGTCTTACGATTGTTGATGTAGTACCGCTCCTTGTCATAAGTGAAATCCTCTACCAAGAAAAAGATGTGGATGCCTGTCCTGGAGGGGCTGAGTTCCGTATAGGAATCAAGTTCATCCACGATCTCCTGCGCCCACTCATCCAGCTTGCCGTCATGGACACAGCCATCCACATCGGTCATACCGATTGGAGCAAAGCACCCGATGCCAATACCATCGAAGCCACCGCCGTTGTATGCAGCCAAAGCCTCCTCGAAGGAACAGAAGTCCGCCGGATCGCTCGAATTCGCCCTTGTCCCATCTGGCTTATACGGCACCTTGTCCAGCTTCACCGCATCTGGTGTCTTTCGTTCCAGTCGGTACAAGCAGAACAGCCCACGCTTTTGAAGGTTGGGAGGAATACCTCCGTAATCGAATCCTACCTGTGTGGTCATATTCAGTTGTTTCATAGTCTTGCTAACCATCCATCTGGATGCCTCCTTTCCGAAGGGCTTCTGCCTTTCTCTGTTACATTTGGAAAAAGAACAACCCTCTGTTTTTAGAAGGAAGAAATTCCGATTGCCTTGTCCTTCCACCAGCTATGCGTCCCAAACTCTCCAAATTCCGAATTTCGGAGAAAAAAGATGAAAATATTTTTTCAAGGACAATTGCTTTCGGTAGGTATTCCATTCCCTTCTGGTAGCTATGTATTGGAAATAGAAGAAACGGACATTTTTCGGTGTATTCATAGAAAAATTCCTTCATCCCATAATCATGGGGATATAGGAATCTTGTTTCCTTCCACCAGCTATGCAGCCAAATTTGCTTAAATTCCGAATTTCAGAGAAAAAAGTCGAAAAATTTTTATGGGCAATTGCTTTCAGTCGGTATCTGTTCCCTTCTAGTAGCTATGTATTTGAAAAAGGCGAAAATCCCAAATTCAGAAGTATTTCTTCAAAAAAAGAGCAGCCATATGGCTACTCCGAAAATAGGCACGAATCAAATCACGCACTCATTGCAATCATCACTTATTCGTGATATCATTAGAAAAGTTAAGGAGGCGAAAAATGGCTGCTAATTATAAAAAACTATTCCACTTAATGATTGAGCAAAATATTAGTGCGCCTCAATTGCAACGCTTATGTGGGTTTAGTGGAAATATTCTCACTCGGCTAAGAAGAAACGAGTATGTGTCACTCGAAACCCTTGAAACCATATGTAAGAAACTGAACTGTAAACTGGATGATATTATCGAATTTGTAGATATCTAACGGAAAGGGAAACTTATGCGCTACAGCAATGAAACGAAAGAAAAATCTAATGGTGTAGTATATACGCCAACGGAAATGGCTGACTATTTGGCAGACCAAATGATACGTTATTCAACATTTGATTTCGATGTAAAAAACGAAGTTAAACTTTTAGATCCAGCAGTAGGCGAAGGCGAACTTCTTGTAGCTATGATAAAAAGAGTTAAAGCAATTGCTCCTACAATCCATATCACGGCTACTGGCTACGAAACAGATGCAATTATTGCAATTCAAACCAAAGAAGCGCTTCAACAAGCTTTCCCGAATGTCGATATTGAGATCATTGCAGATGACTTTTTATCAACTGTAGAAAGCATCGAAAATAAGTTTGATTTTATCATTGCTAATCCTCCTTATATTCGGACTCAAATACTGGGGACAGAAAAAGCGCAAGAAATTGCAAAAAAAATGGGATTAACCGGAAGAATTGATATTTACTATGCGTTTCTGCTTTATATGAAACAAATATTAAGTGACAATGGAATTGCAGGTTATATAACTTCAAATAAGTTCTTTACGATAAAAGCTGGCACGTCTGTGCGTGACTATATGATCGAAAATTATAAAATCCATACAATTGTCGATTTTGGGGATACAAAGCTCTTTACCGCCTCAGTTCTTCCTTGCATAGTAATTTTTTCTAAAGGAAAAACCACATCAGAAGATAGGGTACAATTCACATCAGCTTACGAGTCAAAAGACACTGATACCGCTTTTATCAAATGTAATTCCATATTCGACCACATTCATGAAGACGGCCGATTTGGATTACCCGATGGTAGAATTTTTACTTTTCAGCAAGGAACATTGAAAACCGCCGAAAAGGGATCACTATGGGTTATTGCATCAAACGAAAGAGAAGAATGGCTAAAAAAAGTCGAATCAAATACTTGGATGCATTTTTCTGATATTGGTAAGATACGTGTTGGAATCAAAACCACAGCAGACAATGTATTTATTGGCAATGATTGGACTGGTGACAGAGCTGATCTTGAACTTCTTCAACCCCTAATCACTCACCGAGACGCAGGTCAAATAGTCTCCCGAAAGAACGCAGGCTGGAAGGTCTTGTATACGCATACTATTGAAAACGGGAAAAAAGTAGCAATTGACCTTGAAAAATATCCCAAAAGCAAAAGTTATTTAGAAACTCATTACGAACAGCTTTCTGGAAGAAAATATGTACAGAAAGCACATCGAAACTGGTACGAAATCTGGGTACCACAGAACCCTGCATCTTGGAAGAACCGCAAGATTGTATTTAGAGACATTTCCGAAAAGCCCGAGTTTTGGCTAGATGAAAGTGGAGCTATTGTAAACGGGGATTGCTATTGGATTGATATTGATGATTCTGTTTTCGAAGAAACCATATACCTTGCCCTTGCGGTTGCAAACAGCACCTTCATCGAAAAGTATTACGATACTCTATTCAACACAAAACTTTATTCAGGCAAAAGGAGATATATGAGCCAATATGTAGAACGGTTTCCAATTCCGTTCCTAACTGCTCCACATGCTACAGAAGCTATCGCATTGGTCAAGAAAATATTAACGGAATGTGTCGATGGAGACACATCCCGTTATATGGATGAATTAAATTGTATTGTAAATAAAATATTCGAGGAATAATCAATCAAAGAAATCTATCGGAAGGGGCAATTGCAGTTTCGCATTTGTCCCTCTTCCCTGGAACAGAGGGAAATAATTTGTAAAATCCTCTCCTGTCACAAGATAAAGATTTCTCAAAACCACACGGTCACCCACAACTTGTCCATCAAAAATTGCGTACCTTACATCATTACTATAAAAATCAGTATTCCCTACTGATGCAATCTGTTCACCATCTTCCGGTGAATGCAGACCAAGGTCAATCGTAGGGGACGTCTGGAGTTTTATCTCCAACAGCTGATTGGCAATATCTGGATATGTGCCATCATCCTCAAAAATACTGTATCCAAGATGGGCACAAATCATTTCGTGCAATTCAGCACCACGGTTACGTTCCTGAACTGCATCTAAATAACTGATACTCTTCCCTACCATCGGCAACAGACGTCTATATACCTCAGTAATCCTTAAAAGTTGATTTCGCCGTGGATAGTTATTTGGATTCACCTCAATAAGCGTATTATTAGTATCAATAATCCAATCGTGAACTGTTTGCGAATCGTCCCTAGAACATATATTTCTCCCATATGAGTTCATGGTTGCCTGATATTTTCTAGTCAAGGTGCCTGTGCGATCATATTGTGCAAGTTCCTCTCCAGTGATAATTCTTACTGCCGTAATTACATCGTCCTCATCCACTCTTAAAAATACATACCTTCGAGCAGCATCAACTTCCTCGTTCCAGATTTGTACATTAAGACTTTTTTGAGTATAAACATCAAAATTTTGGCCTGGGAATCTCGGCTGAGTCTTCTTAAAAGAAGAAGGTATTGGATACCCCAGTGCTTCACATATAGCTGACTTAACTACTTTAGAACGTGTCCGCAGTGCATAACCATTCAAAGATAAACCTATCAAAGCATCCTCCAGAAGCATTTCTAGGTCTTCTGTCGGAATAAACAAATACGGATTACCCGGATTTACATAGTCATAAATCGTCAGCCCGCTTCGAGCGATGTTATTCGGATAATTAGTCATTCTTTCGTACCTCACTTTCTTCAATTTCCCTAAAAAGCTCACTCAATGAAACTCCTAAGCCGTCTGCTATTTTCTTTATATTCACAAGTGAAATGTTACGCTTTCCCGCTTCAACAGATGAATAATACGTTCTGTCCATCCCTATTTTTAAAGCAAACTTCTCTTGACTGAGGTGCATCTGCTCACGGTACTTTTTTAATGTCAAACCAAATTCACGTTGAATCATACATCCACCTCCACACTCTAAAGTGTACACATCGGTTGTGTATAAGGCAACGGATTATAAGTCACATTTCGATATAAACAGTAAAAACCTACATTACCAATCTCTCGTCAGCAATGTAGGCTTTTACTGTTTATGTTATTTCGTGTTTATTTTGTTTTACTCAATCTTACCCTCTGGTCCGCCATCCCGCCATGCACTGTTTCCCTCAAGATTCTTGAGCAACACCCTCCGGGCTGCCTTATACTCGTCCCCAATAAATCCGAGCCGGAGAAGAAAGCACCGGAATGCGTATTTCTCATTCTCCACCCGCTTCTCTTTCATGGTCACACGCTTGGCTGTCCGTGCCTGTTCCACCAGCTTGCTAATTAGCTGCGTATAGGCCAATGCTTCATCTGCGTCCCCGGAAAGGGAGAACCAAGGGAACAGCACCTTACTATCCGTGACCTCGTAGGCAAGGTTTTCTGCCCCGATTGCTTTCTGTATCAAATTTCCCTTGCCCTCAATAATTCGGTCGAGGTTGGCGAGTGTGGCTTCGTTCACCAGTCTCAACGGTATCTCCACCGTCAGTTTATCGGAATCCGTGATTTCTTCTTCCGGGGCTTCATCCGATGCAGCCTTTTCTGTGGAATCGGTCTGCTCTGCAATGCGAAGTTCCGTCTTGGCGGTGAAGCCCATCATCTGCAATCCGGCAACCACGCCCTTGACCGTTTCTGCATCGGTGTCCTCCGTCCAACTCAGAACACCGTCCTTGCTGATGGTAAAGGAACCAATCTGATAAGCACAGGTGGGAACCCGCTTGTAAACGACCTTCTCCTGGATGATCTCCGAAATAACCTGCGCCATCTGTTTCCGCTGTTTCCCTGCAAGTGTGTAATGTAATCCGTTCATGTTCATACCTCCGTGTAAATGTAGTTTTTGGGTATGTGTATGTTCGCTCTGCTGCCGGAATATAGCAAGTCATTTCTCTGGCATATACTGCACAAAAAAGAGCCGTGACCGTGCAGTTTTCGCTGTCGATCATGGCTCTTTCACAGTATATTATAAAAATTAAGTCATCCGTAGTCAAACGGTAGTAGGCTATGGCTCAGTTTGCACCGATTTGCCCCACAACAGCCGACAACCTCGGACATGAACTGTCCTACTTTCGCCTGCCGTGACAGATGAATAATACTTTTATCATAGTTTTGATTTACTCCTTTTTGCCCTAAAACGCCTTGATTTGCAAGGGTTTTAGGGGATTTTGTTAAACGCTCTGAAATTACGGATTGTGGCAAATCAGAGCAGAACTGAGCATGTTGTTACTACCTGTTAGTAGTAAAATTGGTAGTAAAACGGAAAGAGTTACTACTAAGAATTTTGCTCTTGATTTTGAAGTTTCTCAATCATCTGTCGAAAAACATTCATAGGAAGTACACAATCTTCATCAAGATGCTTTTCTAACTTTATCCAATCTAAGTGCTCATCCATTACATAATTTTTAACATCGTCAGAAACATTTACTCCAATCACCTCTAACACAGCAATGACTCAAATCCATTTCTTCTGAGAATATTCCGTAACCTGCTCGACATTCCAATATCATCATAATTTGTTTTTTCAGCGTACATAAAAGTTCCCTTTTGTCATTTTATTTGTCATATAACTTATCAACCTCTGCTTCATATACTGATTCAGTATGAGTATCAAACAGCACCCATTCCACCAAATCAAAGCTGTCCGGATTATCCTGCAAGAACCCGTTTACTGTATGTACTGCAATCTTTGCTGCCAACTCAACTGGAAAACTATATATTCCCGTTGATATAGAAGGAAATGCAATAGACCTGATTCCATTATCCATTGCCAGCTTCATGGAATTAAAATAGCAGTTAGCAAGAAGTTCCTCTTCTCTATTCCTTCCACCATTCCATATCGGTCCTACAGTATGTATCACATAATCACATGGCAGATTATAGGCTTTTGTTATCTTTGCTTCTCCAGTCTCACATCCGTGAAGTGTCCTGCACTCTACCAAAAGCTCCGGTCCTGCTGCTCTATGAATCGCACCATCTACACCACCTCCGCCAAGAAGAGAGTTGTTTGCTGCATTTACGATTGCCTGCACATCTGTTACTTTTGTTATGTCACCTTTTATCGTTTTAATCAAATACATTTTTCTTACCTGCCTATTAATTATATTACCTCTGCCCCAAATGGCATCAGAGACAATTTTGCAATTTTGAAAAACTGCTTTCCAAAAGGAATTCCGATAATTGTTATACAACATATCAGACCTGCCACAGCATTTCCAACTGCCATAGGGATTCCTGATACAATCAGCCAGATAATATTTGCAATTAAACTAACTGCACCGCCACCATATACCACTTCTTTTCCAAACGGAAAAAATGCCAAACCTGCAAACTTAAAGCACTGTAAGCCTATCGGTATTCCTATTATTGAAATGCACCACAGGCAACCTGCCAAAACCCACGACAATCCACTCAACAATCCACCACATATAAACCAAAGTATATTTCCTAATATGCTCATATCAATATTCCTTCTCTATCTCATCATCTATTCCATACATTTTCTTGAATGCATCAAGGTCTGCCTGATTCT
>ERZ1106973.1542-NODE-1542-length-20799-cov-5.174315_pt1 | contig 20799 bp, 14 predicted proteins | sample MGYA00403686_ERZ1106973 | MGnify/ENA primary metagenome ERZ1106973 (study PRJEB35170, sample SAMEA104062408) | human gut metagenome | biome: human gut; feature: human-associated habitat; material: faeces | place: Denmark | collected 2012-11-06 ...
CCCGCCCATTTATAACTTTTTCTTTCCGTTCTTCTTATCATCCCGTATCACTCTCCATCCAGTATACTCTGCCTCCCAATGCCTGCAGGTCACGACAGATATCTTCGTATCCTCTTTTAATATGGTGACAATCTTCTATTATAGTACTTCCTTCTGCTTTTAAGGCTGCTGTCACCAGAGCCGCACCGCCCCGCAGATCCAGTGCTCTTACCTTTGTTCCTGTTAAAAACGGCACACCGTTTATCACAGCCTTTTTTCCCTGACAGGTAACAGAAATGCGGTAGGTTCGTTCCGTTTCTTCACCGCAGGTAATGGGCTTGATCTTTACCGCCAGCGGCCGGAACAGCAGATTTGAAAGAATCAGAATAACCGCTGCGGCAACCGCAAAAAGACAGCTGCCGGAACTGGACAGTACACCGACAGCGGCCGTACACCAAAGAGTTGCTGCTGTATTTAGCCCACGGACGGTTCCGCCCTCCTTAAAAATCACCCCGCTGCACAGGAATCCAACGCCGGACACAATGTAACTGGCAATCCGGTACACCTCATCCGAGCCGGACATGAGCGGAAACATCAGGAACAGGCAGGCCCCCATTGAAATCAGAACATTGATACGGATTCCGGCGGGATGGCCGGTAATCTGGCGCTCTAATCCGATCAAGAATCCCAATAGAACCGAAAGACCGATCCGGCCCATAAACTTCAATACCCCATAGGGTCGCCCCCATTCTCAAATTTTTTTTACAGGGCAAAGTATAACTGTTTTTTACTGTTAAGCCTATGGCTAAATCCTTGCGATTCCCTTGCTTTTCGGCAAGAAAATAAGCAGTCACCATCTGGTGACTGCTTACATATTTTAACGATGACTTTTAAACCCTTTTTCATACGATTGCTCTGTTTACATCTAAATTTCTGATTGTCAGAGCTTATCATTAAATTTATATCCAATTCCCCAAATGGTAAGTATATATTCCGGCGCATCCGGATTTGGCTCTATCTTTTTTCTCAGTTTGCGTATAAAGGCCATAATATTACTGTCCGCAGTATAGTATTCCTCCGCCCAAACCGCCTGATAGATCTGCTCTTTTGTAAACACCTCTCCACGATTCCGGGCCAAGAAATAGAGGATGTCAAACTCTTTGGGAGTAAGCTGGATCTCTGCGCCGTCCCGGATAACACGGCGGCTTTTGGAATCAATCAGAAGATTTCCGCAAACCAAAGAGGTGCTGGCCGCTTCTGGGATTGCCTCTCCCAACTCCAGCATGAGAGAGTCGGATTTTCCTGCATACAACGCCTCCAAGGCGTCATACAGTTCCTTCGCTGCCTGTGTCTGTGGATGCTGGGTTTGGAGCGTATTGCAAAACCACTGTAAGGTAAGGAAATCCAATGATACAAAGTTTACTCTCTTCATCAAGTCCCCTCCCCTACAACAATGTATGGTATTTCTGAATATACCACCGTTTGGCGGCCGTTACCAGCAGCATATAGGCCAGAATGGTGACCGCCAGAAATCCAAAATACCAAAGCGGGAGGGGAGCCAGGCCGAGCAGGTGGGCCGCTGGGGTATAGACAATCGCAGTAAGGATCAAAAGCCCGGCAGAGGTGACCAGCCATACAACCCCGGATGCCCTGCTCCTTAGAATAGAAAGCTGCTTTGTGCGGAGCAGGTGCAGAATAAGCACTTGCGTCCACATAGACTCTAAAAACCATCCTGTATGGAATAGAATTGCAAATTGACTCTGCATCGCAGAGGACAATTCTGTAAAATTGTCTCCCAGTAAAGCTGGACACAGGATAAAGTATAGAAAAGCAAAAGTCGCCAGATCAAACAGGGAGCTTAACGGGCCGAAAAAGCGCATGAAGCGCCCCAATGTTTTTCCTGACCACTCGCTTGGTTTTTCATAGACATCCGCATCGACGCGATCCCACGGCAAAGTCATGCACAGAATATCGTAAAGGAGGTTCAGCAAAAGAAGTTGAAGTGCCGTCATCGGCAGGAAGGGTAAAAAGGCGCTGGCAAGGACAATCGAAAAGATATTGCCGAAATTGGAGGACGCGGTAATCCGTATGTACTTTAACATATTGGCAAATGCTTTCCGCCCCTCTAAAATACCCTGTTCCAGCACATTCAGATCTTTCTTCAGCAAAATCACATCCGCAGATTCTTTTGCGGCTTGTGTGGCCGTGTCTACGGAAATCCCCACATCTGCCGCTGTCATGGCGGCTAGATCATTCATTCCATCACCCAAAAAGCCGACTGCATGACCATTCTCGCGCAGCATACGGATGATCTGAGATTTCTGTCCGGGGGAAAGCTGGGAAAAAACGGTTGTCTTTTCTACGGCAAGAAGCTGTTCATCCTCAGACAGCTCCTCCATTTCTTCTCCGGTTAAGATATGTTCTGTCTCGATTCCCAGCCTCCGGCAGATGGAAAGGGTTACACTTTTTTGATCGCCAGTCAGTACCTTTACCTGGACATGGAGCTGCTCCAATTTCTGCAAAGCACTGGCGGCAGAGCTTTTGGGCGCGTCAAAAAACACGACATATCCCAGCAAGATAAGCTCCGCCTCATCCTCCATCTGAAGCCTGCTCTGGCTTGATACAGGTTTGTAGGCCACAGCCAGGACTTTCATTCCATCTTCGGTCATTTCGTCAACGATAGCATGGATGCCGCCAGAGTCAGCGGTATCTATCTTTAGTGTCTGTCCCTTGTGTTGGACATACTGGCAGCGGGAATATACGCTGTCGACATCGCCTTTTGTGATAATATAGTTTTCCTTTTCTGGAACAGATAAGAGGACACTAACGCACTTACGTTCATAATCAAAAGGGAGCTCGTCTAATTTTTGGATCGTTTCGCCCAACGAGAGAAAATGGTTTTCCCTTCCAGGCATACTGGAACATTTCAGGATTGCCTGGTCTAAATGGTTTGCAACGCCTGTATGATAAAAGCTGTTTAAGTAGGCGCAGTCCAATACCTCCCTGCTTTCCTCCCCCAAAATATCAAGATAGTATTCCAGTATCACTTCATCTCCGGTTAGGGTACCCGTCTTATCTACACACAGGACATCCATGCTGCCAAAGCTCTGCATCGCATTTATGTTTTTTACAATCGTTTGTTTTTCCCCCATGGCAGAGCTTCCTTTTGCAAGGCAAGCATTGATCACCATGGGAAGGAGCTCCGGGGTCAGGCCGACAGCCACAGAAAGAGAAAATAGAAACGAGGTCAGCCAGTCGCCCTTGGTGATGCCGGAAACGACAAATACAACCGGAACCAAGGCCACCATAAAGCGAATCAAAACCCAGGCAATCGAATTTGCTCCTGTATCAAAGCTGTGCTTGTTCCGTTGGAGTTCGGAGAGGTAGCCTCCATATACGGTGCTGCCGCCCACAGCCAAGACGATACCCTTTCCCTCTCCGCTGATTACGCTGCTCCCCATGAAGGCTATATTGGAAAAGCGATCCAGTGGAATTTGAGTAGCAGAGGCCAGACGATTTGTATTTTTCTCTAATACATTACTCTCTCCGGTTAAAAGGGCCTGCGAAACAAACAGGTCTTGCGCTTCAATCAATCTCAGGTCCGCGGGGACCCGCTCACCGGCTGAAAGCGACACAGTGTCTCCTACTACCAATTCCTCCGACGAAATTTCAAGCTGCTGTCCCTGTCGGTAGACGGAAACGGTCGTTTTAATTTGCTGAATGAGAGTATCCGCGGCATGGCCGGCTTTTCGTTCCTGGATCAGCCGTACCATCCCACTGATTATAAGCATAGACAAAATGATGACCACACTGGTCCCGTTTCTGCCGGAGTTGGATTTCAAACAGACATCGGTGATGAAAGAGACAATAGCCAATACAAACAATATCACACTGAAGGGATTGATAAACGCCCGTTTTATACGCTGAAAAAAAGAATGGGCTTGTAAAGAATAGCCGACATGATTGCTGCCATGCTGTTTTCGCATCTGCTCTATTTGTTCTTGGGTTAAGCCGCCTTCCTTTACATGAAAATCATTATAAAGCTGCTCTATATCTTTTAATGCGTATTTTTTCAAACGCTCGTGAGGAGAAATATGTATAGTGCCCACAGAGGTTTCCTCCATTTTGCAGAGTATATTTAAATATAGTTTAGCACATTATCCACGGGTTTTCTCCAAACAAATTCTTGCTTTTTTCTTGCGCTTTTAATTGTCAACAATATCGCTATCCGGGACATTGCCTTTTCCCACGAAAACGATCTTGTCTTTGACCCGGCTTTTTCCTGCTAATTTGGAAGAATGGATTCCACTGCTCCAATGATTTTGTCAAATCATTTCAGCACGTTTTTTACTTAGACTATATAAACCATTACATTAGGCACTCGTTTTTTTCATACATTTGATTTATTCAAAATGACATTTTTGCTATACTTAATTTGTGCAATATGCGCAATACTTTTTAGGGAGTAATTTAAAATGAACAGGATGAAACGATTGCTTGCCGCAGCACTGACGTTTGCCGCGACGCTGTCTCTTGCAAGTTGCGGTACTTCCAACAGCGAGGATTCTGTCGGTCAGACGCCCGCTCCGCCATCTCAAACGGCGGAATCGCAGTCTGCTGGACGGGAGTTGAGTATGGCGCTCTCAGTAGATCCAGATGGCTTGGATCCGCAGCGCACAACAGCTGCCAGTACATTTCAGATTACCAATAATCTATACGATACGCTTCTTCGGGTCAATACAGATGGTTCTCTGAGGGAAGGGCTGGCCCAGAAGTGGGAGGTATCGGAGGATGGTCTGACACTGACGTTTCACTTGCGGCCGGATGTTCGCTTCCATAACGGCGACATCTGTGACGCACAGGCCGTAGTAGCCTCATTCCAGCGTCTGAAGGAAGAGGAAAGCCCCCGCGCTGCGGACTATGCCAATTATACGTTTTCTGTTCAGGATGCGGATACTGTGGTAGTAACCTGTGAAGCACTAGATGTGGCAGCACTCTCCAATTTTGCCTATCCATGGTCCGCCGTTGTGGATGTCAAGGCCGCAGATACGTTGAAAAATCAACCGGTAGGCACCGGCCCGTATCGTTTGCAAGAGTGGGTGCCTCAGCAATCCCTGACGCTTGCAAAAAATCCGGACTATTATGACACGGTCAATCTGGATACGATCAACTTCAAGATGATGCCGGATGCAACGGCGCAGATTGCATCTTTGCGTAATGGAGAACTGGACATTATCTCGGTCAGCGGCGATCAGGTGGCTGCCTTTGAAAATGACCCGCAGTTCAATGTAATCACCACGCCGTCCAATGGTCTTCAGCTGATGGCGATGAATTTGCAGAACGAGGCGCTGTCGGATGTACGGGTGCGTCAGGCTATCAACTATGCGGTGGACAAGCAGGCGCTGATCGACACGGTATGGTGGGGCTATGGTCAGAAGATCGGTTCGCATTACCCCACAGTTCTGAAAGAATATGTGGATATGAATGACCGATACCCTTACGATCCGGAAAAGGCCAAAGAACTGCTGTCTCAAGCGGGATATCAGGACGGTCTCACGCTAGAAATGTATCTGCCCAAGAGTTATCCAGCATATGTCAGCGCCGGGCAGGTCATCGCTGACTCGCTGAAAGAAGTGGGAATCACCTGTAATATCACTATCGTGGAATGGGCGGCGTGGCTGTCGGACGTGTACAACGGAAGAAACTATGATCTGACTGTGGTAGGACACACGGGGCGTCTGGACCCGTATGTGCTCTTGGCACGTTATCAGTCTGACAGCAGTGAGAACTACTTCAATTATTCCAATGAAGAAGTGGATCAGCTGCTTGCAGATTATAAGAGCGAAACCGATGAGGACAAGCGTACAGAAATCGTGCAGCGGGTCCAAGAGATCCTGGCTCAGGATGTGCCTGCCTATTATATTCAGGACCCTATTACCATTTACGTGACAGACAGCGCAGTAACCGGTTTTCAGTTGTATCCCATCGATATTTATGAATTGAAAGATATATCTCTCGGACAATAAGAACAGGGGGCGGGTCCTGCCGGATGCAGGGCCCGCCTGCTTTGAAGGATTTTGATGTTGCACGCACTTCTTAGATAAGGGAGAGTAACCTCAGGAAGGACGGATAGTTCTCTATGCTGAAACTGGTGGTCAGACGTCTACTCAGCGCCATTGCCGTGCTGTTTGTTGTATCGCTTATTACATTTGTGGTTCTATTATGTATCCCCGGTGACCCCGCGCAGTTGATTCTTGGGGTTGAGGCCACGCCGGAAAAGGTTGAGGCCCTGCGTGCCTCGATGGGGCTGGACCGGCCTTGGTACGTCCAGTATATGCATTGGATTCAGGGGGTACTTACCGGGAATTGGGGCACTTCATATCTGTACGGTGAAAATGTTTGGACGCTAATTTGTCAGCGGCTTCCCGTTACTTTCTCCGTTGCGCTGCTGTCCATGGCAGCCGCACTTGTTGTATCCGCTATTCTGGGAATCTTGGCCGCGCTGAAAAAGGGTTCACCTGTGGATCTACTGTCGCGTACCGTGATGCAGATTGGCGGTGCGGTGCCCTCTTTCTGGCTGGCTATGCTGTTTATGCTGCTGTTTTCCTCCTATTTGGGATGGTTCCCGGTCACGGGGTATACCGCTCCCGGTGAAAATTTCGGTGCGTTTTTGAAATGCATCGCATTACCTTCTCTGGTGCTGGCTATCGGGGAACTGGGAATTCTGATCCGCATTGTGCGGTCATCCATGCTGACGGCCCTGCAACAGGATTTTATGATGAGCGCAAATGTGAAAGGCCTGCCTCCCGCTAGGGCCATTGTGCATTATGCTCTGCGCTCGGCGATTATTGCCCCCATCACCATCTCAGGTATGCAGCTGGCAAAACTATTGGGAGGAACGGTCATTGTAGAGACAATTTTTGCTCTGCCGGGCATTGGCCGTCTGATGCTGACTGCCGTGGAGCAGCGGGACATCATTCTTTTGCAGGGAATCGTGCTCTTTATTACCTCCATGGTGGTTTTGGTATCGCTGGTCACGGATCTGGCGGTTATGGCCGCCAACCCCACTATCCGTACCGGAGAGGAGACCGTACAGGGATGAAGAAAAAACAGAGCGTATCTTTCTGGGCAGGTGCTATCATGGCGGCCAGCATCGCAGCTATATGTATCATTTCGTTTTTCTGGATGCCTGCAGATCCAGAAAAGATGGATACACTGAACCGGTTTGCGCTGCCCAGTGCGGCACACCTTTTAGGGACCGACCAATTTGGGCGCGATGTCCTGAGCCGAATCATGGAGGCGTCTCGCTGGGCTCTGCTGGTAGGCGTGTGCTCGGTCACCGTGGGCGCGCTGGCGGGCAGCATTATTGGCGCATCGGCGGCCATGCTCAAAGGCGCGGTGCGCGCAGTTATTATGCGGTTTATTGACGGCATGATGTCCTTTCCTGGTATTTTGCTTGCGATGATGCTGGTCACGGTTTTGGGCAAGGGGATTTTGGGCGCTGTGTTGGCCATAGGGCTTTTTATGGTTCCTACATTTTCCAGGCTGGTATACTCCATGGTGCTGGAGAATAAACAGCGCCTATATATCAAGGCCGCGCACAGCTATGGATGCAGTGGAGGATATATTGTGTTGTTTCATATGCTGCCGGATATGCTTCCCAGACTGATTACCCAATTCAGCTCCAGCATCGGCGGTGCTGTGCTTCTGGAGTCCTCTCTTTCCTTTTTAGGATTGGGGATCCAGCCTCCGACGCCCAGTTGGGGCATGATGCTGAACGAGGCACGGCAGTTTGTTCTGAACTATCCGTATATTGCTATTGCCCCGGGTGTGGTGCTCCTGATTACGGTGTTGGGGTTTAATCTTTTGGGGGATGGGCTGAACGACCGGCTGGTGAAAAGGAGATCGAAAACATGAATGATGCGGTTTTGGAAATTGAGGGACTTACGGTGCGCAGCGCTGAGGGAGACGCTCTGGTGAAAAATGTGGGCCTCTGTCTGAAACGGCAGGAATGTCTGGGAATTGCAGGCGAGTCCGGCTCAGGAAAAACAATCACAGCAAAAGCGATCCTCCATCTACTGCCGCAGGATCTGACAGCCTCTGTGACACATCTGCGGGTTTTGGGGGAGGATCTGCTGAACCTGCCGGAAAAGGAGCGGCGTATATTTCTGGGCAAGAAAATCGGTTTTGTACCGCAGAACACGGTGGCTTATTTGCATCCCTTGATCAAAATCAAGAATCAACTGACGGATGGGTACCGCATCCATTTCCAGACGTCCAAAAAGGCTGCGCAGGAACGGGCGAAAACGCTTTTGGACCGGGTGGGTATCCGCGACGTAAACCGCGTGATGGAGAGCTATCCCGCACAAATCTCCGGCGGGATGCGCCAAAGGGTAAACATAGCCATGGCGCTGATGTGCGAGCCTCAGGTCATCATTGCGGATGAGCCCACCACCGCGCTGGACTGCGTTGTAAAGCAGCAGGTCATTGAACTATTCCACTCGATCAACGAACAGCAGCATGTGGCGATCATTATGATTTCTCATGATCTGAACCTGATTCGGCGGTATTGCGACAAGGTGGCGGTAATGTATGCGGGACAGATAGTGGAGTCGGGCGGAAGCAACGAAGTATTTTCACAGCCGCAGCACCCCTATACACAGGCGTTGCTGTCTGTGATCCCCCGGCTGGACCAGGACCGCAACGTCCGGCTCAATGAGATTCCAGGCTATGTCCCGGAGCATGGAAGGGATACCAGCCACTGCCTGTTCCAGCCCCGCTGCAGTGCATGCCGGCAGGAGTGCGGCGGCTCGGTTAAGAGCTCCCGGAGAGATGGACATTTTGTGCGGTGCAGCAAAGCATGGGAGGAGTGCAGGGCATGACGGCAGTATTGGAGGCAATCGGCATGGAAAAGCGGTTTCCCGTCAAGCAACAGATGCTGCTGAGACGCAGGGACACGTTTCAGGCGCTTCAGGGGATCAATCTGGCACTGTACTCAGGACAGACTCTGGGCGTGGTAGGAGAAAGCGGAAGCGGAAAATCCACTTTGGGAGAGATATTTGGCGATCTGCAGCAGCCTACATCGGGAATCGTGCGATACAAAGGGCAGGATATCCGCTCACTGGGAGAAAAGGAGTACCGGCGCTTTCGCCGCAATGTGCAATATATTTTCCAAAATCCCAAAGAATCCATGAACCCTTATTATACTGTGGAGAGAATCCTTGTAGAGCCTATGAAGATCCTGGTGGACGGCTTTAAACCGCATAAAGCCCGGGTAACGGTGCGGGAGATGCTCAACCGTGTGGGACTGCCGGATTCCACCCTGGGCAAATATCCCTCGGAACTCAGCGGCGGGCAATGCCAGCGCATTGCCATTGCCCGCGCATTGCTGCTCTCGCCCGAGGTCATTATCTGCGATGAATGTGTGTCCGCGCTGGATGTGTCCATTCAGGCGCAGATCCTGAACCTGCTGAAGGATCTTCAAAAGGAATTTTCTACAGCATATCTCTTTATCTCTCACGATATTGGCGTGATCCACTATATGTCGGATTTTATCGTTGTGATTAACCGTGGCCGCATTGTGGAGCAGGGAGAGGGGAGCCAGTTGATCCGTACGCCGAAAGACGACTATACAAAACGGTTGATTGCAAGCTTATGTTCAACGGGGGAGGGCTGTGTATGCGGTGTACGGTAATCGGCTGCTGGGGGGGGTGCTGTCGGGTAAACGAAGCCTGTAGTGCTTATCTGTTGAGTTGCCAAGGAGAACATCTACTTCTGGACTGCGGCAGCGGGGCGGCGTCTATGCTGCAGAACGCATTGCCTCTTCAGGAGTTACACCATGTGCTGCTGTCCCACTATCATTACGACCACTGCAGCGACGCGGGGGCACTGAGCTATGGCAGGCTGATCCAAATGCAGACTGGGGCTGCACAGCAACCACTGCATTTTTATGGGTTGCCGGTCGAACCGTATTTTGAACGTTTGACCATGGAGCCGTATACCTATGCGCAGACTATTGGGGCAGATGATAAGCTGCAGATCGGGCCATTTTGCTGCACCTTTCACAAAACAGCACATCCGGTGGAGTGCCTTGCGGTAAAAGTAAAATGTGGGCAGTCCACTCTGGTGTATACGGCAGATGGCGCCTATACGCCCAAACTGGCAGAGTTTGCAGAGGGTGCCGATCTTCTGATCGCAGAGTGCAGCCTGTATGCCGGGGCGGATGGAGCCCGTGCTGGCCACATGACCAGTACGGACGTGGCCCAACTGGGGTGTAAGGCTGCGCCAGGCATGCTGCTACTCAGTCATCTGCCGCTGTATGGGGACCCTCATCTGCTGGTGGACCAGGTGAAGGCCCAGTGGAACGGAGAAGTGCGCCTGGCACAGACACTGATGACGGTGGAACTGCCAGCCCTGAAACGGGAGGAGAGTGTGCCCTGATGGAATTTCAACTGGTTCTGGTGCGCCATGGCTACTCGCTGGGCAACGAAAAAAGCCTGTTCAGCGGGTGGAGCGACGTACCGCTCACAGAAAGGGGGCGCCGGGAACTGAGGGAGCTGCGGCAGGTAATCCGCTACCCTAGGACAGGACGCTACTTCAGCTCCGACCTTTCCCGTTGCAGGGAGACGTTTCAGGAACTGTACGGACCGCACATCGTACTGGACGGCCTGCGCCCGGAGTTCCGCGAGATCTGTTTTGGCTCATTGGAAAACCGTCCTGGTACACAGGAGGACTTTATGCATTTTTTCCGGGCTTGGCTGGCAGGGCACCCCATCCTTGATGTAGAGACATATAAGGCGTTTCGCCGGAGGGTTCTGGAGGCAGTAGCAGGCTTGATGAGGGATTGCCTGGCTCAAGGAAGTCAAAGCGCTACGGTGGTGACACATTCCGGACTGATTAAAACAGCGGTCACAGCGCTGAACCACTGGGGACCAGAGCAATGGCCACAGATCGAGGCTCCCAACGGACTGGGATATATTTTGACACTTTCCGCAGAGAACGGTCTGAGGCTTTCCTCGCAGCGGCCTCTATCAACCTGTTTTCAAAAAGATGCTGTGGGCGCAATATACTAATAGGACTTCTAAAAGTGGGCCACCCGCACTACGAAAGCCCTTTCCTGAGTCATGGACGTGAAACGCTCTGAGGGAGGCCTTACCCGGTTTACATGACAGCGGTTCCAATAAGTTCCTGCATATTTATTACGGCAGAGTAAAAAATCTGCTGGAAAAGTATACCTTTCAGAAAAAGCAAATTGCTGTTTTACGCCCTGAATAGTACCATCCAAGTCAGGTGATACCGGAGGAAACACTGGAGGCAATGGCTATTCCAGAAATACAGCCGGTGTCGCTCCGGCCTGCGGTCCAACCGGTGGTGAACCACCGCCGCCAGGCGTGGCCCCCCCCTTGGAAAAGATCCCCCTGGCCCCCGGGGGGAGAATCCAGAGACCAGTAAAATGGAAAAGCAGTCCGTTACAAAATACAGTGTTTAGGACAAAATAGAAAGGTACAATAAGAAAGTGGGGGAAAACCGTCTGAACAGTGGTTTTGGCCCGCTTTTCTTCGACCAAACCAGCAGACGAAAGACTCCAATGTTCCTCTCCGGAGGGCCTTCCAGAAGTAGATATATGACCGGATGATGGCTCCGCTCACACCATATCCTGTGTTATACCCTTTCCCATAAAGGATAGGACCCTCTTGCCGAGTTGCTGTGCGCAACTTCAACTATTCAATATGTACTGTACCCCTACAACGCATAAGAGGACTCCGTGGACGTGCCCTCTTGAAAATATTGGGACAATGTGATACAGTAAGGATGCCAAGTGTGCCGGCACACTTCTGTCTTTTGCGTGCAAAAGACAATAACAACTGACAGCAGTGGAGCCGGGGCGCAATTTTGTAAAAGGAGGAACAACATGAAACGGGCAAAAAAGGGATTGGCATTTCTGATATCTTTGTGTATGATAGCTGGAATGCTTCCTACATTTGCGTATGCAAATGGAGACACATTCGCTGAAATGAAAGTAGGAGACAAAGAAGCAAAACAGTATGATGACCAATCCCAGTTCTTTAGCGAGTTTCAGCAAGCGACCGGGGAAATATCCATTAAATTGCTGGACGACGTAACTATCAATGGTTACATTCCAGTATCCGAGACTCAGAATGTGGAGTTGGATCTCAACGGCTGCACACTTTCTACGGGAGTTTCCTCTGGCAGTGACCTTAATACAAGACATCATTATGCAATAGAAAATAATGGGACTCTGCTTATAGAGGATACTGCTGGAAATGGAAGTATCAAAGCCCGTGGTGTGAAAAATCTGGGAGAAGGGATTATGGTCATCAACGGAGGGACTTTTATTGATGTTGATGCCAACGGCGGAGCCGCTATTTGGAATGAAGCAGACCTTACGATCAACGGTGGAACCTTTAAAACGGAGCATGTAGGATCTGCCAGCGATCAGTTTGGTCCGGGGTGCTTGAATAACGGCGGCAAGGCCTTGATTACCGGAGGCACCTTTGAGGGGGCTAGTAAGCGAACCTATGCAATTATCTCTACTGGGGAGTTGGAGATTACTCCAGGCTCTGAGAAGGATGTGCAGGTAAAGGGAGCCCACGGTGCCCTGTCTGTGGACAGCGGTACGGCTGTAATAAATGGCGGAAGTTATTCTTCTACAGATTTTTATGGCCTCTATGTCTCTAATGATGGACTAGGGCAAGACCCGATGCAGGCGACTGTGACGGTCAATGATGGCACATTTGATGGAAAGAGTTATGCCGTTTGGGTGGGCAGTGACTATAATGATCCTGTGAATAGCACAATTCAGATTAATGGGGGACATTATTTAAAGCCACTAAATGCCCAAGAAGTAGCAAGAGAAGGGGCTATTGTGATCTCTGGTGGTACATTCGCCAGCGATGTCAGTGAGTATCTCGCCCCATCCAGCAGCATGATAAAGGAGAATGGGAATTGGGTGGTTGCTCCGGTGACGGTGGAGAACGGTGTGGCCGAGGTGGGCGGCAAGTACTACGCCAGCCTCCAGAAGGCGGTCGACAACGCCGGGAAGGGCGAGACGGTTACTCTGCTCCAGGATACGGCGGAGGATATCGTAATCCCCGAAGGAGCGGAGCTGACCCTCAATCTGAACGGAAAGACCTTGACCAACCAAGAGAACCACACGATTACCAACAAGGGCACTCTGACCATCACCGGCGACGGCACGGTGGACAACGTGACCCACGCCAGAGCGGCAATCCAGAATGAGCCCGGCGGCAATGTGGTGCTCAACGGAGGCGCGTATACCCGCAGTAAAGAGAACGGACAGAATGCCGAAGCCAGCGGCGGGAATTCCTATTACAACATCGTCAACCACGGCACCATGGAGATCAATAGTGGAGTTTCCGTCACGCAGAACGGCCAGTTCTCCAGCATGATTGAGAACGGCTGGTATAACGGAAGTCAGAATACAGGTGGAAAAAACTCCGTGCTGACCATCAACGGAGGCACCTTCTCCGGCGGCCTGAACACGATCAAGAACGACGACTATGGCGAGCTGGTCATAAATGACGGCACCTTTACCAGCATGTCCCAGGCAGCGTTCCTGAACTGGAATGTGGCCACTGTCAACGGCGGTACCTTCGATGCGGCGGGCGCCTCCAACGGCGTCATTCTGAACGGCTATATCGACGGCACCATGGATCAGGGCAAGCTGACCATCAACGGCGGTACCTTCAACGCCGGGGAAAAGACGGTAATCACCACAATGGGCGGTGGAACCCACAGCGGCGATATTGAGATCACCGGCGGCACGCTGAACGGCTCCATTGTCCTCACGGACAGCAGCGAGGGCGCCCGGCTGACCATTACCCAGAAGGCCAAGGTTACCGGAAACGTGACCAACAGCGGCAAGGCGGATGTGGCCATCACCAACGGCGCTACCGTGGACGGCCAGGTGTCCAACAGCGCCGGCGGCACCATGAGCGTGGTCAACAGCACCATCGGCAGCGTGCCCGAGGGCACCACCGCAGAAACGATCGTCATTGTCAACAGCACTGTGGATGGAACTCTGACCACGAATACTGCCGAAAATGCGGCGGTGATGGTGGGCGGCAAGACCTATGAGACCTTGGGTGCGGCGATCACAGCGGCCAAAGCCGGGGACACCATCTACGTCCTGAAGGACATCCCAGAGGCGGCCGGCATTGCCGTGCTCTCTGGTAAGAACTTTACCATTGATTTTGGCGGCCACACCTATACCCTGAAGGACCCGGGAGCGGGCTCTGCCGGAACGGAGAGCAATGGATTCCAGTTCCTGAAGGATTCCACCATCACCCTCAAAAACGGCACCGTCCGTATTGCCGAGGGCACGATCTCCATCAAGCGCATCATTCAGAACTATGCAAACCTGACCCTGGAGGATATGCACTTCTTCGCCGAGCATCAGGCGGACGGCGAGGACTACGCGCTGAGCTTCAACAATGGCAGCATCATCTTCAAGGGCGATACGGATATCGTGACCACCAGCGACGAAGCCATTGCGTTTGATGTCTGTAAGTATAGTAGCTATCCTTCTACCAATGTTACCTTTGATGAGAGCTACACCGGCACCATCAACGGCAAGATCGTGTATGACAGCACCGTCGCGGACACACACAAGCTGACCATTCAGGGCAACGGCACCTTCGGTGCCATTGAGGCGGCCAGCGGGGCCGCAGAGGCTGCAAAGAGCGGCATCGAGGTCACCAGCGGTCACTTTGCCAAGCCCGTCAACGAGGACTATTTGGCTGACAGCGTCAAGGCCCAGTTGGAGAGCGCCTCCAACCCCGAGGCTCCCTACAGCTACTATCCCAGCCTAGAGGCCGCCCAGGCCGCTGCCCAGCCGGGCGACACCATTACCGAGGTAAACGCCACGACTGGCAAGACGAAGTACACCGTTACCCTGGACTATGCCGATGGAGAGACGGCGAACAGCCTTTATACGGTCACTGAGGGGACCGAGCTCACCTTGCCCACTCCCAGCCGCTCCGGCTACACCTTTGAGGGCTGGTATGACGGCAGCAGCCGGATGAGCAGCCCCTACAAAGTGATGAAGGATGTTATCCTGACTGCGGAGTGGGACTACAACGGCAGCAGCTCCTCCTCTGGCTCGACCCGGTACACGGTGAGCGTGGAGGACACGGACAACGGCAGCGTGAAGGTGAGCCCCACCCGCGCCTCCAAGGGGAGCACGGTGACTGTCACCGTGAAGCCCGACGAGGGGTATGAGCTGGACGAGCTGACCGTCACCGACAAGAACGGCGATTCCGTCAAGCTCACCGACAAGGGCGACGGCAAGTACACCTTCCAGATGCCCGCCTCCAAGGTCACGGTGGAGGCCGTGTTCACGGCGGTGGAGCCGGAGCCGGAGGGCCTGCCCTTCACCGATGTAACGAGCGGCGACTGGTTCTATGACGCCGTGGCGTATGTGTACGACAAGGGAATGATGGAGGGGACCACGGACACCACCTTCGCCCCCGCCATGAACCTGACCCGGAGCATGATCGCCCAGGTGCTCTACAACCTGGAGGAGCGGCCGGAGGCGCCCGGCGCGGCAGGCTTCCCCGACGTGGCGGCGGGCGCGTGGTACGCCGACGCGGTGAACTGGGCGGCGGCCCGCGGCATCGTGAAGGGGTACGACACCGGCGCGTTTGGGCCGGAGGACAGCGTGACCCGGGAGCAGCTTGCGGCGATTCTGTACCGCTACGCGCAGGCGAAGGGCTATGACACCACCCAGGGCGGGATGGCCGTGCGGGAGTTCAGCGACTCCGCCAGCATCTCCGACTGGGCGCAGGAGGCCATGGCGTGGGCGGTCAACGCGCAGGTGCTCTCCGGCAAGGGGAACGGCGTCCTGGATCCCCAGGGCACCGCGACCCGCGCCGAGGTGGCCCAGATGCTGATGAACTTCGGCGAGCACGTGGGCTGAACACAGTTCCATTCAAAGAGCAATAAAAGAGCCCCCCGGAATCCCGGGGGACTTTTTATGCTTATTTGATTTCGGAAACCACCGACTTAGCCGATGGTTATGACTCGGCGTTCTCCTTCGGCTCGGAGGGGGCCAGCTTGGTGACGGTGGCCCACTCCACCCGGCGGTCGGTCAGCTCCTCCACCCGGATGTGCAGGCCGTACAGCTCCACCTCGGGGTGGCTGCCGTCCTCCGGGATCACGTTGAGCTGGGCAAAGACCAGGCCGCCCAGAGTCTCGGACTCCTCGTCCTCGGGAAACTCCATGTCCAGGGCCTCCGCCACGTCGTCCAGCTCCGCCGAGCCGGCAATGCGCCAGCGGTTGTCGCCCAGGGCGATGATCTCCTGATCCTCCTGGGGATCGAACTCGTCGTAGATGTTGCCCACAATCTCCTCCAGCAGATCCTCCATAGTCACGAGGCCGGCGGTGCCGCCGTACTCGTCCACCACAATGGACAGGTGGATCTTCCGGCTCTGCATGTCGCGGAAGAGCTTATCGGTGCGCACCGACTCGGGCACGAAATAGGCCGGGCGCAGCAGCTCCCGCACCGGGCGGGGGGAGGCTTTGCGGGCGTTGAGCAGCCAGTCGCGGGTGTTCAGGATGCCGATGATGTCGTCGGCGTCCTCCTCATACACCGGGAAACGGGACAGGCCGGAGGACTCGATGGTCTGCGCGATCTCCTCCGCCGTGTCGTCCACCCACAGCATCACCATGTCGGTGCGGTGGATCATCACGTCCCCGGCGGTCATGTTGTCAAATTCGAAGATGTTCTCGATCATCTCCTTCTCACCGGCCTGGATGGCGCCTTTCTCCTCGCCGATGTCCACCATCATGCGGATGCCCTCCTCCGATACCTCATCGTCCTCCTCGTTGGGGTCGATATGTACCAGACGCAGCACGGCATTTGTGGAGACAGTCAGCAGCCAGATGAGCGGCCGCATGACGGCGGCCAGGAACGCCACCACCCCGCAGGTGAAGCGGGCCACCTGCTCGCTCTTCTTCATGGCCACCCGCTTGGGTACCAGCTCGCCGAAGACCAGCGTGAAGAAGGAGAGGACAATGGTGATCAGGATAACGGACAGGGTGTGCACCGCGGCCTCGGCGGCGGCGGTCAGGGCATACTGGGCGGCGAACCACTGGGACAGGCGGCCGGCCAGGTTGTCGGCGGCGAAGGCGGAGCCCAGAAAGCCCGCCAGGGTGATGCCGATCTGGATGGTGGAGAGAAACCCGGTGGGCTGCTCCACGATGTGCAGGAGACGGGTAGCCTTTTTGTCGCCCTCCTCGGCCTGGTGGCGGATCACCGCCTCATTGAGGGAGATGACCGCGATTTCCGTGGCGGCAAAGTATGCGTTGATTGCGATGAGTATGACCTGGAGTAGAAGCTGAGGCCATAAAGGGGGCTGCAAGATGATTCCTCCTCTTTCTGAAACGACAGATTGCATGTGTTCCATGCGTTACAGAACTTAGTATATCATATTTATGAAAAAAATCCATAAGCATGCGGAAAAAAGTTGCGGCGCATGTTATAATAACCTGTACGCGTGAGAGGGGGAAACCGGGATGGAAACCAAGGAACGGACGGAGGGGCGGCTGCGGCGCTTGCTGGAGCAGCCGGGCACCTTCCTGAAATGGGTGCTGTTTGCCGGGGTGATCGGCCTGGCGGCCGGCGGGGTCAGCACTGCCTTTTATTACGCGCTGAACGCCGTCACAGCCCTGCGGGAGGCCAACCCGTGGCTTCTGTGGCTCCTGCCCCTGGGGGGCGTGGCCATTGTTCTGCTCTACCGGATTTGCGGCATGGAGAAGGACCGGGGCACCAACTTCGTCCTGGTGGCTGTGCGGGAGAACCAGCCCCTGCGCCTGCGCACGGCGCCCCTCATCTTCGCCGCCACGGTGCTCACCCACCTGCTGGGCGGCTCCTCCGGCCGGGAGGGGGCCATCCTCCAGATCGGCGGCTCCCTCTCCTCCAAGATCGGACGGTGGATGCACCTGGACGACAAGGACAGCCGTATCATCACCATGTGCGGCATGTCCGCCGCCTTCTCCGCCCTCTTCGGCACTCCGCTGACCGCCGCCATGTTCGCCATGGAGGTGACCAGTGTGGGCGTGCTCTACTACGCCGCCATCGTGCCCTGCGTCCTCTCCGCCATTATCGGCCTGTGGGTGGCCCAGCTCTGCGGCGTGCCGCCCACCGCCTTCTCCCTCCAGGGGGTGCCCAACCTTACCCCCGTCACCCTTCTCCAGTGCATCGGCATGGGGGTCCTCTTCGCCCTGCTTTCCATCCTGTTCTGCCGGATGATGCACGCCGCCCCCCGGCTGTACGACAAGTACCTCCCCAACCCCGTGGCGCGGGCCGCTGCGGGCGGGGCGCTGGTCATCGCGCTGACCTTCCTGGTGTGGCTGTGGAACCCGGGCACCTACGACTACAACGGGGCGGGCACGGCGGTGATCCACGCTGCCATCGGAGGGGAGGCCCGGCCCGAGGCGTTCCTGCTGAAGATGCTCTTTACCACCATTACCCTGGGGGCGGGCTTCAAGGGGGGCGAGATCGTCCCGGTGTTCTTTACCGGGGCCACCTTCGGATGCACCGCCGCCCCCCTGTTGGGGCTGCACCCCTCCTTTGGAGCGGGGCTGGGCATGGTGTGCGTCTTCTGCGGCGTCACCAACTGCCCCATGACCTCCCTGCTGCTCTCCCTGGAGCTGTTCGCCGGGGACAGCCTGGGCATGTTCACCGGCCAGAGCCTGGGACTGTTCGCCGTGTGCATCGCCGTGTCCTACATGCTCTCCGGCTATTACGGCCTCTACAGCGAGCAGAAGATCATCTACAGCAAGCTCCGGCCGGAGTACATCGACAAGAAGGCCAATGACGATGAGTAGGGGGCAGGAGCGTCAGCCTTTTGCAGACAGGCGGCCCAACTCAATTCCCAGCGCCAGGGCATAATAGAAGCAGCCCTCCCGATCCAGGGCCTTTTTCCGGACGCTCATGACTTGCCCGCCATCGCGGATGAGCTGGAGAGCCCGCTTGACTATCTGGCAGGCCGAACCGGTGAGCTGTAGGGCGCGGCATCCCTGACGCGCCGTTTCCCCTTGACAGAGCAAGGAAATCCACATAGAATGAACATCTTCGACAGGATGCGCCCCGCCCGACGACGGCCCAACAACAGCCCAACAACAGCATAGAAGTAGGAAAGGAACCTTGAGCAACTATGAATATCTTTGATATCATGGGACCTATTATGGTGGGGCCGTCGTCGTCCCACACGGCGGGGGCGGCAAGGATCGGGTTTCTGACCCGCAGGCTGCTGGGGAGCACGCCCCGGCGGGCAGAGCTGCTGCTCCACGGCTCCTTTGCCGCCACCGGCACGGGCCACGGCACCGACCGGGCGCTGGTGGCCGGCCTGCTGGGGATGCGGCCGGACGACGCCCGGCTCCCCCGCTCCTTCGAGCTGGCGGAGGCGGCGGGGATGGAGCTGACCCTGGGGCGGACGGCCCTGCGGGGGGCCCACCCCAACACCGTGCTGCTCCGGGTGGAGGACGCGGCTGGGAAGCGGCTGGAGGTGACGGCCTCCTCCCTGGGGGGCGGCCGGGTGCAGGTGTGCGCCATCGACGGGCTGGAGGCCCGCTTCACCGGCGAGCTGCCCACCCTCATCATCCGCAACCAGGACCGGCCCGGCATGGTGGCGGAGGTCACCGGCGTGCTGTCCAAGCGGCAGGTGAATATCGCCACCATGCAGCTCTACCGGGATATGCGGGGCGGCCTGGCGGTGATGGTCATTGAGAGCGACCAGCCCATCTGGGCGGCGGCGGTAGAGGAGCTGCGGGCCTGCCCGGGCATCGAGCGGGTCACCTATCTGAACATGGAGGGGGAGGACTGACATGGCGTTTTCATCGGTGGAGGGGCTGCTCCAGGCGGCCGGGCAGGTCCCCCTGTGGCGGGCGGTGCTGGAGGACGACCTCCGGGAGCGGGGGGTGGACGAGGCCCGCTCCTGGCGGCAGATGGCCGCGCTCTGGACGGCCATGAAGGCCCCAGTGGCGGAGTATGACCCCGCCGCCCGATCCCGCAGCGGCCTCACCGGCGGCGCGGGGGCCCGGCTGGAGGGGGAGGGGCCGGGGCTGTGCCCTCCCATTCTACGGCAGGTGATCGCCGCCGCCCTCAAAACGGGGGAGTGCAACGCCTGCATGAAGCGCATCGTGGCCGCCCCCACGGCGGGGGCCAGCGGGGTGCTGCCCGCGGTGTTCCTCCCCCTCCAGGCCAGGGACGGCCTGGACGACCGCCGGATGGTGGAGGCCCTCTATGTGGCGGCCGGCTTCGGGCAGGTGATCGCCACCCGCGCCTCCATCTCCGGGGCGGAGGGGGGATGCCAGGCGGAGGTGGGCTCCGCCTCTGGCATGGCGGCCGCCGCCCTGGTTCATGTGATGGGCGGCACGCCCGGCCAGATGGCCCACGCCTGCGCCATGGCCCTGTCCAACACCCTGGGACTGGTGTGCGACCCGGTGGCCGGGCTGGTGGAGGTGCCCTGCGTCAACCGGAATGTGATGGGGGCGGTCAACGCCCTGTCCTGCGCCGAGATGGCCCTGTCCGGGGTGGAGAGCGCTATCCCCTGCGACGAGGTCATCGACGCCATGCGGGCCGTGGGCGATGCTTTGCCCGCCTCACTCCGGGAGACCGGCAGCGGGGGCCTGGCGGCCACGCCCACGGGACGGAGACTCGCGGAGCGGCTGTAGAGGCAAACTGTGTGCGCCCGCGGGCGGCCACAAGGGCCACCCGCAGAGTTGTAGGGGCGGGTGCCCACATCCGCCCGCGGCTGCGGGACACGGTCAGAGCCA
>ERZ1106973.1600-NODE-1600-length-20306-cov-3.789689_pt1 | contig 20306 bp, 24 predicted proteins | sample MGYA00403686_ERZ1106973 | MGnify/ENA primary metagenome ERZ1106973 (study PRJEB35170, sample SAMEA104062408) | human gut metagenome | biome: human gut; feature: human-associated habitat; material: faeces | place: Denmark | collected 2012-11-06 ...
AAAAACCCAACATATAGAACATTTGTTTTGTGAGGTAGGGCCAATGAAGTACATCAGAAAAACCGCCCGCTATAACGGAAAGAGATACGAGGCTACCGGGAAAACGGAGCTGGAAGCCCTCACAAAGCTGGCCGAGAAGCTTGCGGCCGTAAAGCGGGGTGAGGAGCTGATCTCGGGGTCTATGACCGTAGATGCCTGGTATGTCCAGTGGAAGGCCACCTACAAAGATCCAAAGGGGCTGACGTCCAAAAGCCTGGGCATGTATGACGAGAAATATAACAAGTACATTAAGCCCGTCATTGGCCGGCTGCGGCTCCAGGATGTACGGGACACGCACCTCCAAGGGATCCTCAATAAACAGGCCGGGATGAGTCTGTCCCATGTCGAAAAGGTGCGGCGGGTGCTGCGGGAGATGTTTTCCCGGGCACGCAAGTCCCGACTCATCCCCTATGATCCCTCAGAGGATCTGGAACTGCCGGCCGTGACAGAGGGAAAGCACCGATCCATCACAGAGGAAGAACGAAAACTGATCCTGGAGGTGGCGGAGTATCACCCGTCCGGGCTTTGGATCCTCACCCTCCTATACACCGGGATGCGCCCCGGGGAGGCCGCCGCGCTGAACTGGCGGGATGTGGACTTTAAAAACAACATGATCCACATTCACGCCGCCCTGGAAAGCGGCTCAAACCGCCTCAAAGCGCCCAAGACGGAGGCAGGGCTCCGGGATATCCCCATACACTCAGACCTCCTGTGGCGGCTCCAGGAGGCCAAGGGAAAGCCGTTTGACCCTGTTTTCAAGACCGAGCGCGGAAACCGGCAAAACAGCGGGTCCATTTCCCGGCTATGGAAAGCATTTAAACGGGAAATGGATATCCGGGCCGGGGCGAAGGTCAAGCGCAACAAGATCGAAGAATCGAAACTGGCACCAGACCTCACTATGTACTGTTTGCGGCATACCTTTGCCACTGACTGCGCCAGGGCCGGAGTCCCGTTGGAGACGGTGCGGTGGCTCATGGGCCACGCCGATATCTCTACCACGGCAAATATCTACCAGCACCGGGATGACACCACCCTGCGGGCAGGAATGGCCCTTCTGGATGGGTCCGGTGGAAAAGATGGTGGAAAAAAGCAGCAGGAAAACGCGTAGGCCTTGGGGCCCAATTGGTTTGAGATTTTTCTCGGCCTGGTTCCCAAGCTGAACACGGGGGTTCGATTCCCCTCACCTGCTCCATAGTAAAAACCCCCGAAATCCTTGTAAATCAAGGGTTTCGGGGGTTTTTTGTTCTGTGCGACCCGCCGTGTAAAAATCCGTTTTTAGTGGTTTTCGGTGGAATTGGTGGTGGGAAAGGTGGTGGAAAAGTATTTTCCCTTTACGGGCTCACTTATGCCTTTCCAGCCCGCACCATGAGCGCCACCTCCTGACGGGTGGCCGGAGCCTGTGGCCGGGTACCGTCGGTGATGCCAATGGCCACGGCTTCCGCCAGCAGCTCCTCGGCCCAGTCGCTCACAGGAAGTGCGGCCTTCTCCGCCTCCCAGCGGGCCATGTAGGACATCCACTTCTCATAGTCGGGGTCAGCAGGCTGCTCCGGCTCCTGGGGCTGTTCATCCGCACCGCCAAACCGGAGCACGGAGTTGATCCGCCGGTTCTCGCTGGTCTTTTGGCCGCCCTGGGCGGTCTGGAAGGAGAAGGACCCGCCGCCGTCCAGCTTGACCACATCGGTAAAGCCCATGGCCTGGAACGCTGCGGCAGCCTCTCCAGAGGTCACCAGATTGCTGGTGGTGGACTGCCAGCCCATGACGTAGATCTTCCCGTCTCCCTTCAGGCCCACCACCGTGTGCCAGGTGGCCCGCAACGGGGAGGTATCCCAGCCCTGGGCCAGGATGTCCGCCTGGGCTACCGCCTTGCCGCTTCTCAGCAGAGGGATACCGGAGACGGCGTAGTCCGCCCACTGGGGGACGGTGTCCACTTCCTGGACCTCTGCCTTCCCCTCCCCCACCAGCAGGGTGGTGATCTTCTTGCGGTAGAAGGGATTGTCGTAGCTCCAGTCGTGGCTGTCGAAGGTGAAGCGGTCCCCATCAAAGCGGCCCCGTTCCTTGCAGTATTTCTCGCTCCAAGGGCCGCTGGCCTTGTAGTCCGCCCGCAGGTGGGCCACCGGCAGCGTGAAGGGCTCTCCCTGCTCCGAGTAGTTGGAGAAGTACCCGGCGTTAGCAAAGGACCCGGTAACACTCCTCTTTGCCATGTCCACCAGCTCCACACTGAACTGCGCCGGAGAGACCGGAACACAGAGACTGGGCAGGCCTCCAGATGTGCCGGTCTTTTTCAGCCCGTACACCTCCACCAGGGCGTCGGTGATGCCCCGGGCGGCCTGGTTGGCAAACTCCTCCGTGAGGATGATGGGGGTGTCCACGGTACTATCCATAAATCCGCACTCACACAGCACGGCGGGCATGGTAGTCTCCCGGGTGATCTGGTGGTCGGCCTGGGCCATGGGGCTGGCCCGGTTGCCCTTGAGGCCGGTCTGGGCGATGAGATGCCGGTAGATGGCCTCCTGCACCACCTCGCTCTGCTTCTGGTGATTGGGATGGATGTACACCACGATGCCGCCGCCGGATTCACCACCGATTCCGGCGTTGTGGTGGATGGACACCAGCACATCTGCCTTGGCGGCATTTGCGGCCTTCACCCGCTCGTCCAGGGTCACTTCCCGCTGGCCGGTGGGGTCATCGGTGCGGGCGGTGCGGCAGTCGTAGGCCGCCAGCAAGGCCTGGACCTTGTCCGCAATCCTGCCGTTGAGGACCCACTCCCGGGTTTCGTTGGGATCGATGCTCCCGAGACACCGCTTGCCGGGCGTGCCCAGATAATGGCCCGCGTCAATACAGATCAGCATGGCGCTCACTCCCCTTTCTCGCCGGTCAGCTGGTCCCCGGCCTGGTCAATGGCGTCCTTGCTCACCTGGAGCAGCTTGGTCAGCCAGCCGGGCACCGGAGCACCCATGGCCACGGCGTTCTCCGTGATGCTGCCCAGCTCCGTCACGCCGTACCACACCAGTACGATGGGGCAGATCAGGCCGCCGTAGTCAAAGGGCAGGGAGACCGCGGGAATATTGGCAATGACCAGCGCAATCAGCAGATCAGCTCCGGCGGCCACGATGACCACCACGATCATCCCCGCCTTATGCCAGATTCCGTCCCGGGCCTTTGCGCTGCTCCACTCCCCGTTCCGTGCCGCGGCGGCAGAGCCGGTGATGTAGTCGATGACCATGCAGATCACCCAGCCCACCACCAGCCAGCCCATCCAGCCCCACAGGCCGGTGAGGGCTCCCACAAGGGCAGAGATAGCCAGTTTCATTTGTGTCGCCTGTTCCATGATTTTCTCCTTTCTTATGTACGGGTTAATATCTGGGCCGCTCTCCACCCTCCACGGCGTAGCGCAGCCAGTCAAACATGGGGATAAACACCAGGCACAGCACCCACCAGATGGCGCTGTACTGGGGGCAGATCTGGCCCAAAATGTTGCCGGGCATGGCGGTGTAGTCCCACACATCCCAGCCAAGCCACAGGTTGATGACGCACCCGGCAGCCAGCTCCACAGCAGTCACCAGGGCGGCGCAGACCAGGGCCTGGAGCCACAGGGGCACCGCCCAGGGCAGCTGCTCCCCCGCCCGCTCCACGGGGATGGTGAGCAGGATGGCCACCACCAGCATGGTCCAGGAAATGCGCTCCGGGTGGCCGGTGAGCGTCTTGAAGGCCACCTCCAGCAGAAAATACACTGTCCCGCCCCAGGACCAAAGGAGCATGGACAGCACCCGGCAGCCCACCTTACCCATGGGACACACTGGCGTAGTCGATGACAACTGCCTTCACCTCCTCCACGTTTTTGGCGCTGTAGATCTGCTCCTTGATGGCCTCCTGATACCGGCGGTAGGGATAGACGTAGGCGGAGATGGCCATGGACAGGCCCAGATACTCCTCCTGCTCAAAGGTGCGGCATGCCTCCTTCTGGGCGTGCCACTCCAGAGGTGCGGGCTGCTGCGCCAGGGCAGCGGCCTGGTACTGCATCAGGTTCAGGGCCATCTCGTTCTGGTCCTGCTCCTCCACGCCGTACTGTTTGCCGTCGCTCCAAGTCAGAGGATGGGCGGCAAGCCAGGCGGCAAGGGCGGCTTTGTTCTCTTCCTGTCTGGCGGCCTGGGCCGCGGGCAGAGGGTCGGGCGCGGGGTGTTCCGCCGCCCAGGCCTGGTATGCCTCCTCATCCCAACGGCATGAGGTAACCCGCTCACCGTCATCCTCGATGACCACAAAGCCCGCTGCCCGTTTGCCCGCCTTGTAATACTCTTGGAGGAAAGCATCCGGAAATTCCAGAAGCCCAGGGGCTGGCGTGGATTGCAGTGAATTGTGAAATTTGTCAAAATAATTCATTACAACACCTCAACCAAACGCATAATAAGTATATGTTTTTCCAGAGCTGTTCATCTGGTCTCTTTCGCCGTCTGGGCTGTACCACGAGACAGAATTTCCACTCCAAGTTGCAAAAAGATACCATGCACCAACGCCGCTATAGAGTGCATACTGCGAATTGTTTATAACAATTACTGAGTATCCTTGTGGCTCTGCAATCATTAAAAACTTTGGAGGGAACGGAAAAGAAAGAGAGTTTGGCGTTTCTTTTCCATATTGGCCATTCCCGGTGTATGATCCGGCGGTTACTTTCACCGCCCCAAGCGCTTTCACCAGTTCATCAAGGCTGCTCACCCCCGTCCCGCCCCGGGCCACGGCCAGGATTCCGCTGGTCAGCTTGCTGGTGCTCAGATTGGGGATTCGCGCTGTATCAAACGTCCCGGACGTCACATCTCCGGCGGCGTGCTTGTGGGTCAGGGGGGCGAACAGCTGGGCCAGGACGGTCTTCACCGTGGACCACAGCACCCGCTTGGCGCTGTTGCCGGCGGCGCTGTCGGTGACCACCACCCCGTCCCCATCGGCCAGGCTCTGCTTCTCGGGGGCAGCGGCCAGGCTCCCCTGGGCACCCTTCACACCTTCATCCAGGGCATGGAGGGCGGCGTCCACGGCGTCGGCGTTGCCGTTCAGGTCGCTGATGAGCACGTTGTCGTTGTCCTCCGGCTTTTTCAGATTGTAGTTGGTCGTATATTTCACGGCAGGGTTCCCTCCCTCAGGTCCTTCCAGGTCTTGCTCGCCAGCTGCCCCCATGTGTAGGGCCGCAGCAGTCCCCACTGGCGGAAGATGTACTCATACACAAAGGCCAGGTGGGCGGGCTTGATCTCGTTGATGGCGGCGGTGAGGTCCTCCACATTGGGGGGCACGCCCAGGATGGAGACGAACTTCACCGTAAAAGTATACTGGTCCGGCTGCTCCACAATGTCCACTTCCCCGTTGACAAAGGAAGCGGCCACCGCCCGGATGAGCTCCGCCGTGGGGGTGCCCTGGCCCCGCAGCTTGGAGATGATGCGGGTGCGGCGGAAGTCCACATCCTTGTCCACCTCCACAGGGATGCCGTAGGCCGTCTCCCACAGCTCCAGCCCCCAGCCGCTGGCCGTCTGGGGCCAGAGCTGCGCCATGGCAAAGTCCAGATCTGCCGAGGCCCGGCGCACCATCTCCCCCAGCACACGCTGAAGCTCCCCGAAGGGGACGCTGCGGTAAAAGTCGGGCAGCTGGAGCATCAGGTCAAAACGATCACTCATCTGCTGTCACCTCCACTTTGCCCACCGTGGGGACCTGGCCCGCCTGCACCGTGACGTCCACGCTGCCGCCGCTCACCGTCAGACTCTGGGCGTTCACCACTCCGTCAATGGTGAGCAGCAGGGCCAGGATGCGGTTGTAGATCACGGTATAGGGTGCATCCTCCTCGGGGCTGTAGTAGACTGTGCCGTATTTCTCCTCCACCAGGCCGGCCAGATAGTCCCCCAGGCGCTTTTTCATCTCCTCCTCCACGGTCTGGGCCGTGGTGGCCGGAGAGAGGATCACCTGGGCGCTGAGGGAGATCTCCAACTTCTCGGGGGCCTGCACGGTCACGGCGGCCCCCACAGGCCGCTGGGCGTTCAGAGCCTCCTGGACGCTCTCCACCAGCTGGGGGGCGGCGGGGGCCAGGTTGCTGTCCACCACGGTGACCCCCACGGTGCCGGGGCCCTGGGCCAGCTCCACCACCTTGGCCTCCCCTACCCCGGCCACCTCCATGGCCCAGGCGCGGTATTGCCAGCCGTTGGCCCCGTTCACAGGCTTCTGGCGGCGCTCCCGGATGCGCTGATAGAGGGCCTCGTCGCTCTCCGGATCGGTGCCGCCGGCGGCCTGCTGGTTGACATAAGAGACCAAGCCCGGGAGATTGACATACATCCCGGTCAGGCTGCCAGGACCGATGTTGTAGGCCGCCCCCTCCGCAGCCGCCTCCAGGGTGCCCTGGGCGGTCCCGCCCTCAGGGATGGTCACGGCCTTCAGCAGGTCAAATTCCAGCCCCGTGGCGGTGAGAAAGGCGGTTCCGGCGGGGACAAGGGTCCCCGGGTCGCCGGTGAGGGTGACGGCGCACTGGGCTCGGGTGCCGGGGCGGCGGGTGAGGTCAAAATAGGTCTCCCCCACCAGGTCCAGAAAGCCCCCGCTGGTCTCGTCCACGAAAAGCATGGACACCACCCCGGGCAGGGCCTTGTACAGCTCGCTCACCTGCCCGGCCACCGCCCCCACCGTGGCGTCGGCATAGCTGCCCGCCTGGGTGGACAGGCCGGTGCCCTCCTCCACCAGGGCCAGGGTCTCGGCCTTGATATTTTCCTGTGTCCGGTCCTCAAACATGGAATCCCTCCTTCCCGTAAATGGTAGTAAACTCCACCTCCATGTGGAGGGTGGAGCCGTCAAAGGTCACATCCCGGACCTGGCAGTCGGTGATGTAGGGAGAGACCAGCAGGGTCTCCCGCAGGTACCGGGCGGCCTCGCTGCGCTTGGTGTCCGCCTGGTAGGGCTGGCCCACCAGCGTCTCCAGCTCACAGCCATAGTCCCAGGAAAAGGCGGGGTAGCGGTACCGGGCGGTGGCCACGGCCCGCCAGGCCCAGCTTTTCACCGCCTCCAGGCCGGTGACCTTCACCGGGTTCCCGCTCTCCCACCGGGGCGTCCCCTTGTCGTAGTCCATGGCCACATCGGTGTACAGGGGCAGCTGGGCGGTTTTCCCGCTCTGGGGGATGCTGTACATGGGAAACAAACTCATACCCGCACCATCCTCGCTGTCAGATAGTAGTCCTGGCCGTCCGAACTGAGCAGCACCACCCGGTCCCCGGGCCGCAGCAGCTCCGGGGAGCCGTCGTCCTCCGTCCAGTCGTAGCGCAGGGCGGCGGAGACGTACAGGTCCCCGGTCTCCAGGTCCATTCCCCCGGCCCGCACCCGCAGCACACCGCCCCCGGCGGCCTTCACCTCCCCCACACAAAAGGCGGAGGGGGCTTGGGTCTGTCTGGCCGCCCGGCCCATGGCCTGGGCGATGCGGGTCATATTCTCCTCAAAGGTTTTCATGTCACTTCACTCCCCGCGCTGGTGTCGTCTAAAAGGTTGCGGAAATTCAGGGTCACCTTGCAGAAATACTGTCCGTTTTTCCAGGTGTGGGTGTCTGCGTCGATCCAAAACAGACCGCTCACTCCGCTGCCTGTGTCCCGCAGGCGCACCGCCTCCCCCGAGATGAGCCGGGGGTCTCCCAGGGTCTCCACGGTGAGCTTCTGGCTTAACCCGTGGTCCCGCAGCCATGCCTGGGCCTCCTGCCCGGCGTCCTGGCCGCTGCGCTGGATGACGACATGCTCCAGGCGGCCGTTGCGGGCCACCGAGGCCCCGTCCTCCACCCGGCGCACCAGGGCTCCCGTGTCGGTGCGGATGGCCACCGAGTTCTGAAGATCCGTGATATCCCAGGTGTTGGTCACCCCCATGGTTGAGACGATGGACAAGGAGGCCGCCGTGGGCCGCTCCATCACCTCCAGTTCTCCCTCCCCGGTAAAGCGGATGAGGTAGCGCTTTCCGGTGCGCTCCCCCGCCATGGCGTACAGGGTTTTCATGATCTTGTCCAGGGCGGTGCCGGGGAATTTCCGGGACACCGACACCCCGGTGGCTGCCAGGGATTTGACCGGGATGCCGTAGTCCCGGGCCAGAGTGCGGGTCGCCGCCTCCGGGGTGACGGAACCAAACTTATACCACCCCTCGTTTTTCACCAGAAACCGCCCACGGTCCAGGGCGGAGATGTCCACCAGGGTGTCCTGGGAGCTGGTGGTGGCGGAGAGCAGCGGCCCGGTGAACCGGACCGCGCCATCCCATCGAAGGGTGAGATGGGCCCCCTCCTCCAGGGCGGGGGGCTCCACGCTGCCGTCCCTGGGGACACACAGGGTTCCCGTCAGCTCCCGGGCCACCTGATCCACGTTGCCGCTCCAGCTGAGGGTCTGCACCAGCCCACTCAGGTCCCGGGAGCTCCCGCCTCCCGGCGGGGTCAGCAGCAATTCATATTCCATTGCCGTCCTCCTCTCCCCCGGTGTCCAAGTTGGACACCGTCACAGTTCCAGCTTCCACGTCCCCGCAGCGGGGTCGTAGGTGCTGCGGATGGCGTTGGCCGTGGCCACACTCCGGCTCTCCCCCATGGGGGCGGGCAGGTCCTCCAGGGCCGGGATGGTGAGCACCTGGCCGGGATAAATGAGATTGGGGTTCTTGACTACGGCGCTGTTTGCCCCGGCGATGCGGGTGTACTTGCTGCCGTCGCCATAAAACTTTTTTGCAATGCCCCATAAGGTGTCCCCCTTGACCACGGTGTAGGTGCGGCTCTGGGCGGCCCCGGTGGCCGCCTGGCGTGTGCTGGTTCCCCCGCTCTCCCCCACCCCGGTCACCACCGGGGCCTGGGGGGCGCGATACTGCCGCAAAGAAATGGTGGCGTACAGGTCGTTGGTACCGTCCCGTTCTCCGTACTGGATGGACTCAATGAGCACCAGGGCATTGGTGGGAGTACCGGAGACGATCCACCGCACCGGCGTCCCGGCGTCACACCAGCGCTCCAGCTGCTCCAGGTAGACATAGGGGTTGGGGACCGTGCCGGGGTTACAGAATCCATACAGCCGGGCGGGCAGCAGCACATCACTGAGCGTGCAGCTGCCCATGAGCTGCCCGCCGGGGAGGTTCACCTCCCCCACCTGGTCCAGCTGGATGGTCTCCACCCGCACGCCCCGGTCCCAGGTGTAGGAGGATGGGGTCACCGGGAGGACCAGCTCCCTGCCCGCCCCCTCCTCCAGAAAGGATATGATCCGTCTCATGACAACACCCCCGCCGCCATTTTGCGTTCAATGCTGTCCGCCAGGCGCTGGGCGATCTCCTCCGCCGTCGCCCCTGCGCCAAAGTTGTTGCCGGTGATGGTGATTTGGATGGGCCGCACGTTCCGGTCTGAGCGGGCCTCCTGGGCCGTCTGCACCCGCTCGCCCTCGTGTAGGAAGAAAAAGCCGTTCCGGGGGACCCGGGCCAGGCCATAGGCGTGACCAGATCCTGATGTAGATTGCGGCAGCGGCCGGGGACCACTCTCATAGGCATTCTGAGTTTTCCCGTCCAAACCGAGCCAGCTGGAGACGATCCCGCCAATTGATCGGGTCTGGGACAAGCTGTACGCATTGGTGGCCGCCCGCAATGCGGATGTATTGTCCTGGAGAGCGGACAGGGTATTCTTTTCCGCCTCCTGAGTTGCCTTGTACTGGTCGCTTGCTTCAAAGGCGGCCTGAGCAATGGCCTGGGCTGAATCCTGTGCCGATTCCATGGTCAGGGCGGCATTGTGGTCTCCAGTGGCTTCGTACTTGGCACTGGCTTCTACAAACTGGCTGCGCAGCTCCTCCAACTGCTGCCGGTCGCTTTCGCCGAACAGGCTTGTGTCGTTTCCCAGCAGAACTGCACCAAGGGCTTCCCTGGTGTACTCCTCCCCCAAGTTTTCCAGATAGGCGGCGTTTTCACCGGAAATACGGTTCATGGTCTGCATGACATCCCCCAGCAATCCCCCGTATGCGGATATTTCTGCCTCCATTCCCCGACTTCGCACGGGGTTATAACCCTCTCCGTAGGCATTGTCGATTTCGGTCATGGTATCGTTCAGCGTGGAGGTCAGGCCCTCAAAGGTCCTGGACATTTCGTCCATGGCCCCCTCGTACATACCCAAGCCGTCTTCGATGATTTGGACCGCCTTCGTACCTGAGATGTCGCTGTCTGAAATCATCTCATAAATGCGACCCTTATCTACCCCATAGGCAGAAGCCAGCATACCGATGACATCAACGCCGCGATCCTGCCAGATATTCAACCGTTCCAAGTCCGCTTTGTCACTGGACTGCATTTGACTTAGGGCCTGGGCCATGGTAGCCATCTCACTGGCGCTGACTCCCACGGCGCTGCCTGCGTTGCCGATGCCCGTCATCAGGGCCAGCATACGGGAGGGATCGTCCTTGAAACCAGTGGAAAGGGCCCGAGACATGGTGGTCAGGTCGCTGTACTCCAGAGGAGTACTGGCAGCCATAGAACGCAGGTCCTGAAGGTATTTCCCCGCGGTTTGTTCCCCCAGAATGGTCTCAAAGGCGATCAGATCCATTTCCCGCTGGGCGGCGGTAGAGATTCCGGCGGTTTTCCCCTCCGCATTGGCAGCCTTTTGGGTATCATACAGATTGTTGTAATACTCAATAAACGATGCATCCCGGCTTTGTAGCTCCTGCGCTCCTCCTGATGCCAGCCCCAGGCCTCCTCCGATGGCGGCACCCACTACCGTGCCGATACCAGGCAGAAAAGTTCCCAAAGCCGCACCGCTGGCCGCGCCGCTCAGGGCGCTGGAAAAGAGACTGCCCGCGCTGCTGCCCAGGGTGGAACCCACCATGGCGTTGGCCCACTGGCTGGCTGCGTCGCCCACCATGTTCATGATCCCGGCCTTGCCAAGGGCGGAAAAGATACCGGTACTGCCAGGTCCTCCCGCCCGGTTCTCCATGCGGCTGATGGCCCCGGACGCGGTTTCAATATCCCGGGTCGTTTGCTTGACCTGTTTACTAAACAGCTCATACTGCTGCCGGATATTGTCCAGGTTCTCCTCGGCCTGTCTCCAGTCCGCTTCCGCCGCCTTTCTTTCCGCCTCTGTGGCTTCGTCCCCCAGGTCTTTGTATGCTTGGCGCGTCTTCTTCAATTGGATCTGCGCCGCATTCATATCAACCCGTAAACTGGCCTTTGTATTGCTGAGAGAATAAAGTTCCTTTTGGAGCTCCACCACGTCCGCGCGGTATGCGGTCATGCTGTTGCGCATGGATACGATTGCGGCGGACAAGTTGTCCTGCACGCTCATCGCGATGCTGGCATCAAGAGGCATTTATCCTCCCTCCTCTCTCCGCCTGTTGTCATCCAAAAGCATGGCACAGATCACGGCACGCTCCCCGGGGCTTCGGCGGAAATAGTCCCCGGGGAAAATGCCGTGGCGGACCAGCAAGCGCTGGGCCGCCGCCAGATCGGTGTCATGGGTCAGTTTTTTTCCAGGTCCTCCAGCGCGCCTTCCACCGCGGCGTTCTGGAGGGTCTGCTCATCCTCCTCCAGCACCACCACAGCCCCCGCGCCGTAGCCGTTGAGCCTGTCGCACTGGCGGACGATGGCCCGCACCTCGCCGCCGCGCAGCAGCTTCTTCAGGGCGTCCACCGGGGTGGGACAGCCCATTTTCTCCTTGTACCAGCCGCGGTCCCGGAAATCAGGCTCCACCGCGCTGGCCAGCAGATAGTTGAGGTCCGCGTCCTCAGTGCCCCGCAGGGACACCAGCTTGTTATAGGGCAGCTCCCGCAGCTTGATCTTCAGCCCAAGGCGCTGCACCTGTACCGTCATCGTCTCAGGCTCCCCCACAGGGATGTCCAGCAGAGACCGCACCGTGTTTTTCTCTTTGCTCATAGCTCCTCCTTACTGTACTTCGATGGCATCCAGCAGTTCATACCGGGTAAAGGTAAAGGGCGCGGTGATCTTGCCCACCGTGGCCGTCTGCCAGTCCGCCAGGGTCAGGTCGGAGAACATCACCCCATAGTAGGCAATGCGCTCATAGCCCACACTGTCCGGGTCGGCCAGCTTGGACACGATGGTGCCCTCGGGGATCACCCCGTCCTGGACGTCCTTCATACGCAGAATCATGCCGCTGTCCACTTTGTACAGGCTCAGGGAGCCGGTGCCCTTGCCCCCGGTGGGCTTCTGGTGTTCCATGAACTCCCCGGGCAGGTTGATGGTCTCAGCATTAATCTGTACCTTGGCCTGGCAGCCGTAGCACTCCGCCATGCGCTCCCCGTCCAGCCAATAGGACCCGTAGGTCCCGTTGGGGATGCGCCGGGCGCTGAAATTGGATCTTGCCATAGTTCTCCCTCCTTACGCCGCCGCGCCGTAGGCCTGGGCGGCAAACACGACCTCAAAGTCCTCCATGGCGTCCAGCAGCCGGCCGCCGCAGCGGATAAAAACCCAGGACCCGGTCTGATACTCCAGCACCTGCTGCTCCGTCATGGAACTGGTATCCACTCCCTGACTCTGGATCCACTGGAGCTGCCGGTCATAGTCCACCTGGACGTAGCTCTCCCCAGCAGACAGGACCCCCGCCTGCTCCAGATAGCGCAGATAGCTGGAGATGGCGGTGACCAGCAGCTGCTTGTTGTCGTAGGTGTTGGGATACTGGCCAATCCATTTGGTGTTGATGGTGGTGCGCAGGTAATAGGAGATGAGGTCCATGCCCTCCACGATCTTGATCTTGCTCCAGTCCTGGTTTCCCTTGGCCGGGATGGTCACCAGGGAGTTCACGGCCCGGGCGATCTTGGCCTGAAGGCCGTCGTGGAGGAGGATGAGCTTGCCGCTGTTGATGGCCTCGATCTGCTCCTCCCGGGAGCGATCCGTCACGGCGGTGAGCTCGGGCAGCACAATATTGGTGGCGCTCATTCCCATGGGGGTGCCCGCCAGGATACCGGCAAACCGGGCGCAGTACTTCGCCGCGGTCAGCGCCCCATACTGGTCCTTCAGGCCGGTCTCGTCCAGCTCGATGATGCCCATGTTGTCGCTGCCTGCGGTTTTCCAGGGGCGCACCAGCTTTACCGTGCGGTACAGTTCCCGCTGGGCCTTCACCCAGTCCGTCAGTACCGTGAGCTCCTCATCGGTGACGTCGGGAGGACCTGCCAGGTAGTCGATGGAATACTGCTCCAGGGACTTGAGCCCGCCCTTCAGAGCGGTGGTGTCATCGGTGCCCGGGGCGATGACCGCCAGGATGACCAGACTGGGCGCGCCCCGGTCGGAGCCAAGAAACGCGGTCTTGATATGCTGCTTGTTGTCCTCTCCCAGCTTGGAGGGGATCAGGGCCTCACTGCTCATCAGATGGACCCCCTGGTCTTGTTCATCCCGAACCATCAGGGCCACATAGCCCTTCTTGGCCCGGTTTGCCACCTGCTCCGCCGCCTTTTCAAAAGCAATATTCAGGGTGGGCAGGCCGTTGGTGGTTGCCATATCGTTCACCTCACATTAAGTTGTCTCTCCGCCGCCGGCAGAGATGTCACAGACAATCTGTTCCATTTTGGGGACCGCCCCGCTCTCGGGGTCGGTCATGTCGTCGGGGTCGTGGTAGCCGGGGCGCTGGTCAAACCAGCTGGCCGAAAAGACCACGAAGGCGCTCCCCATGTCCATTCCGTCCCCCTGGACCGTCAGGGTGACCCACCGGTCTCCCACCTGGAGAGAGGGCGCGGGAAAGGCCAGCAGCACCGCCTCCTGCTCCCGGCGCAGCTCCTCCGTGGAGCTGGTGTCGTACTCATCCGTTGAGCAGAACAGCTCCAGACGGGCCTCCATCTGCCACTGGACCATGGCAATATTGGCGGGCGTCATGCTGCTGTCCGTGACATAGAGATAGCTGCTGGGCCGGTGATGATTCACGGGGCAAAAGTCCCGGTAGATCATGCGATCCGGCCACAGCTTTGCGATGACGGCGTGGATGGCGTCACACACATCCAGGCTGGTCATGTACTCCCCTCCAATCTCTTTGCGATCTCAGCGGCCAGGGCCTGCACCTCATGCTGGGCCATGCCCTCCAGCCGCCCCCGAACTGCGGCATAGAAATGCAGTCCGGGCACCGCAGGCACATTGATTCTGGCGCGGTATTTGTATCCCTTTCTTTCGACTTGGCTGGGCCTGCGGTGCTTGTGGCCCCCTTCGATGGCGTTGGTCACATAACCCACGGCGTAGCGCTTGCCCCCGGCCGTCACCTTGTAGGTGTCTGACTTGGGACGCACAGCCACATAGCCGTTCTTGGAGCCCACATACCGCTCCTGCCAGCCCCTTACGGTGCCGGTACCGGGGATTTCTCCCTGTACGTCGGAGAGCAGCTGCTTGCCCAGCTCTTCCAGCAGGTCCCGCTTCATGGCCGGAAAATCCCGCAGCAGCTGGTCCCAGCTGTCCAGGAGCCGGTCCAGCTCCTGGGTATCTACACTCTGCATCCCCTCACCTCCCAAGCCATGGGGCTATACATCCCCGCTGAACGTCATCTCGTACTCGTTTTTGTACTCGTCCAGCACATGACGTGCCTGGACGTTGTAAACTGCCTGGGCGGGGCCCTGGGTCACGGTCACCAGGTCCCCCTCCTCGATGGTCACCGCCTTGGGTGTCACCAGAACCAGGGTCCGCTTGGTCTTGGCATAGGTGTCCTCCCGCTCATAGCCCACATATTTCTCCGTCAGCACACCGGGAAAAGTCACGGGGGATTTCTCCGCCTTTTGGGGCCGGTTATCCGGGCCCACTGTGGTGGTGTATCCCTTGGCTGTGCAGGTAACGGGCGTTACCATCGCCCCCTGCACATTGAGGTGCATCCGGTCCCTCTTGGTAATGGCGGTGAGAAAAAGGTGCTGCCCCTTCCAGCGCAGGGCGTGGTGCAGGGTGAGGGGCTGGGTGCGCAGCACTATGGCCGCGTCCCTGGCCCCCACACCCACCTTGGAGAACAGGTTCGTCTTGTTGGTCTGCTCCACCTGGGCCCAGGCCCGGCGGATGGGGACCCACTCCCAGGTCTGCTCTGCTGTCTCCCGCAGCTCCAGCACCTCCAGGGGCTGGTCCAGCCTTCCCGCTCCAACGTAGGCCATAGGTCACCCCTCCCCGCTCGTGTCCAAGTTGGACACCGGCTCGGTCAGCTTCAGCTGGGTGAGGAGCCGCCGGAAGGCCGGGTTGTCCTGGATCGTCCCCGTCACCTCAGCGTCCCGCAAATCAAAGTCCCGCAGCACCATGAAGTTGACACACAGGTCATACTGGGCCCGCCGGGTGGTGCCGTCCGGAGGCTCCAAGACCCCGGCATGTTCCAGGTAGCCCACCGCCGCGTGGTACAGGGTCTCCAGGGTGAGCAGCTCCTCATCCGTAGGCTCCTCGATGCGGCAATAGGCCAGCAGGCTGGCCTTGCGCTCCTCTGTCAGGGCCATGGTCTAGCCCTCCCGTCAGTCGCCGGCGGGAGTCGTGGCCACAACGAAGCCCTTATCCACCACAAGGTTGCCGCCCACCATGGCGTCGCCCAGGATGGTATACATACGCTCCACCGCCTTAACGGACTCATCCACCCGGATGGTGAACTCGCCGAACAGGCCCAGCTCGTAGTTCGTGGGATCACCGTAAACCATGGTCTGCGCGGAGGTGCCAGCTCCGTCCAGGGCGGTGAGGAAGGAGTTGATGGCGTAGGGGATCATGGTGCCGCCGTCGACGATCATGCCGCGGTTGGGGTTCCCGGTGTCAGGCTGGAAGCTGAATACCTTCTTTTTATCCTGAGTCCCGCGAATCTTACCCAGGGCCCGCAGATCTACCTTGTTGAGATACAGCCGGGCATTGGCACCAATGGTCTCGTCTCCGCCGTAGGCGAAGAACAGCTCCGTGAGCAGGTTCTCCGTCACGCCGCCGGTGATTTCCAGCGCAGCAAAAATGGTCTCCCCTGCCATATTCTTGGCGTTCTTGATGCCGAACATATCGGGGCTGCCCTGGCCGTCTCCGTTGACGATGAGCTCGGACAGCTTCCGGCGCATGGCACGCATGGCCATGGTGCGGATCTTCTCATAGTAGCTGGCGGGGCTCAGGCGGCTGATATTCCGGTCCACATAGCTGGTAACAGTCAGCTCGTAGGGGCTGATCTTGGCCACACCGAACTTGGGATCAGTGGACACCGTGCGGGCGGTACCGGCGGTAGTTGCCACCTTTCCGCCCTTTGCGTCCACCTCGCTGATGACGTAGGGCTCCAGGAAGGTACCCATTCCGGTCAGGTCTTGGACATATACCTCATCCACAATGGAGCTGACCACGTTGCCCAGGGGATCCCGGATATTGGCCCCCGCGCCAGTGGGCTGAACAATGGTGCCGGTGGCCAGGGTGATCTGCTTGCTGGCCTGGTACACATCCCGGATGGTCTCCTTGGCCGAAAACTTCACCTCGCCGCCCTTCTTCAGCACCTCGGCCCGCTCCAAAGCCTTGTCCTTTTCCTCGCCATGGTCAGGGACGGCATCCAGGAACTTCCGGTCCTGCTCCTGGACCAGATCCTGAAGGTCCTTGATCTCAGCGTTCATGTTGGCGATCTTCTCCATCTGGGCGCGGTAGTCTTCCCGCTTACCCTCTTTCAGCAGGGTCTCAGCCGCCTCCAGAAGGGCGGTGCGCTGGGTCTTCAGGTCGATCAGCTTTCTTCTCATGCTCGTTTCCCTCCATTAAAATCTGTTTTTCTCCAGCTCCAGCAGAGCTTCGTCCTGCCAGGCCGTATCAAGATCGGGTGTTCTGCCCGTGGGGTCCTGTTCCGGGCCTTCCGGTCCGCCGTAGCGCTTGCTCTTGATGACGCCGGCGGCCGGCTGGGCCGGGACCGCCACCATAGAGGTCTCATAGACGTCCTCCGCACCGGTCAGCTCAAAATGACACAGGACGCCGTCATATTCCCGGCCGCCCCGGTGCTCGCACCATCCGGTGCGCTGGTTTACCCCACAGATAGAGCAGACGGCCTCCCGGACCGCCACCCCTACGCTGCACTCCCGCAGGATACCCGCCTCGATGGCGGCCACCGTGTCCTCGTGCCCTTGACGCAGCATGTAGCAGCGCAGTACCAGCTGCTTGCCGCCCTCCACGCCCTCCATGGGCTCCACACTGGCGGCATAGACGCGGGCCGTCTGATTCTTGGTTTCCCAGTCGTGGTCCCGCAGGATGGGGCGGCCCACAAAGAGTTTCGCAAATCCATCCAGGGTCTCATCAGTGAATCGTTCCCAATCCCGGTCCACCTGGTTGTTGCAGGCGGCCAGCTTGAACGTGAAGATCTCCTCCTCCGTCACGGGGCGGAGGGTCTGGGCGTTGATGAGCCCCAGCTCATTCTCGTCCAGCTCCGCTTTCAGGAGCCGTGTGCCTTTCTTGATCGGATCCATTTACTCCTCCTTCTTCCTGCTCTCCGCCCGCAGACGGCTCAGCTCCGGCCAGTCCTCCAGGGGGACATAGTTGAGGCTGGCCCGCCGGTGATGGCCGCCTGGCACGTCGGGCAAGTCCTCCAGGGCTCTGACATCGTTGACCGAGAAGGGGCCCTCCTGGAGCATGTCCTTGTACCACTGGCCCCGGGCAGCGGTGTCGCCCCGCAGCTCCGCCATCATATTGATGCGGATCTCCAGCCCGGCGTCCACTTGGCTCTGGGTGAGCAGCTTCCAGGTCCGCTCCTCCTCATACTGGGTCACATTGGGGTGGAGGGTACCAACCACATACTCGATGGCGTTCTGCTCGTTGGACCCATAGGCCTGTTTTCCCTCCTGGAGCTTATAAAGGGGCACCCCGAAATACCGGGCAATATCCCGGATTGAGACCTCCTTGCTCTCGATAAACTGGGCGTCTGTGTTGCTGGCTGCCAAGGGCTTGTAGTCAAGTCCAAGATCCAGGATGGCCACCCGGTGGCTGTTACTGGGCCCGGCGTGGACCTTCTCCCACTGGCTGCGCAGCTGGTCCTTCAAGGTGACTGCGCTGCCGTCTGCCCGGGTGAGCACCTTCCCTTCTGAATCCTTGGCATATCCGTTGAGGTCGCTCTCCGTGCGCAGCACGCCGGAGGGCTGGCCACCGTTCTGATAGTAGCTCAGCTCATACTGCTGCTGAGCTCGGGCCGAGGCGATGACCTCGCCGGCCCGGCGGAGGACTCCTATCCCCTTCAGGCCGTCCCGGGTGGCAGCCTTGTAATGGCAGATATCCTCCTGCGGCAGCACCATGGGTGCTCCGGTCCATGGATGGGTCACTGTATACCACACCCGTCCGCTCAGATCCCGCCAGGGCTCCACCAGGTGGCCGGGCACCGGGATAATCTCCCGGATGCGGCCGGACACGGGATCCCGCAGGATCCATTCATAGCCGTTTCCAGTCACCAGGCGGCTGGTCTCTACCACCTTCTTTGCCACAAAGGGGCTCATGGCCTCGTTGGGCCGCACATTGAGCAGCCGCAGCAAGGGCAGGTCCACACGCTCACGGGTTCGGCTGTCCATGATGTAGGATGGCAGCTTGCCCATGGAGTCGCTGAGGATCTCGATGCACCGGTCCACCGCGCTGAGTTTCCGGGCAAAGGTCTCTCCGGTCTCAGTCCCTGCGGACGGGTACCCGGCGGCAACTAGGGTCTCCGCTGTCACTGACTTATGGACCGAGGGGGATCTGGCCACCGCCCGCAGGCCCTTGGCTACGCTCACTTGTCACCGCCTCCTCCCAGAGAGCTGAGTACAGCACCGGCCAGGAGGAACACACCTGCGGCGATCACGCCGGCAGGCACAGAGTACATCCCCACGCCCAGGCTCACCAGCGACGCCCCTGCGGCCATCACCAGCTCCGTGGCGTATTCCGCCACCGCTTTTTTCAGCTCCTTCATTGATGCTCCTTTCTGTGTCCAACTTGGACACCGCTACAAACTAAAGTCCGGTCGGGTCAGGGCAGCCGCCAAATCGGGCTTCTGCGCTCCCTTTGCCATTGCCGTAGCCATGGCGATGATCCAGGCCACGGAGATGTCAATGCGGCCCACGCTGCGGTTTTTCATGGGCTTCAGGTTCTCGTTGCCGTCGGTGGCGCAGCGCACATTACCAAAGCACCACCGGGCGGCAGTGTTATGCTCGTGGAGCATCTCATGCTTGCGCAGCAGCAGCTCCACCTGCTTGGTGGCCGGGCTCATGCCCATCATGGTCTGGGAGATCTCGATGACCTCCAAGCCATCATGTTCCGGGGTCCCCTGCATCAGCCGCTGGGACAGCGTCCAGGACAGGGCGGAATCCAGGCCCAGGGTCACCAAGTCAAACTCTGCCGCCGCCTGCCAGATGGTCTGTTCCACGGCGTCGTAGTCGATGATGTCCCCGGGACATCCCTGGAGGAACTCCGCCCGCATCCAATCCCCGTATGGCACTCCGTCCCGGTTCTCCCGGGCCTGCAAGTCATCCAGAGGAATCCAGCCCCAGAACAGTGCCACCCAGGTCTCCAGTCCCTCCTGGGGCGGGAACAGCAGCACAAAGGCGGTGAGGTCGGTGCTCTTGCTCAGGTCCAACCCGCCAAAGCACCGCTTTCCCCTCAGATACTCCCGCGCAGCCTTCCGGCGTCGAATGACGCTCATTCCATCCCACTCCGGCCGGTTCCACTGGGTCTTGTCGTAGATGGTCAGGGGCACCCAACCGACCGACTTCACGGCGATCCACTGGTTGAGGCGCAGCCATCGGAACAGACGCTCCGCTGCCTCGCTCTGCCTTGCCGCCCGGGCCTCCTTTCGGAAGTCCTTGATTTTCAGGTTGTGGCCAAGGCCTGGATTGCAGGCATACCACAATTTCTCATCGTAAATGTCCAGCTGGTCGATGTTGTCCGGGTCATCCCCGGTGAGCACGCCGATCCCGAACATGATGGGGCACCACTCCGGCAAATCGGCGTCCGTCTCCCGCTCCGGCTCTCCCCGCCGCCAGGCCAGGATCCGCCGGCATTTCTCATGGATCTCCCATCCAATGCTCTTCCGGTCCGGGTCATCTCCGGCAGTGGTCAGCACGATCACAGCCTGCTGCCGCCGTGCGGCGTCAGATCCGGCGGTGAGGATATCCCACAGCCGCCGGTTGGGCTGGGCGTGGAGCTCATCAATGATAATGGCGGAGAAGGAAAAGCCGTGCTTGGATGCGGCGTCGGAGGAATAGACCTTCATCAGTCCCCCGCCCTTGGTGCGGATCTCCCGCACGCTGTCCCGGCACCAGGCCAGGGGCCGGTGGGCCGGCTGGCTCAGGGCGGTGTGCTCCACCATGTACTTGGCGCATTTATAGATAATATCGGCGTTCTCCTTATCCACCGCGAAAATTCCAACGTTCGGCAGC